>Ga0194062_1000567_pt1 | contig 15700 bp, 13 predicted proteins | sample SepL2225m_MetaG_FD_155481 | JGI IMG/M metagenome (GOLD analysis project Ga0194062, IMG submission 155481) | Anoxic zone freshwater microbial communities from boreal shield lake in IISD Experimental Lakes Area, Ontario, Canada - Sep2016-L224-25m | ecosystem: Environmental > Aquatic > Freshwater >... | reverse complement strand
TTATAATGATTCTAAATTTCGTTGTCGTTCTGTTTCAAACACTTAGCAAAATCAAGGGTTCTGTTAAGTCTAAAGCAGACTGATTATACGTGTAATTGCCTCATTTTTCGGATACATCTACAAATGTAGATAAGTTTGGAACCCTATTTAATTTCTTGATGACCTGCTCTGTTTTACTTATCCTGACCCCGAGGGTAATCCGACATTCATTATCGAAACTCTGTTCCACCAGTTGAAGATCTTCCTCTTTCTGGATATGCATCACATCATTGATGTTTTCGTACGGGAATTTTACTATGATATTCCGGCTGATTATTTTTTGAAATTTCCCTGCCTTATCAAGGGCTTCCGAAGCCGCTTGTTTGTATGCATGAATAAGGCCGGGGATACCGAGCTTTGTCCCGCCGAAGTACCTCACCACGATGACAAGAGTGTCGGATACCCCTTTTGAAAGAAGTTGTCCGTAAATGGGTCTTCCTGCTGAGCCTGATGGTTCTCCGTCATCGTTGAACCTGTAGATCTGCTGTTTTGGTCCGAGGCAATAGGCATAGCAATGATGGTTGGCATCGTAATACGTTTTTCGGATGTTACCGAGGATCTCTTTCACCACGTCTTCTGAATTGGCCGGAAATGCAAAGCCTATGAATTTACTGGCTTTTTCGCGATAAACGGATTCCCCTTTACGGGCGACAGTAAAATAGGTGTCGGAGGTTTCACTCATTCCGCTAAGGTACGCCATTATCAAAAACATGACATTGCCCGGCGCTGTTTTTATATTAATTTAGAGGCATGAATCAGGGGGACTTTACCGTACAGGCCATCAAACGTGCTTTTTACCTGGGCTTGAAGGAGATGTACGGGCAGGAAGAGATAAACAGTATACTATATATGCTGTTTGAAGAATTTGAAGGCTGGACAAAAACCAGGCTGCATCTGGAACCCCGAGCCATTGTAAGCGCTGAAGGTATCAAAAGATTCTCTGAAGCTCTTTCCCGCCTGGAGTTGGGCTGTCCTGTACAATATATTATAGGCTACGCCCATTTCAATGAGCTGCAGATTAAAGTCAATCCGTCTGTTTTGATTCCCAGGCCTGAGACTGCCGGGATGGCCCAGCTTCTGGTGCAGAAGCTCGGAACCCTTGATCTTCGTGACTTTTCTGCAATGGATATGGGTACAGGCTCAGGTTGTATCGCGATCTACCTGAAGAAACATTTGCCTGGTATCAGCATGTATGCGACCGACATATCTGAAAGTGCTCTTGCCACAGCCCGTTCCAACGCCATCAGCCAGGATACGGAAGTCGAATTTTCCATGTATGATATGTTGCGGGATCTCAGATCTGCTACGGATAGGAAGTTTAACCTGATCGTGAGTAATCCGCCTTATGTCACCATAAAAGAGAAGCAATCGATGATGCGGAATGTCGTGGATTACGAGCCGCATACAGCACTCTTTGTCTTCGACGATGACCCTTTGCTATACTTCAGGGCTATTACACGATATGCCACTTCACGCCTGCAGGGGAATGGACTCATCTGGCTTGAGATCAACGAAGCCTATGGAAGGGATGTTAGCAGACTGCTTTCCTCAGCAGGTTTTTCGGATGTAGAACTGTTGCAGGATTTCCATGGCAGGGACCGGTTCGTCAGCGCACGGCTCGGAGATGTCTGAGATACGGCCCGCTTAGATTCTTAGCTTCATCAGCCGTTACGTCCTTTCCCCAAAAATAGCGGTGCCTATCCTTACCATGGTGCTGCCTTCTTCGATAGCCAGCTTATAGTCGCCCGACATTCCCATCGACAGTACGCTGAATTCGTTATCCAGAGTGAAGAACCTGGCTTTGATCCTGATAAAGCCGTCTCTGAGCTTACGAAACTCCTGCCTGATCAGGTCCTCGTCATCGGTATATGTGGCCATACCCATCAGGCCCTTAATCAGTATATGCTTCATGGCTTTGTAGACAGGTGATTCGAGGATCTCAAAGGCTTCACCGAGATCAAGACCGAATTTCGTTTCTTCAGTTGCGATGTGGAACTGAAGCAGGCAGGGGATCACACGATTGATCTTTCCGGCTTCTTTTTCAACCTCCTGTAAGAGTTTAAAAGTGTCGATACTATGGATCAGATGGATGAAGGGCACGATAGACCTGACTTTATTGGTTTGCAGGTGGCCAATAAAATGCCAGTGGATATCGGACGGAAGGGCAAGGGCTTTTGTTGTAAGTTCCTGCACCTTGTTCTCTCCAAACGACCTGTGGCCCGCAGCGTATGCCTCCATAATGGCTTCCTGGTCCTGCGTTTTTGATACAGCGATCACCTGCACATGAGGCGGGATACAGCGATGAAGCAGGCTTAGGTTTTCACTGATTTCCATATCGGGAGAGTATGTAACAAATGTAATAACTTTGTGCGTTTATTTCATTCATATACCTTTGCCCTGATGAAAAAGTTATTTCAGTTATTTCTTCGGCAGCTAATTTTCTGGATACTGTTATTCAATTTCACCAGGCTGGTGTTTTTAGTGTATTATTCGGCTATCCTTAGTGTTGAAGGGATAAGGTTCACCGAAATACTTTCTGTTTTCATTCATGCCTTCAAACTCGACCTTGCCACGGCCTGCTATTTCATGGTCTTTCCTTTCATGCTGTTGCTGCTTCAGGCGTTCTGGAGTCCGAGATGGCTTAATATAGTAAATAAGGTGTATGCCGGCATTCTGATTTTCGGCTATACCCTTAGTGCTGTCGGCGAAATGGGGATCTATGCCGAATGGAAGACCAAGCTTACTTACAAGATCGTAAAATACCTTTCAAATCCATCGGAGATCTATAATTCGGCAGAAACAGTGACCTTCTTTCTATTGATTTTACTGCTTGTTTTGCTGTTTACCGCCGGGCTGACGGCTTACCTGCGATGGTTCTATCGTGACTATACCCGCGAAAAAGCACCCTGGTGGCATGCATTTGTTTTTGCCGTGGTTATGCCACCCCTTTTGTTCATCGGATTAAGGGGCGGTGTTCAGCAGATCCCGATCAACCAGAGCCAGTCTTATTTTTCAGATCACAATATTCTGAACCTGGCTTCTGTGAACAATGCGTTCAATCTGTATATAAGCATTTTCGAGAATCTTGGAAATTTCAGGGAGAATCCTTTTCATTTTATAGCCGATGGCAAGGCCAGTGCTGTCATGACAGAGCTTTACATGGTTGAAAAAGATACAAACGTTTCGGTACTTACCACATCCAGACCAAACATCGTTTTGCTGATCATGGAAAGCTGGTCGGCCGACCTGATCGCTGAGCTCGGAGGGGAGCCCGGCATAACGCCTCAGTTCAGCAGCCTGGCAAAGCAGGGAATACTGTTTAATGCCATCTATGCTTCGGGTTCCCGGTCGGAACAGGGAATGGCCTGTATTTTCGGCGGGTTCCCGGCTCATCCTATTTCATCCATCACCGTACAGCCCGATAAATACGTGAAACTTCCGAGCCTGGTAGGGGAGTTAAAGAAACTGGATTACAGCACGGCGTTTTATTTTGGCGGACAGCTTATTTACGGGAACATCAAAAGTTATATTATTTTCAACGGGTTTAAACAGATCATGGAGGGTGATGATTTCCCGGCTTCCATCCCTCGTGGCAAACTCGGGATTCATGATCAATACTCCCTGGGTTTTATGGTCAATGATCTCGATAAGTTCAAACAGCCTTTCTTTGCATCTCTTTTCACTGTTTCCACGCATTCACCCTGGGACCAGCCATTTCCAAAGCCATTAAAATGGGGGGATAACGAGAGGGAATACATCAATGCTGCCTATTATACCGATCACTGCCTGGGTGAATTTATAAGGAAGGCAAGAGAGAAATCCTGGTTCTCCAATACCTTATTCATAATCGTCGCCGACCACAGTCATAACTCATATCGCAACTGGCATCCTGAATCCAAGGAATATCATAAAATTCCGTTGCTGATGTTCGGGGATGTGATAAAACCTGAATTCAGGGGCAGGGTATGGAGCAAGCTGGGCAACCAGCATGATATTCCTTCAACGGTTTTAGCCCAGCTGGGGGCCGGTCATCACATGTTCAAATACAGCAAGGATCTCCTCAATCCCTGGTCCGGTGATTTTGCATACTATTCAACTGAGGATGGAGCGGGCTGGCTGCATCGAAATAACTACTACACTTTTGAAGCGCATCCCTACATAGGGTATACCTGGAGCTATTTTTCCCCGGGTTCCGACAGTGCTAAAATTATTGAAGAGTCTAAAGCCTACCTCCAGACTGTGTTCGGAGAGTATCTGAAGGACTGATGCAGGAAGCGACCGGAAGTGTCAACGCAGCCCCGGTGTGATTTGCAATCGAAAGCAAGGTTTATTCCAAACTGTGAACCACGAGTCCTGACCTCAGCTTCGGCTCGAACCAGGTCGTTTTCGGCGGCATGATATTGCCTGAATCGGCAATATCGATGAGTTGTTTCATCGAAACCGGGTACAACGCAAAAGCTGCTTTCATCTCCCCGCTGTCGACACGCTTCACCAGTTCTCCGAGTCCCCTGATCCCTCCAACAAAATCTATACGGTCGGAAGTGCGAAGGTCTTTGATGCCGAGAATATCATCCAGGACAAGCCTTGAGAGAATAGTGACGTCAAGCACACCAATGGGGTCGGAATCGTTATACGTTCCCGGTTTGGCAGTGAGCGAATACCAGGTTGAGTCAATATACATGCTGAAATTATGCAGTTTTACTGGCTTGCATATGGCATTTCCCTTGTTTTCAATGCTGAAGACATTGCCGAGTTTTTCGAGCAGCTGGTCTTTCGACAGTCCGTTAAGGTCCTTGACCACGCGGTTGTAATCAATGATCGTTAGCTGGTTGTCAGGAAAATGGACCGCAAGGAAATAATTGTACTCCTCGTTCCCGTTGTGGTCCTGATTGTTGTTCTTCTTCTCATTCCCCACAAGGGCTGCAGCAGCAGTCCTGTGATGCCCGTCGGCTACATAGGTTGCAGGGATTTTTGCAAAAAGACCGGTGATTGCTGAAATAACAGCAGCATCGTCAATAACCCAGAAATGATGTCCAATGCCGTCGACCGAAGTAAAGTCATAAGCGGGGGCATTGCTGCCCACGAAATTCGCAACGATCTCATCAATTTCCTTTACTGCGGGATAAGCGAAGAAAACGGGTTCCATGTTGGCATTGGTGATCCTGACATGTTTCATCCGGTCTTCTTCCTTGTCCTTGCGAGTGAGTTCATGTTTTTTAATGATACCATTCATGTAATCGGAAACCCCTGCACAGCCCACGATACCGTACTGTGTCCTGCCGTTCATGGTCTGGGCGTAAATATAAAGATTGTCTCTGGTGTCGGGTTTCAGCCATCCTTGTTTCCGGAACAGCTCAAAGTTTTCCTTTGCTTTGTCATAAACGGCCTGGGAATGAACATCGATCCCGGCCGGGAGGTCTATCTCTGGCTTGATAATATGGAGCAGAGAATACGGGTTACCCTTTGCTTCTTCCCGGGCTTCTTCAGAGTTGAGCACATCATATGGCCTGGATGCAAGATCTTTAACGATTTCCAGAGGTGGCCTCAGGCCTTTAAACGCTTTTAGTATTGCCATAGTTTATTCTGTTTCATCTTCATCTGTATCATGTTCATCAACTTTTACACTACGCTGAAGTGAGCCTATCAAAGCGCCTAACATCTTGGTCATTTCCATCAGCTGGTTCTTTGAATCATCGTAATGAGAGGGTGAGATGATGTTTCGGTGTAATGCAAGGGTAGTGAGAACAACACATTCCCTTACTGAACTTTTAGCCATTTTAAGATAATAAACGAACTGACTTTTATTTCTCGATGACCCTTCGGCAATGTTTAACGAGATAGCCTGGGCTGAAATCAGAAAGCGATCAAAAAAAGTCTTTACATAAGGATCGTTGCCGGCGTTTTTTGCCATGTCGTATCCCCAGCTTATATACTCCAGGGATTTGTGGTATATTCTCAAGTCTTCGAATCTGAAGAAGGTAGTAGGTCTTTCCTGTCCGTTTTCCATGGTGTAAGTCAATTAGTTTATGATTGGTTTATCAGTGAATGTAGCGGCTTCGCCGAATGCTCTTTCGCTATTTATTAACCTGGCAGGTCTTATCTCCGTTATTAATAAAATTCACTATCTGCCTTGCTGCAGCAATGCCGGCATTGATATTGGCTTCTTCGGTCTGGGCTCCCATTTTCTTTGGAGTGCAGAAGAACTTTGCTTTAAAACCTGCTTCAATTTCGGCTTTGTTGGTAGGTTCGATATCTGAGAGGTAAGCAAAATCTTTTCTTTCCTGGAACATTTTCAGAAGATCAGCTTCGTTGATGACTTCGGCTCTGGCCGTATTCACCAGGGCAGCAGGGATTGGCATGCGGGAAAGCAGTCCGAAGTTAACCGACTGTTTGGTTTGACTGTTGGCAGGGATATGCAGGGAGATAAAGTTGCATTTGCTGTAAAGTTCTTCAACGGAACCAAGCCATTTGACTCCATCTTTCTCTATCGTTTCTTTCGGGATGAAGGGATCGAAGGCATACACTTCCATTCCAAAGCCTTTGGCAATGCGTGCTACATTTTTTCCTACCGCGCCATAGGCATGAATACCTAGTTTTTTATCTTTCAGCTCCCATCCTGATTTACCGTTAAAGAAGTTTCTTGCATAATACACCATCATTCCGAGGGCCAGCTCTGCTACAGCATTGGAATTCTGGCCGGGAGTGTTCATAACCACGACACCTTTGGCTGTTGCAGCAGACAGGTCGACATTGTCGTAGCCTGCACCGGCACGAACCACGATTTTCAGATTCCGGCCAGCGTCGATCACTGCTTTGTCGGTCTTGTCGGAGCGGATGATCACCGCATCAACATCGGCGATAGCTTTAATAAAATCATCGGGACTGGTATAATTTTCGAGGAGAACGAGTTCGAAGCCGGCCTGTTCCACAACTTGTCTGATTCCTTTTACAGCAACCGGGGCAAATGCCTTATCGGTTGCAACGAGTACTTTTGTCATATCTTCAAAATAAAGGGAGGTGTAAGAAACACCTCCCGGGTTTTTACTTATGCGTTTTCTTTCTCAAATTCATTCATGCAGTCGACCAGCGCCTGAACGCTTTCATAAGGCAGTGCATTGTATGTCGATGCACGGAATCCGCCAACGGAACGATGGCCCTTGATACCGATCATGCCATTTTTCTTTGCTACTTCCATAAAGGCGTCTTCCTTGTCTTTGTACTGCTCCTTCATCACAAAACAGATATTCATCAGCGAGCGGCTGTCGTGTGCAACCGTACCTGTGAAAATCTTACTGTTATCGATGGTATCGTAAAGCAGTTTAGCTTTTCTGATATTCATTTCCTCCATTGCTTTTACACCACCAAGGCCTTTGATCCATCTGAGGGTCTCAAGGCAGGTATAAATCGCAAATACAGGAGGAGTATTATATAATGAAGGCTCTTTGAGGTGGGTTGCATAATTGAGCATCGATGGGATCTTCCTTTCGACCTTGCCCAGGATATCTTCCTTTATAATGACAAAGGTAACGCCCGCAGGACCCAGGTTTTTCTGGGCTCCGCCATAAATAAGCACGTATTTTGAAATGTCGACCGGGCGGCTGAGAATATCCGACGACATATCGGCAACCATTGGAACAGGGCTGTCCATATCGTAACGGATCTCGGAACCATAGATCGTATTGTTTGTGGTGATGTGGAAATAATCTGCATCAGTGGGGATAGTATACCCTTTTGGAATGTAAGTAAAGTTCTTGTCGGCTGAAGAGGCGACAACATTGACTTCACCGAAAAATTTAGCTTCTTTGATTGCTTTCTGTGCCCAAACGCCTGTTTCAAGGTAGGCAGCTTTTTTGTTTAAAAGGTTGTACGGTACCATATCGAACTGAAGGCTTGCTCCTCCTCCCAGGAAAATGATCTGATACCCCGGGGGGATGTTCAGAAGTTCTTTGAACAGTCCCATGGCTTCGTCGATAATAGCCTGAAATTCCTTGCTTCTGTGAGAGATTTCAAGAAGAGATAAACCAATTCCGTTTAAATCAAGAATTGCTTTCGCAGAGTTTTCAATAGCGATGCGTGGTAATACCGAAGGTCCGGCATTGAAGTTGTGTTTTTTCATAAACTGGCTTTTTTGTTTGGATATGTATTGTAAAAAAGATCTGGTATGTCAACAATGGTTTAGCAAAATAAAAGAAATTTCATCGAAAAATCAAAAATAAGATTTTTTCCTGTTTGAAGCAAGTTTCATAGGGATATTCATATTTTATGGGTTACGTGAGTCAAATTCGGGGACATATTTCCATGTGTAATTTTCATATGCGAACCCTTCGGCTGTTTCGGAGGAAGGAACGTAAAACTGGTATTGTTTTTCAAGATTGGGGTCCATCGGCATAAGATGGTCGAAAACAATCATCGGTAATTTTTTTCCACGGAGGGTTTGTTCCAGGTAGCGAAGGCTCATAGGCGATGCGGATGAGAACCTGAAGATGATGCGCATGATTTTAGCATCATGGTAACCGGAAAATACCGCAGCGCCGAATACCGGAGCTCCGGTATTATCAAATGTAAGGACCTCGATGATCTTTCCGCTGATCTCGTTGCTGATTCCATTCCATCCAAGCAGAAGGTAAGCTGTTTTCCTGTGGTTCATTTCGAAGGGGATAATCCTGTAATACAGGGCTCCGTACCAGTGTAGAGAATCACCGCGCATATATTCTGCCGCCTTAATTGAATCGGAGTAGTCGGTGAGTGTGACGGGAGATTTTTTCTTCAGATCTCCTTTCCATTGGATCAGGCAGAAGTAGCTGTTGCAGCCATTGGTGAGAGGGACATTCCAGTTGTAAAGGCGGAATGATTTGTCGGGTGACTCGATCTTTGCAAGATTTTTAAGAGAATCCCAGGGGTAAGAGCCAGAACCCGGGATGTTCAGTGCAATCATGAGGTGTTTGCGGAAGTCGATGCTGAGGCTGAGACGAGCGCTATCGGTTTCTGCCTGACTTATCACAGTAAAGATCTCATTGAGTTCCCGCTCCGATTGCCGGAGCCTGAAGGCATTCTGTGCACTGGCTAAAGCCGGCAGCAGCAGGAGGAGTTTTACAAGGAGGTGGCAGAGCGCATTAATTCGTATCAAAATCGTACTTTTGCTGCACGAAGATATGCACATCAACGACCGAATCCAAACATTTATTGAAATTGGCCGCATTCTGGCCCGTTTTCCCCTGCCGGTGCAGGATAGTGAGGCTCAGCCTTTGAAGGAGGGGGAGGCTGATCCTATGCAGGAGGGTGAGGCTGATCTTTTGCAGGAGGGTGAGGCTCAGCCTTTGAAGGAGGCTGTTCTTGAAGCCCAGGCAGCGAATCCCTGGTTCACTCAGGATAATATACGGTATGCCCTTAACGCTCTCGGAGCTGCCTTAACCAGTGAGAACCTGGGACGGTGGATTGATCCGTACAGGGGGAAAATTGAGAGGAAAAGAGAGAGGGTTAAGACTGTCGGGGTAGTTACTGCAGGAAATATCCCTCTGGCAGGATTTCATGATTTCCTCAGCGTTCTATTGTGTGGCCAGAGGTTTTGCGGCAAGCTCTCGAGTCAGGATGCAGTACTTTTAAAAGCTATTGCAGGTATCATGGTAAAAATGAATCAGCGGTGGGAAGAATATATTCACTTTATCGATAAGCCGTTTAACAGTATCGATGCAATCATTGCCACCGGGAGTGACAATACTTACAGGTATTTCGAATATTATTTTTCACGATATCCGCACATTATCAGAAAAAACCGGAATAGTATTGCAATCCTTGACGGCAACGAAACCGGGGATGAGCTGAAGGGGCTGGTTTCTGACGTGATGCTTTATTTTGGACTCGGGTGCAGGAGTGTTTCCAAGATTTATGTACCGGCCGGTTATGATGTGATGCAGCTGCAGCCATATTTTGAACCCTGGGACGGCCTCATCCACCATTATAAATATTATAATAACTACGAATACCAGAAAAGTATACGCATTGTAAACAAAAAACCCTTTCTTGATTTCGGGAATCTGTTGCTGATTGAAGAGAGCAGAATGGCGTCTCCGGTCTCGGTACTGAATTATGAACGGTATGCCAAGGTCGAAAACCTGAGGGCAGAATTACAGGGACAGGAGGATAGGATACAATGTGTGATTTCAGCTTTTGACGCGGGTTTAAGGTATATGTTACCTGGAACAGCCCAGAAGCCAGAGTTGTGGGATTATGCCGATGGGGTCAACACTCTTCATTTCCTGATTGATGAAATTTAGAAAATATATTTGTTATTCAAAGAAAAGTCCGTACTTTTGCACCCTCATTTGGAAAATCAGATTACAATGAAAAAAGATATTCATCCTAAGGATTACCGGCTGGTGGTTTTCAAAGATATGTCGAACGAGTATTCGTTTGTTTCGAAATCAGCTGTCAAAACGAAAGAGACAATTGTTTGGGAAGATGGCGTTCAATACCCTCTTGTAAAGCTTGAGATTTCGCATACATCGCATCCTTTTTATACCGGTAAAATGAAGCTTGTTGATACGGCCGGCCGTGTTGATAAATTCAAGAGCCGTTATCAGAAGCACCTTGACATGAAGAATGAAAAATAATTACCTGTAGATCAAATTGAGCCCTTGTTATCCTGACAAGGGCTTTTTTATTTCTCCTAAGTTGATTAATTTTGCAGTGAAAATTAGCTGTTAAATAAAAACTACCCATTTATTATGAACTACATTCTCTTCGATGACAGTATTATCAGGACAAATCTTCTTCCTCTGACGTTCACACGGCCTATTGCTGATATCCGTGTAGGTATCCTTACGATCAGGGAAAAATGGGAAATGCGTTTGAAGTCTAAGACCTCAACGCTTTCGGAGACCTATTTGTCGAGGAAATTCAGGATTATCAAAGAGGATGATAACGTTCTTATCAATGCTTCGGTTTGCCCGACCTCTGAAGTCGTTGAAGCTATTTTGAATCTTAAACCATACCAGACCGTTGTTTACCAGGATACCATTATCGCTCTTCATGTCAAGGCTGAGGATCTTGATTCATTAGGAGATGCTTCCAGTGACGGGATAGAAGAAGTGAGTATGAAGAATGCTCCGTTGAGGATAGGGCATACCTGGGAGATTTTTTCCAAAAACGGGATTGCGATCACAGATGATTTTGAGCTTCTGACCACTGGCAGGAAGTCTCAGAAACTGAGTTCCACCAACAAAGTGATAGGAGAAGGGAAGGTGTTTCTTGAAAAGGGTGCGAAGGTCGAATGTGCTGTCCTTAACACTGAGGAGGGTCCGATATATATTGGTGAAGGCGCTGAGGTGATGGAAGGTTCGGTGATACGCGGGCCTTTTGCACTCTGCGAAGGAGCCCAGGTGAAGATGCTGGCAAAAATCTATGGACCTACTACAGTCGGTCCGTATTCAAGAGTAGGAGGGGAGATCAATAATTCGGTGATCTTCGGCTATTCCAACAAAGCTCATGATGGTTTTCTGGGACATTCGGTCATAGGCGAGTGGTGCAACCTGGGAGCAGATACAAATACATCTAATCTTAAAAACACCTACGATACAGTGCGTCTCTGGAGTTACGGAAAACAGACTTTTGTGAGTACCAATCAGCAGTTCTGCGGGCTGATTATGGGAGATCACTCCAAATGCGCTATCAATACCATGTTCAATACGGGAACCGTGGTAGGTGTCAATGCCAATATTTTCGGTTCGGGCTTCCAGAGAAATTTCATCCCTTCATTCATCTGGGGCGGAACCGCCGGACATGCCAATTATGACCTGAAAAAAGCGCTGGAAGTAGCCGAACTGGTCTACGCCAGGAGGAATAGAGTCCTTGATGAGGTTGAGAGAGAATTGCTTGCAAGCGTTTATACGATTACGCTGAAAAATAAATATTTATAATCCGGTAATTTCTGGCACGTTATTTGACTAAATTTCTGACCCGGCAAACATCGCCGGGATTACATTATTTTTATGGAAAGAAAACCTGAAACTATATTTCTTAATATGTCGGATATATTGGATTCTGAGACCGACTATATTCCTTTGTTGTCTTCTGACGATGAGGAACTGATGAATAATGAAGATATTCCCGATGAACTTCCGATACTTCCATTGAGGAATACAGTACTTTTTCCAGGAGTGGTGATACCTATTACCGTGGGCAGGGACAAGTCGATCCGCCTGATCCGCGAATACTATAAATCGGGTAAGACCATTGGGGTAGTAGGGCAGAAAGATGCATCCATAGAGGATCCTGATTTTTCAGAACTTAATACGGTTGGTACTCTGGCATATATCATAAAACTCCTGCAGATGCCCGATGGGACTACGACAGCTATCATACAGGGGAAACGCAGGTTCAGGATGAAGACTCTTCTTCAGACCGATCCTTACATGAAGGCTTCTGTTGAACCTTTTGAAGTTTCTCAGAAAGCCGACAAGGAGAGCAAGGAATTTCAGGCTCTGATGTCATCCATCAAGGATTTTGCTACCCAGATCGTAAATAAATCCCCAAATATTCCTTCGGAAGCGGTTTTTGCGATAAAGAACATCGAAAGTTCCTCATTTCTTGTACATTTTATCTCATCGAATCTGAATATTGAGATTTCAGAGAAGCAGAAACTGCTTGAGACTGTAGGGCTTTCCGAACGGGCGCATCTTGTGCTGGGGTACCTCACAAAGGAATTGCAGGTTACTGAATTAAAACAACAGATACAGAACAAAGTCAAAACCGATCTCGACAAGCAGCAACGCGATTACCTGCTGAACATGCAGCTTAAAACGATACAGGAAGAACTCGGTGGAAGTCCGAACGCCCAGGAGGTTAATACTCTTCGTGAACAGGCCCGGAATAAGAAATGGTCAAAAGAAGTATCGGAGGTTTTTGAAAAGGAGATCAGTAAGTTACAGAGAATGCACCCGGCTGCTGCTGAGTATTCGATACAGGTCAACTATATCGAGACTCTGGTTCAGCTGCCATGGAATGAATATACCGAAGACAATCTTGACCTGGATCATGCCATGAAGGTTCTTAATGAAGATCATTCAGGCCTGGAGAAGGTAAAGGAAAGGATCATCGAATTTCTTGCGGTGATCAAGCTGAAGAAAGACCTGAAATCGCCTATCCTTTGCCTTGTAGGTCCTCCGGGAGTGGGTAAAACCTCGCTTGGAAAGTCCATTGCAAGAGCTATCGGAAGGAAGTATATCAGGATGTCGCTGGGAGGGCTGCGGGATGAATCGGAACTCAGAGGGCACAGGAAAACGTACATAGGAGCCATGCCCGGAAGGATCATCCAGAGTATTAAAAAGGTGAAATCCTCAAACCCGGTCTTTGTCCTGGATGAGATTGACAAAGTGGCAGGAATGAATTACAGCGGAGACCCCCAGGCTGCTTTACTCGAGATCCTTGACCCCGAGCAAAACAGTGCGTTTTACGATAATTTTCTTGAAATTGAATATGACCTCAGCAGGATCATGTTCGTAGCTACGGCAAATACGCTGACAACGGTACATCCTGCACTTCGCGACCGTATGGAAGTGATCGAACTTCCGGGTTACCTTCTCGAAGAAAAACTGGAAATTGCCGTCCGACACCTTGTGCCAAAGCAGTTAAAAGAGCATGGGATGAACAAAACCCGCCTGGTCTTCAGCCGTCCTATACTTCAACAGATGGTCGAGGAATACACCCGGGAGTCGGGAGTCAGGGCTCTGGAAAAGAATATCGCAAAGGTCATCAGGAATAAAGCCAGGGCTATTGTTTCAGGCGAGGAGTTTGCCAAAAAAACAAATTCTGAAGATCTGAAGCGTATTCTTGGAGTTCCTGTTTTTCAGGCCGAGAAATATATTTCAAATGAGATTGCCGGCGTGGTAACGGGTCTTGCCTGGACTTCTGCCGGAGGTGAGATTCTTTTTGTGGAAGTGAGCCTCCACCGGGGCAAAGGAGATCTTACCCTGACGGGTAACCTCGGAGATGTCATGAAAGAATCGGCCACTATCGCCCTTGCTTATCTGAAAGCTCATTCTTCCGATTTTAACATCTCCACTGATATTTTTGGAAAATGGAATATCCATATTCATGTGCCTGAAGGCGCAACTCCAAAGGATGGCCCTTCGGCGGGTATCACTATTTTTACAGCCCTGGCTTCTGCATTTTCACAAAGAAAAGTAAAGGAAAGAATAGCCATGACCGGTGAAATCACGCTCAGGGGCAAAGTGCTTCCTGTAGGAGGGATCAAGGAAAAAATACTGGCTGCCAAGAGGGCTAAAATCAGGGATCTTATTCTTTCGAAGGAAAACCGAAAGGATATTGAGGATATCAAAGGCGTTTACATTGAAGGCCTGAACTTCCATTATATAGAGGAGATGAAGGAGATCAATGATGTAGCTTTAAGCAACAGCCTTGTAAAAAACCCACTCACTCTCAATTACTGACCTTTTCTTCTGTTTAACGAAAACCCTTACTTTTCAATCACAAGCTTTCTCGAATAGCTTTGCTCAGCTGCTGTAAGCGTGTAGATATACAGGCCCGAAGGCAAGACACCCAGATCAGCTTCCACAGAATGAGAACCTGCAGAATAATTTCTGGTAGTGGTTTGCCATACAGTAACACCCATAGTGTTTACGATCCGGATCTGTACATCGGCTTCGGATGGCAGTATGAACGATATGTTTGTGTTTGATCTTACCGGGTTGGGTATGTTCTGGCCTAACACAAACCCTGAACGGTCGGTAATTTCAGGTGTGCCCACAACCATGGAAGACCGTTTAAGTACGATTTCATTATCCGGATCAAAATAGAAGGCCTGGGGCTGACGTGTAAAAGTCCATTGAAAGGCCTGAAGGTTGTAAGAGTTCATGACCTTTATCAGGGTATCGGTATTATCGGTAAAATGTACTTTCAGCTCGATAGGCATCATAAAGAAAGGGGCATTTGTCTGAACCTGCCTGGCATAAAAATCAACCTGCCATAAATTGCCGGGCAGAGATTTGAAATCGTAACTGTTGGCGTAAACAGGGTGGTTGGGGGTAAAGATCCATTGATTAAAAAACCAGTCGTAATTCTGCCCGGTGATAGTATTGACGATCTGGTTGAAGTTTGCCACCGTAGCCGATTTGTATTTATAGTTGGTGTCGGCGCAATATGTTTGAAGAACCCTGAAAAACAGGGAATCTCCGATCACGTATCTGAGCTGATGCAGGGCGGCGGCGCCTTTGCAATAAGTAACACTCCAGTCGAACAGCGTATTCAGGGGAGGTGTAACCTGAGCCCATGCCGGAACCGAGATAGCCCAGCCCGGATTTCCCTGAAGGTAGGAATTGGCATAACCTTGTATAGACTGAAGGTAAGCCAGGTAGCCACCAGAACTTTCATGCCAGAAAGCTTCCGACCAGGTGGCAAAGCCTTCATTCAACCAGATATCAGCCCAGGTGGCACAGGTGATCATATCGCCATACCACTGATGGGCATATTCATGAGCTATAAGGCTTGTTTCCCAGCAGCCCTGACAAAGGCTGGTCAATGACTGGTTTTCCATTCCACCCCAGGAGAACTCATTGTTCAGAGCGGTAAAGCCATTTTTCTCAAATGGATGCTCGCACCAGTTTCTTGCGTAAAAAGTAGTCATGGAGTCAATCAGGTTCTCAGA
>Ga0194062_1000566_pt1 | contig 15701 bp, 15 predicted proteins | sample SepL2225m_MetaG_FD_155481 | JGI IMG/M metagenome (GOLD analysis project Ga0194062, IMG submission 155481) | Anoxic zone freshwater microbial communities from boreal shield lake in IISD Experimental Lakes Area, Ontario, Canada - Sep2016-L224-25m | ecosystem: Environmental > Aquatic > Freshwater >... | reverse complement strand
CGTGTTCCAATATCCAAGCCAACATCGACGTGGTGGTGGTCTTGCCATGCGTGCCAGCAACACCGAGCACCCACTTGTCTCGCAATAAAGTATCGGCCAACCACTGCGGGCCGGAAGCGTAAGACAAATTGCGATTTAAAATTTCTTCCATCAGCGGATTGCCGCGCGACACCACGTTGCCGATAACGAATACATCAGGGTTCAGCGCGAGTTGCTCAACGCCAAAACCTTCAATCAGCTCAATACCCTGTGCCTCGAGTTGTGTGCTCATCGGCGGATAAACGTTGGCATCGCAACCGGTGACACGGTAGCCCGCCTGTTTAGCGATGGCGGCGATGCCGCCCATGAAGGTGCCGCAGATGCCGAGGATGTGAATATGTTTTGGTTTGCTCATTTTTCTTATGCTCTAAAAATAAAATATACCGCGCCCATCATACACAGCGCGGCATACAGATAATCCATCTTCAATGGCTGCCCCATGTAAATCACCGCGAAGGGAACAAACACCAGCAAGGTAATCACTTCCTGCAGGATTTTTAGTTGCCCTAGGTCCATCGTGGCGTAGCCAATACGGTTCGCGGGCACCTGCAACAAATATTCAAATAACGCGATGCCCCAACTCACTAGCGCCGCAATATACCAAGGCGATTGCGCCAGATTTTTAAGGTGCCCATACCACGCAAAGGTCATGAACAAATTGGAAACGATGAGTAGCAAAGCCGTAATTAGCAACGGCTGTGAAATCCTGCCCATCGGTGTTCTCCCTGCGCAATATCAAAGGCGGCGAATGGTAATAGGATTTAGCAGCGAGTGCCAGCCTTGCTATGCTGACTATTGCTTTGGCGAGTGCTCAAGGTGAGTTGTCATTGACCACAGTTCATGCGCATCCAACATCAGGCGATAGCGGGTCTCATTGGCATCCAGTTGCGCAATACTTTCTGCCAGCGTGGTTTCGAGTGCAAAGCGTCGTGCGGTTAAAGTTTCAGACAAACTGCTTTCCCCTAGCGTGTAAGCACGGGTCACCAGCTCTGCGTTCTTCCGCAAATTTTCTGCCGCCTCGCGTGCCTGCTGCCAAGTCTGATAGCTTTCTACTGCTTGCGAATAGGCCGCATTAATATCCGCATCTAAGCGTCTACGCACATTGGCTTCGCGGTTGCCACTCAGCTCAGCTTGATACTCAGCTTGTTGCGCATTGGCACCGCGCAAGCCGAATGACAGTGGAACTGAGATATACAGACCGGTTACTTTTTCGTCGCCGCCCATTTCATTTGAATACCGCAAACCGACTGTCGGATCAGGGACGCGATCGGCTCGCCCACGCTGCGCCAGCATTTGTTGAATTCTTTTTTCTGAAAGCGCCATTTCCAATTCGTGGTTGTGCCCAATTATTTGTTTTTTCCAATAGGCCAAATCCTGCGTGACAGGCTGTGGTAAAGAAACAGCAGGAGCACTGGGGAAAACGAAAGAGGGGAATTGCCGCGTCAATTCAGTCGCCGCTGAGTGCATGCGCATTTTGGCTTGTTGCAAAGAGACCAACGACTGCGAAACCGCTGCCTGCGCTTGATTCAATTCCATTTTTGGTGCATCACCTGCCTTGAAACGTTTTTCAGCGGTAGCAGCTTGCTGCTGCAAAATTTCCACCTGCTGTTGCCATTGATTCAGCTGAGCATATTCTCGCTGCCAGTTAAACCACAGATGCAACAGCGTACGCCCTGTTTCATGGTAAGCATCTCCCAGCACCTGCTCAGCATGATTCACACCCTCATCGCCAATATCGCCATCAAGCAGCATCTTGTTAGGCAAACGTAAGGGCCTTTCAATCGCAAAATCGTATTCTTTATAGTCTTGGCCAGTGCTGGTAATTTTGCGCTGCGAAGTCCCTGCACGCAGATTGAATTCGTAATTACCACTAGACCATTTGCGCTGGTTTATCTGCCCGATCTTGATACCCGTGGTGGCGTTTTGTACATTAAGATGGCTAGCGAGCGCGGCTTCAACCTGTGCCTGTTGCGGCAAATCGACGTAAGTTAGTTCAGCGGCATTTACCGCGCCAGATATGCAAATTATCTCAATAAAAACATATAGATAGATAAATTTCACTCCATCCTCCCGAAATCGATGACCGGCGTAATCCAATAGGCAATTTCTGGATTGTTCGCCACCTGCTTAAGTCGCGAAACAAGAGCTTGCGCATCCTCTAATTTCATCACACATTGAAACGACACACGCCGAGAACGCCCGCGCACCTGTTCCATCATGCTCGGCAAAATTTCTTTCTGACTGCTACCTTCGCCCTGCAAAATAACGAAACCTCGCACCCAATTAGGATGCTCCAACATGTGGCTAACCAAACGCTCCTCAAGTGAACGGTGGCAAACCAAGGTTAGGCAACAATTCAGTTCGTTACTCATAGCAATTCCTTTTTTTGCGCTCTAATCCAAAACGACGATACAAAATTGGGAGCATAAATAACGTCAGCGGTGTCGAGCTAATCAAGCCGCCCATCACCACAATCGCCAATGGTTTTTGAATTTCTGAACCAGGGCCAGTTGCGAACAACAGAGGGAGCAAGCTGAAGGCAGTAATACTGGCTGTCATCAATACCGGCCGCAAACGTCGCTCAGCCCCCTCTATCACCACATCAGAGATGCACAGGCCCTCGGCGTGTAGCTGGTTAAAGTAAGACACCATTACCACCCCATTCAGTACCGCGATGCCCAGCAAGGCGATGAATCCAACCGAAGCAGGAACTGACAGATACTGACCGCTCACCCACAGTGCAAACACACCACCCATTAATGCAAAAGGAATATTAGTCAGCACTAACACCGATTGCCGCACCGAACCAAAGGTCACAAACAACAGCATAAAAATCAAACCCAGCGCGATGGGAACCACCACGGTTAAGCGTGCCGCAGCACGTTGTTGGTTTTCAAACTGGCCGCCCCAGGTGAGGCGGTAGCCGTCTGGCAATTTTATCTGCGCTGCAATCGCGGCTTTTGCTTCTTCTACAAAACTCACTAAATCGCGATTCCGCACATTGGTTTGAATTACCACCATGCGCTTGCCATTTTCCCGATCAACTTTTACTGGACCATCTGCCCGCTCAAGTTTTGCCACCACCGCCAGCGGCACACTTTGACCGTTACTCAGTGGCAAGGTCAGCGCAGAAAACAAGGCGGGAGACTGCTGCACATGCGATTCGCCACGAATCAGCAAAGGCGTACGCCGCCCATCCTCAATTACCGTGCCTAATTGCCGACCTTCAATCTGTGCTCGCAAGGTATTGCTGATGTCATCAACACTTAACCCTAACCTTCCTGCCGCCAAACGATCTATGATGATGCGGTAATACTGCACACCGTTATTTTTTACCGTGTAGGCGTCTTCGCTACCTTCAATCCCGCCAACCACTTTCACCATTCTGTCGGCAAGCTCACTCAAGGTAGGTAAGCTCGGCCCAAACAGTTTGATTGCGACATCGCCCCGCGTGCCTGTCAGCATTTCTGAAACGCGCATCGCAATAGGCTGAGTAAAGCTAAATTCCACACCGGGGAAATTGGCCATTACCTTGCGCACATCTTCAATGATCACGTCCTTGTCAGGCTGGCGCCACTGCGCTTGTGGTTTCAGCACCATAAAGTTGTCGGTCTCATTTAGCCCCATCGGATCAAGGCCAAGCTCATCGGCGCCCGCCCGCGAAATAATCCGTGCAACTTCAGGCACTGCTTTGAGAATTGCCGCCTGCACGCGCTTATCAATTTCAGCAGTTTGCTCCAAATTTATGGAGGGCAGTTTTGCGGTCTGCAAAATAATGTCGCCTTCATCCAGTTCTGGCATGAAAGCCTTACCAATAAAACCATATAGAACGCCAGTGACTACCAATAAGGCGAGGGCGGTGCCAATCACCACACGCTCTTTACGCAAGGCCGCTTTTAACAACGGCGTATAGATGCGTAGGGAGTGACGTACCAACCACGGATCTTCATGATGTACAGTCTTCAACATAAATGAGGACATCATCGGAATCACGGTGAGTGACAAAAGCAAAGAAGCGGACAAGGCGAACACAATGGTTAACGCCACGGGAATAAATAACTTTCCTTCTAAACCTTGAAGCGTCATCAAGGGCAAGAATACGATGACGATGATGGCAACTCCGGCCGCAACCGGCGGGATCACCTCTTTCACTGCCGAGAAAATAATATGTAGATGTGAAGTGTGCTGACGCTTCGTTCCCAAGGCGCTCATGATGTTTTCGACCACCACCACCGCAGCATCAACCAACATACCAATGGCGATTGCTAGCCCGCCCAACGACATTAAGTTGGCAGACATCCCAAATTGCTGCATCAAAATAAAAGTGAACAGCACCGCCAAAGGTAAGGTAATGGCAACCACCACGGCTGCGCGCCAATTGCCCAGAAACAACACCAGCAAAATAACCACCAATACGATCGCTTCAGTTAATGCTTTTGAAACTGTGCTGATCGCACGATTGACCAAAGCCGCGATCATAAAAAACTTGCGTCGTAACGCCTTTGGGTAAGGCAGGAGCCAATTCCGCAAGTTTTTCTTTTACGCCTTTCACCACCTTTTGCGCATTCGCACCCCGCAAGCCCAAGACCAAACCTTCGACCGCTTCTCCGGTACCGTTTTCAGTGACCACGCCGTAGCGCGTAAGACTACCTATCCGCACCTGCGCCACATCACTCACCCGAATTGGATTGTTGTTCGGACTTGCGATAACGATGTTGCCGACATCCTGCAAATTTTTTATCCCTCCCTCAGCACGAACCAACAGTGCCTCGTCGCCATCGCTCAAGCGACCCGCACCGTCATTGCGGTTGTTTGCTTCTAAAGCTTGCTGTAGCTGCAGCATCGAAAGCCCTCTGGCGGCCAATGCATTATGGTCTGGCACCACCTCAAAGCTACGCGCCAATCCGCCAAGGGAATTAACGTCTGCCACGCCGGGAAGCGTGCGTAACGCCGGACGAATGGTCCAGTCTAAAATTGTGCGGCGTTGTTCTAACGAAATACCTTCACCTTCCACGGTGAACATAAACATCTCGCCCAATGGTGTGGTGATCGGTGCAAGCCCCCCATCGGCACCTGCGGGCAAATCGCGCTGTGCATTACTCAACCGCTCCGCCACCTGTTGGCGCGCCCAATAAATATCCGTGCCATCGGCAAAGTCGATGGTAATGTCAGCGATGGCGTATTTAGAAATCGACCTCAGCATGCGCTGATTAGGGATGCCCAACATTTCCAATTCGATAGGCGAAACAATGCGCGCCTCCACCTCTTCTGGCGTCATCCCCGGCGCCTTCATAATAATTTTTACTTGGGTGGAAGAAACATCGGGAAAGGCATCAATTGGCAAATCACGAAAAGACATAATGCCCGCGCCAATCAGCATCAGCGTTAGCACCGCAACCAGCATGCGCTGGGTAAGAGAAAATTCGACGAGCTTAGAGAGCATTATTCACCAATCCCCATCATCTTTGCCTTCAACGCGGAGACACCTTTGATCGCAATTTTTTCGTCACCTACGAACTTAGCATCGACCAAGCAACTTTGTGCGCCCTCCTGTAATACCGAGGCAGTCACGGGACGATAGCCATTGGCGGTTTCAACGAAAACAAAGGTTTTACTTTCAACTCTAGCCAACGCCGCATTAGGCACAGTCCACTTAGACTCACTGCTTGAACTTGTTTCGATATTCACTTCAACAAATTGACCCGGGCGCAAAAATTCTGTCCCCTTAAAAATCATCGCGCGCAGCAAAATTGTTTGATTACCTCCGCTTAAACTTCGCCCGATGGCGGTCAATTTTCCAGTCGCGTGATGGTCTGGTACCGTCACGGTTGCGCCTAATTTTATGCCCTGGATATTTGAAAGTGAGGCTTGAATCTCAAGCGCCAAAGGATCTAACTTTGCCACTTTGAACAGAGGAATGGCGCCCTCGATGCGCTGCCCTGCGATGGCTGATTTCTCGAGGATTACGCCCGTAATGGGCGAGGTGATCGACAACAAGCTATTTAAGTTACCACCCGTCTGCAAAAGCGCTATCGCACTGTCTGACATGCCCGAGAGTTTTAGCATTTGCTTACGTTCAGCTAAACCGGCGCTGGCTTCACGGCTTTGACTTTGTGTAGCACGCAAGCGGCTTTCAGCGATGATGCCTTCTTGCCACAACTTTTCATCGCGTGCCAAATTCTCTTTAGCCAACTGACTTTGTGTGCTCGCTTGCAATAGGCCTCGCTGCGCTTCAGCCAAAGCGGGGCTTTGTAGCGTTGCTAACACTTGTCCTTTTTTTACTGCGTCACCCACGCCGACCAGTATTTGCTCAACCATCGCCGCCAAGGGCGTACTGATCGTAAATAGCTGATTGCCCGGAATCACTACTTGCGCTGGCATCCCCGCCAACTCACCTTGTTTTTTTGTCAGCAACGCCGCCGACGCGATCCCGAGTGTTTTCTTTTGCGTAGCACTGAGTATCAGCTCATCCGCTGCCAGCGCTGGCAAAGAAAATGTCAGTGCCACAAATAAATAAAGGGGAAGTGCTTTCATAAAACTAATCTCCGTAGATCGCGCTTGGCGCAACCCGCTAGGTTTAAATCATCAATAAGGTGAAACCCGCCTACCGCTAGACTAACAAAAAATCGGGGGGGCTTGTGGATGTGGCTTTTGATAGGGGGAAGCGGCAGCAACGAGAGTCGCCACCGGAGGGAAGATTATGACAACAGCTACCACTGGCAATGTTGGCACCTGAAGCACTACTGCGGGAGGCATAAATCCAATGCTGTCATTCCGCTGCAATTGATCAGCCATGCAAATAGCCGGGGACTCATTTCCTTCGAGAAAGTAGCGCGACGCATCCCGTTCGCCCAACAAAGCCAGTGACGCCTTTGACACAGAAGCAGACAACCCCGTTTGATTTCCATCAACATGGGCGTGTACTAACGGCGCAACGCTTTGCAATAGCGCAAAGAAAAGTAGCAAAAGAAGATGTAGCGGTTTAGTCATGACTAAGTATTTGTAGGTAACGCCATTCATTTTTCCAAGTGCGGGTGTGACAACACAAACGCGGGATAAGTTCCTAGCATCGCAATTAATAATCTAAGGCGGACAAGCCGGAACCCAAACGCCCCCGTAGGTCGGACTTTAAAGAACCATCCGTGCATTAACCAACGAGCCGTTACCCGAATACTCAAGATAATTACACAGCGTAGCTAGTAGCAAAATCCCTCTTCCGTGGCGTTCATTGCTGGTGCTGGCTTCGCCAAAATTAAACTGACTGTAATCGAAACCTTCTCCACTGTCTTTAAACGTGACCTTCAAATAATTTTCATTGGCCACTTGCTGTTTAGCAATACGGATTGAAATTTCGCCCGACTCAAGCGCATTCAAGCGTTCCGCGCGAGCTTCATAATATTTTTCCATTCCGTCAGGCTCATTTTTCAAAGATGAGTCCAAGTTGAGCAGACCATGATCGAGCGCATTGTTAAATAGCTCTGACAGCACCATAAACGCCTTGCTATCTGTTTTATTGCCGTCTATTTGTTGAGCGATGCTGAGTAAAAATGGCACAACATCGAGATGTTTTAATTGCAGCGCTGTTAAAACAATCGAAAATTCCCACACGATTTGTCCATGCTTAAACGCCTCTTCTAAGTGCAGGCCGCTTTCCCACTGCGGCGCAGAGGTTTGAATATTGAGGGGTGCCGTACCCTGCTTGCTACCCGAACACGTCGCCAAAAGCAGTGCCACATCATCTTGGGGTATTTCACCGTGCAGTGCCTCATTCAAAGTGGCAGACAAACCTTCAAACAAAGAGCCAGCATTGCGCGCTGTCGCGTTTCGCAAAAAATCTAGCGCATCGGTTTCCTTGCCATAACCCACCAAAGCTTCTAATGCGCCATCGGAACACAGCATCAACTTATAGGTCTGTTCACTTAAATTATGCAGCTCCGTACTGGTATCAAAAAGCTCGGGCGAAACAACACCCAGGGGCAAATGTTTAGAAGCAAATTGATGAATCACTTCACGACCATCCTCACTCACCAACACCGCAGGCGGGCAACCGCCATTCCATACTTGCACGGTGTTGTGAGCCGAATCAATACTCACCAAGATCGCTGCGACATAACGTGGCAGAGGCAAATATTCACGCACATGTTTATTAATGGACTGAGCAATCGATGCCAACTCATATCCTTTGTGGGACATGGCATAAAAAGGCTGGGTCAGCGGAATAACCGACAGCGCAGAAGTGAGGCCATGCCCCGCACTATCCGCCAATAGCAAATTCAAACGATTGTCTGGCGTACGCGCGAAGGCAATTAAATCTCCGCTGAATACCTCCGCCGACTTCATATAAAACTGCACCATCGAATCCTTAATTCGATTCAACTGGGTGAAGTGCTTCATAAATTCGTGCGCAGCCTCACTCTCTTCTTTGGTGCGCAAATGATATTGCTGCAACTCTAGCAACATTTGTAAACGCTCTTTGAAGTTGGCCACCTTGGCTTTAAACACGTCGTAGTGAATCGGCTTAAACAGATAGTCATCACCACCTGAATTCAAGCCCTCAACCACGTGTTCGTTAGAGGTGTTGGCTGAAATAAAAATAATGGGAAACCATGCCGTACAAAGTTTGCGCATTTCACGCACGACCGCAAAGCCGTCCATGCCCGGCATTTGTACATCCATTAACACCATGTCCGGACGCTTTTCGGCAAAGGCGCTCAACCCCGACTGACCATCTACGGCGACACGCACGCTGTAACCAATCTTTTTCAGCATCGCTGAAAGCAGCTGCCTGTTTAGCTCGGTGTCATCAACCACCAGCACATCGAAGTTTTCGTTAGAAAAGCTCAATGTCGCCACCCACTGGCTTGTCCTCGATGGTGTGGAGGTATTTGGTTTCTTGCTCAACAATCGTATTGTTATGTAACGAGCGCAAGCGCTTGACGCGTACTTTTCCAGTTGAGGGGAAATACACCACCATGCGCGGATAAACATCCCCCACATCTTCTGACGTTACCAACAAACCTTCGGTCGACACATAGTCACGCGCAAAGGCAATGTTGCGCATCCCAACGTCCGTCATGTTGGCGATGATGCGTCCACCCCCAAACAATTTCACTTCAAGATTTTTACGGCTGCCACCATTCTTTAAAATCTCGTTAATCAAATGCTCCATCGCGAAGTTGCCATAACGAGTTGACGCCCCTAGGCCTGCGGCTTTCCACCCCCCTTCGCCCGTTGAGGCCGGCAACATAAAATGATTCATGCCGCCCACGCCGGTGACTCGATCGCGAATGCAAGCAGAGATGCAAGAACCCAGTGTCGTATAGACTGCCTCTTCATTTTTGGTGACGTAGTATTCACCGGGGTTTAACCGCGCCGCAAAGGTATCGTGAGAATCATTCCAGCCACGTCGAATATGTTCGAAGCCAGGTAGCGCTAGAGGAATGCGAGAATTAAGAAGGGCCATTGTTACTTACCCAAAAACAGATTTTCAGCTTCGGCAATTTCCTCTTGCGCCTCTTCCACCACTGCCGCGATTAATTCATCTTGAGCATCCGCGCTAATCCCCAACATCTCCCATGCGCGCGAATCCACTGGCGGCACATCGGCTAACTCATAAGAATGAATTTCGGCCATCAACGCCAAAATATTGGCAATATGAACCAGCGCCACCTCTCGCGGATGGAGCTTGGCCGCAGAAATATCATGATGGAATTCAATGCACTCCGCTAGCATCGGAGGTAACTTCCATTGGCGCGCCAACTCCCCACCCACCTCGGCATGGTCAAGCCCCATCGTCTGACGCTCGGCTTGATAGACTGGTAGCTCATCTACACTATCCAGCACCAATAACAGAGCATCTTGCGATGCTTGAGGTAAACGGTTAAACAGCACGAGCTCACCAATATCGTGTAGCAAGGCGGCGGTGAATACGGCATCCGCATCGAAGCGGCCTATCTTCTTAGCCAGAATGCGCGCGATGAGTGCGCAATAAAGACTGTGTCGCCAAAAGTGCTCCATTGAGACCAAGGTATTCTGCAAGCCATCAAAGGAACTCGCGACCGAAGTGGCCAATGCCAAACTGCGGATCTGGCTCGTGCCAATAATGGAAACAGCTTTAGCAACGGTATCAACTGAAGAAGAAAGCCCATAAAAAGAACTGTTGGCCACGCGTAGCAAGCGCACAGTAAAAGCAGGATCTTGCTGCACCGCCTTAGCGATATCCGCTACGCTGCTATTAGGATTTTCAACTAATGAATTGATGCGAATAAAGACGTCTGGCAACGTAACAAGATTACCCACTCCGCGCACCAACTCAGCGGCATTATTTAGCATGTTATTTTTCGCTTCGTCAGTCATTGGCTTGCAAATAACCTTTAGCTAATCGTGAATAATTTTTGGAAATTTGCAATGTCCAATATTTTTTGTACATTCTCATTGGGAGCGCGCAAACCGACTGTTTTTTTTAAGTTAGACGCATGCTCGCGCAGTAGCAAGAGCATGCCCAGCGCTGCGCTGTCGATATAACTCACATCAGTTAAATAGATATCGATCAACTCTACCGAGGGGTCTCTTAAATACGGCGTGAACGCTTCTTTAAAGCGGTGATGCGTGCCCGTATCAAATCGCCCACTCAAATGAATATTCCCTGTGCTACCGTTTTTGCTGAGTTTAATTTCCATTTTTATCTCTTAAAATTAAGTTGCGTACGACACCTTATTACTTCGAGATTTGAATCTTTAAACCCGATTGCCCATCCCACCGGTGTTAATCAGTCGCTGCAACACTTTTTGTGCCATATCTTGAATCGGCACAATCTCATCAACAGCGCCTACCTGCACAGCCTCGCGCGGCATTCCGTACACCACACAGGTGGCTTCGTCTTGAGCAAAATTATAAGCCCCCGCTTGGCGCATTTCGAGCATACCAATCGCACCATCTTTACCCATACCGGTGAGCATCACGCCGATCACGTTTTTACCTGCATTCTGCGCAACTGAACGGAACAACACTTCTACCGAAGGGCGGTGGTGATTCACCGGCGCTGCTTGGCTCAACTCAGTCATATAGTTGGCTCCACTTCGCTTAAGCATGAGATGAGAATGCCCCGGCGCGATGTAAGCATGGCCCGGCAAAACACGTTCATTCCCTTGCGACTCAACCACGGTAATTTTGCACAAGCTATCAAGGCGTGCAGCAAACGATTTAGTAAACGCTTCTGGCATGTGTTGCGCAATCACAATCCCTGGGGCGTCCGCAGGCAGGCGAATTAAAAACTCCTTGATAGCCTCGGTGCCGCCGGTCGAAGCACCCACCGCAATAATTTTTTCAGTACTCCCAATACGCATACCCAGTGCAGGGAGCGATTCACGCGCAGTAGGGGTCGCAGGAATTCTAAATTTGCCTTTAGCTTGAAACGCCGCACGAATTTTTTCGGCAATGGTATCGGCGTACTCGCGCATCCCATCGGCAATACCCATCTTCGGTTTAGGCAAAAAATCTACCGCACCTAATTCCAAGGCGCGCAACGCCGCTTCTGAGCCACGCTCGGTCAAACTAGAAATCATCAACACCGGCATCGGGCGTAGACGCATTAACTTGTCGAGGAAAGTCAGGCCGTCCATCTGCGGCATTTCGACATCAAGGGTCAACACATCAGGATTTAGCGTTTTGATCATCTCGCGCGCTTGTAGTGGATTAGACGCTGCGCCCACCACATAGAGATCGGAGAATGAATTAATTACCTCAGTGAGAATGGCGCGAATCAGTGCCGAATCATCAATGATCAAAACGTTGATTTTTTTAACTGGAGTGCTGACGATTGCCATAGTTACGTTCTCAGAAAATATAATTTAAAACAAGTCAATATCGCCTTCGATATCCGCATGCTTGAGGCGCGAGCCATACTCTGCTTCGCGCTCAATAATTGTATCGTTATTTGCGTGCTTCAGTTTCCGCAACATAACCTTGCCGGTTGCAGGGAAAAAGTAAATTTTGCGCGGATAAATATCCAAAATTGACTGCGCGACGACACGGATTTTTTCGTTCTTCAAATAGGCCGTGGCAAACTCAACATTGCGCTCGCCCACGTTGGTCACGGTAAATCCTCGCAACACATTGCCTCCGCCAAAAAGCTTAGCTTCCAAATTTTCACGCTTAGCGCCATTTTTTAGCAGTTGGTTAATCATCATTTCCATCGCATAAGCACCATAGCGGGCTGCTGTCGCCACCGGGCTAGCCACCTCGGTTTTGTTTTCCGGCAGCATGAAATGATTCATTCCACCAATGCCAGATTTGCGATCGCGAATACAGGCCGCCACACACGAACCCAGCACCGTGACTAACACCATGTCCCGATTAGTCACATAGTATTCGCCGGGCAAAAGCTTGATTGCCTCCTTATCAAAGGTATCGTCGTAATACCGATTCGGCGAGAGGACTTCTTGATAGTCAGAGTGATCAGTCATTAGTGCTTTATTAACATTTCATTTGATTCGCTTGCTCCCACTCGCGTAAATACGCGAGGGCGAAATTGTAGGTCGGACTTCAGTCCGACATGTCTGGCCAAAGCCAGACCTACCGTTAACAAATGATTCGGATTAACCAAAGTAGGTATTAACGGCTTTCCTCTGCTTTGCGTAGCACTTTGTACTTCGGCGTTAACTCGTAAACCGTTTTCCCACGCAACTTAAACAATTCGTCAGCGTGGTGAAAACTTTCCGAATGGCCCGCAAACAGCAAACCATCACTGCGCAACAAGGGAACAAATTTCTTCAAAATGGCTAACTGGGTCGGCTTATCAAAATAGATCATCACATTGCGGCAAAAAATCACATCAAGCGGCGGACGCAGCCCCCAGTTAGTGTGTAATAAATTCGCCTGACGAAAGGTAATCATGTCACGCAGCTCTTGGCGAACCCGCACCATACCTGCCTGCGCACCGGTGCCTCGTTGGAAGTGACGCTTCACCAGCTCGGGGTCGAGCTTACTGACGCGCTCTTCTGGATAAACTCCCGCCTTTGCCGTCTCCAACACCTTGGTATCTAAATCAGTAGCCACAATCGTGACCTGTGAGGCATCGCGCCCCAAAGTGTCCAATACGGTCATTGCCATGGTGTAAGGCTCTTCACCCGTAGAGGCAGCTGAACACCACAAAGAAATTGGATGCTTGCCGCGAATCTTTAGCAGATGCTCTGCCAATACAGGAAAGTGATGCGGCTCCCGAAAGAAAGAGGTCAGATTGGTCGTGAGCGAATTAGTGAAGGCTTCCCACTCCGCTTCGTCATTGCTTTCCAGCAACGCCAAGTAAGCATCAAAAGTTTGAATCCCTGTCGTGCGTAGACGTCGTGACAAGCGGCTATAAACCAACTCTTGTTTCGAATCGCTGAGCGAGATTCCTGCATGGTCGTAAATCATTTTACGCACCCGCTCAAAATCTTTTTTAGTGAAATGAAATTCGCGTCCTGCTTTTAGTTCGGTGTTGTCTGCCATTTTTCGTTCTAATTCTTAAAAGGTTAAACGGAGCACTCTTTTCCTGTTTGCGGCGTACTTTTTGAAAAGCTCTTCAGGGAACTCTCAGCATGCCACATTTTTAGCTATTTTAGACAAAACAAATGGCCCTCAAGCACGAATAAGCTAGCGACTTCTGCCTTAGTTCACTTGATCGCTTTCTCTTTGCCTGCCGACCATTGCGTCTCGCCCCCAGCAAAACATCCTGTATTAACAAAAGGTTCACTTTACATTGCCTTGCAATTATTTAAGATTCGCCGTTTATTATTTAACCTTAACGGCAATTTCACACGCTGTATGCGATGCTCCGCACAACCTCACGCCCCAGGAATTTAGTCAATGCACATCAGCCGAGCCACTTTTTCATGGCCATTTTTCTTGCTCACTCTGACAACTGCGTGCGCCCTCTCAGTGATCGCCAATGCAGAGGCTGCGGACACTGAAGATTATAGTGCTCACCTGCAAGCGACGTTAAATTGGCAAAAACATCCAGGATTTTCTGCCGCGTACACGGGCCCCAACAGCCTCCTCACGAATGCCGAAGAAATGTATACTTTCTCAACAACGGCGTTCCTTGGCTTACGCCCTTGGCAGGGCGGGGAGCTCTACTACAACCCGGAAATTGCCGAAGGCGTACCTTTTTCAACAAATCTTGTCGGCCTCGGCGGTTATACCAACGGCGAAATTACCCGCGCTGGCGGCACCACCCCCATCCTTTACCGTCAACGATTGTTTTTGCGACAAACGTGGAATAACGGTGGCGGCTCAGAAACACTCGAAGCAGGTCTAAATCAACTCGCTGGTTCACAAGACAAAAATCGCATCGTATTAACGGCGGGGAATTTTTCTACGCTTGACGTATTTGACCCGAACAGCTACGCCAAAGATCCGCGCACTCAATTTATGAACTGGGGAAATTGGACCTATGCGGCTTTTGACTATGCGGCAGATGCTCGCGGCTTTGGTTGGGGTGTCGCCGCCGAATGGTATCAAGGCAGTTGGGCCGTGCGCGTTGCCCGCATGACAGGCCCGACGGAACCTAATTTATTGCCGGTCGATTTTGCGCTCGATGTGCACTACGGTGATCAGCTTGAAGTCGAGCATGCTCATACACTGTTCGCCCGCCCCGGCAAGCTGCGTGTTCTTGCGTGGCATAACCGAGCCAAACTTGCGACCTTTAACGACGCCTTAATTTGGCTCAAAGCGAATCCCGGCAATTACACCGGTCCCGATGCGCTGTACGCCGCACGCCATACTGAGCAAGATAAATACGGCGTGGGCTTTAATGTTGAACAAGAACTCAGTGACAACTTAGGTTTCTTCCTGCGCGTGATGCAGGCCGATGGGCGCACCGAAACGCATGCCTTCACCGAAGTGGACGGTTCATTTTCCACCGGCCTGTCTTTCAAGGGCAGTGCTTGGGGACGCGGCGAAGACACTTTTGGCATTGGCTTATCAGAGAATACGATTTCATCTGAACGAAAGCGTTTTCTTCAGGCAGGTGGGATTTCTTTTTTTATTGGTGACAGTGCATTGCATTATCGTCCCGAACAAATTTTTGAAAGTTACTACAGCCTGCAACTGCACAAATTTACATGGCTCACGCCTGACTATCAGTTCATTACCAATCCAGCTTACAACGCAGACCGGGGGCCTATCCATGTGTTCGCGGTGCGGCTCCATGCCGAGTTTTAGTTGATATTGAACTATTTGCTGAATCAATGCACTAATCCGCCACCTAGCATAATGAGTTCAGCTAAAATGCCCAGCCCTAATTTGGGGGGCGGCACACACCCACACCGGGCACGATTCAGTCATGTTTGAAAGTCGGAATAAACAAAAAATAGGCCGCAGAATTTGTGCACCACTGCTGTTGGCGGTGGTGAGCGGTTGCGCCTCTAGCCCTGACTACCAGCGTCCTGTTGCACCCACTGCGTCCAGTTACACAGTTCAAACACTTGCACCAACGTCTGCGCCCACCCTCAATGCTCGCGGGCAAGGCATCTATTTCACCAACAATCAGGATATTCCCTATGATTGGTGGACAGTCTTTAAATCGCCGCCACTGAATAGCTTGATCGAGAGGGCGCTGAAAGCTAACCCAGATATTGATTCGGCAACCGCCGCATTGCGCCAAGCACAACAAAATGTCATCG
>Ga0194062_1000564_pt1 | contig 15736 bp, 14 predicted proteins | sample SepL2225m_MetaG_FD_155481 | JGI IMG/M metagenome (GOLD analysis project Ga0194062, IMG submission 155481) | Anoxic zone freshwater microbial communities from boreal shield lake in IISD Experimental Lakes Area, Ontario, Canada - Sep2016-L224-25m | ecosystem: Environmental > Aquatic > Freshwater >... | reverse complement strand
GCGAATAGACCGGCACAGACTCAACCGTATGAATGTGCTCGGCCACCGGGCGTTCCCGCCTGGGCTTGGCCGGGTGGCGGGGTATTGGAAGGGGCGGCGGGGGAACCGTCTTGGGTTGCTCCGCCGGCTTCAAGGTTTTTTCCATCTCCTCGAAGAATTTTCGAAGCTCGTCTTGGGGGTTGGCAGGCGAGACCGTTTCGCCGGGTGGCGTCTCGGTCTTTTCGCCCGCCTTCCTTTTGCCCATGACCTGGGCCACAATCCATCCGATCACGGCAATAATACCGATGACAATGTCCATATCGGATGCGGCTATGGGTAGAAAATTCATCAAAGTAATGAGGCCCTTACCCCTGCGGCTTCTGCGTGTCGTGGCCTTCGCCGGAAATGGTCTTGCGCATATCCGTGTCGGCCTGGATGTTCTGCATGCGATAGAAGTCCATGACGCCCAGATTTCCCTTGCGGAAAGCCTCGGCCATTGCCCGGGGCACTTCAGCCTGGGCCTCGACTACGCGGGCCTGCATTTCCTGCACAAGGGCGCGCATTTCCTGCTCCCGTGCAACTGCCATGGCGCGGCGGCCTTCGGCTTCTGCCTGGCGCAGTTTCTTATCCGCCTCGGCGCGTTCTGTTTCCAGCATGGCGCCCACGTTGGCTACATCCTTGGCGCCGGTTCCGGCAACACTGATGTCGGCGATATCAATAGAGACGATTTCAAAGGCTGTTTGAGAGTCCAGTCCGCTTTCCAGTACCCGGCGACTGATGGCATCGGGATTCTCAAGGACGTGCTTGTAGGAGGGGGATGAGCCGATAGCACTCACGATACCCTGTCCGACACGGGCAATGATGGTGTCTTCCCCGGCGCCGCCGACGAGTTGCTCAAGATTTGTGCGAACCGTTACGCGAGCCTTGACGAGCATGCGGATACCGTCCTTGGCCACGGCGTCCAACATGGCCACCTGGCTCTTCTGGGGATCGGGGCAATCAATGACTTTCGGGATAACGCTGGTACGAACGGCCTCCTGCACATCACGTCCGGCCAGGTTGATGGCCGCCGCCTGCTGGAAGGTGAGCGCAATGCTGGCCTTGTCAGCGGCGATCAGGCCATTGACCACATTGATCACATCGCCACCGGCGAGGAAGTGGGCTTCGAGGGGGTCGGTGTCCAGGCTCAGGCCTGCTTTGATCAGACGGATGCGGGCATCCACGATCAGCAGTGGCGGAACATGGCGCAGTTTCATGCCCACGAGGGACAGGATCGGCACCCGGGCACCGGACATCAGGGCCCGCACCCAAACCTTGATGAAGTAGAAAAAGACTCCCAGAATGATGAAGGCGATAATCGCCGAGAGGATGAACAGAACCCCAACAATATTATTAACGACCCACATAAGCGCTCCTTTTATTGACTCGAACCCTTACCATTACACATTATTCTACACCGCCCCGGGCGGAAAGTTTCCCGGCAAAGGCGGCGGTTTAGTCGCCGGATCCTGGGGATAGGACACCATAACCGGAATCCGACGATCCAGAATGGCTCCGACCAGGGCACCCATTCCCGCAAGCGTCATAATGAACCAAAACAGAATGCCAAACGGGAACGGAAGGCTACTGGCCGCGTACAGTATCAACAACCCCAATGCCATGACAGGAAAAAGAAGGTTGGGCGGGAGTGGCGTTTTACGACGTAGCAGCAGATGTCCCACAAAGAGGCCGGTGATGATTTTGCTGACATACATCAGGAGAGTATAGGCCAGGATCAGCATGATGCTCAGAGGAATTCCGATCAGGGTGAAAAGCAGGAAGAACGCCATCATGGGGATGATGGCAAAGGTGACGAAGCCGAAGAGGATGCAGCGCCAGACGGATTCGGAGAGTTTGTGAACGCTGAGGGCTACAACCCCGGGCATCAGCGAGACAAAGACAAGCCCCACCAGAATGGCGCCCGAAAGAAGAGCCAATTGCAATATCAGGTCTGCGGAGGTTATGGGCGCCGCCGCCTCTGGCTCAAGGATTTCCTGCCGGATCATTTTTCCGCCCAGTTCCACGCGGGAGTCCAGAACCAGATCCCGGTCCATTCGGTACACCAGATTACCGGAAATTCGTGTTCCTGGCGTGACCGTGATATCGCTTGCGGTGACGTTCAGGTTCCCCTTGAAATGGCCAGCAAGCGTGACCTTCGTCCCGAGAATGCGGGAGTTGCCTGAAACCGTTCCGCTCACAATGATATCCTGACCGACCAGAAAGATATCCCCCCCTACAGTGGTATTGGTGCCAAGCACCAGGGTGGGGGCGAAGGCCATGAGATTCCGGCCGATGGATCCGTTGATGGTGCATGTTTTCAAGGCAGCCAGCCGCGCATGGTGCGAGGTGAAGCCAGTCATGTCCACGCTTTCCCCGGCTGCCCAGAGATCGGATTTGAAGATGCCTGGAAGTCGCACAGTGGCAGGGTTGGTTGGGTTTGCCTGATTGATGCTGTCGGCCAGCAGGAAACAATCGTCTTCGGCCAGTCCGGAAAAGGTTACGGTCCTTCCTTGCGCCCAGAGTTCATTGGTTCTCGTCTGGTTGTCGGCGACGAGGAAGTTGTCGGCCGACTGAAAATCAACGGCCTTGCAGACGGATGTCAGCAATAAGACGGAGAGGATAGCCGCGGCTCTGCAACTCACGCGTCAACCTTCCGGACCACGATGCGGTTTCCCTCGACTTTGACAATCTTTACCGGCTGATTCGGCTCAATGATTCCGCTTTCGGCAACCACATCCAACCGCTGACCGTCAATCAGGGCAAATCCGGCGGGCCTGAGTTGGGATGCGGCAGTTCCTGATCGGCCTAAAAGGGCCTGCTTGGAATCCGATGACTTGAAAGTCTTTCCATCTACGTTGAGGGTCATTTTCTGCCCGATTCCCGAGCGGGGGAATAATTTAATCCAGACTGCGACGGTGAGAACCGTCAGGATGAGCACTCCGAAAAGGGTGTAAAAGCCGCAGGCATTGCTGATTCCGAACGCCACGATGACGGCGGCGAATAGAGCCATGCCCCCGAGGGTGCCCAGGACGGCGCCTGGCACGAAAATTTCAGCCCCGATCAACAAGGTGCCCGCGGCGAGAAGAATGATCAACAGCGTGGTAGTGTCCATAAACTTAAGCTTTCTTGATACGGTCGACAATTATACGGCTCCCGTGGGCTTCGGCAATCACGATCGCTTCGCCAACTTCATAAAAATCACCCCGGGTGACCACATTCAGGCGTTGGGTGCCGAAGCGTGCCGCTCCTGCGGGATTCAAGCGGGTTTCCGTGACCCCCTGACGGCCGACCAGCGAAGAGGTGTCAGACGCTGCCGTGAATCCGTCGGTGCGGGAGGTGGCGCTATCCAGAACCAGCTTCCTGAACATCCGTGTTTTGGGGAGAATCCCCGCCACCAAAGCGAACCCCACGGCGGAGAGGAGCAGGGATTTTGAAAATTCGATCACGGAGAAGGAAAGCTGGGGAAGGGAAGGATACCAGGGATCCCCGGGATAATGCTGGATCATGGCCATCAGGATTGATGCGATGATCAGGATGATTCCCATAATACCGGGGAGCAGGATCCCTGGAAATAAGAACAGTTCCACAAAGAGAAGGACGATTCCCAGGAGAAACAGAGTGACTTCTTCCAGCCCCGAAAGCCCCGCAATGTGGGAGCCCCAGAACCAGATGGCCAGGAGGAGGACACCCAGTATGCCCGGCAACCCGAATCCGGGAGTTTTGAATTCGATGTAAAGTCCTAGCAGGCCCAGTGCGAGAATGATGATGGAGAAAGATTCAATAAACCGGGCGATTTCCTCGGCACTGCTGACGGTGAGTTCAATCTGTTCGCAGTTCTCCTTGCCAATCTTTTTCAGGAGTGCGTCAAGATCCTCCACGGTTCCCTCTGAGAGCAGATTTTTTTTCTGTGGGCCGACCGGGCGTTCGGCGTCCTTGTTGGTCAGGGTCAGGAGTTGCCCCTTCTTGGAGATAACCTCATCGCCGATTTTGTATTCGGAATCGCGCCGGACCATGGCCTCGGCGAGTTTCGGGTCGTGACCGCGGTGCTGGGCGGCGGCCCGGATCATGGCGGCGACATAGGAAACGGATTTTTCCTCAACGGATTCGGGCATGGGCTGAACCTCGCCGGTCAGGCCCAGCATGATGGGCATAGCGTCGCCGATCTTGCTTCCGGGGGTCATATAGATGTGGTCGGTGGCCATGGCGATGATGGCGCCGGCAGAGATGGCGTTAGGGTTGACGAGTGTATAGGTGGGGACCTTGAGACCCCGTAGCAGGGTGAGGATTTCCTCGGCGGAATCAACCCGTCCGCCCGGGGTGTCCATATCAAAAATGATCGCCTCAGCCCCCTCGCTTTCGGCCTCGGTGAGGCCCCGGCGGATCACATACACCAGTGCGGTGTCAATGACGTCGTGGATAGGAATGATATAGACCTTGCCGGGCACGGTATTCGTTGCGGCTCCTGCGGGCAAGGCCAGGAGGGATACTAATAGAGCCAGAAAACGGAAATATTTCATGGGGCGGGTTCTCCTGCGGCTACAGCATCCCGGATGCGGAGGATTGTGGTGATTTGGCGCGATAGATCCTCCACTTCGAGATCCTTAATCATCCAGTCGTGATTGATCTTCTTGAAACTTTTGACAGACATCCGACGGGTGAGGTTGGCCAACTTATCGTAGCCGTGCGCCTGGAGCAGCATGGAGACCCGCTTATCCACCCAGATCCGGACACTCGCATAGGGCGCCATTCCACCGATGGGGGCGTGGCGGTCGAGGACATAGCAGGGTTGCCCGCGATTCTCCTCCTGGCCGATAATTTGTCCGCCGTTCCACCACAGGAATCCGAGGGTGAGGTCCATCCAGGATAGTCCGGTGTTCTGGATGACCTGGTCAAGGGAAGGCGCCGGAGCGCCCCGCATCGGGTCGCCCGTCAGGTAGAGGAATGAGACGCGTCCATTATCCCGGAGTACGGTTAATTGTTCCAGTGGTTTGCCGAAGGCATCCCCGATGGTGTAGGTCGCCTCGCGCGGATAACGCAGCTGGATGGATATGGTGAGCCTGCTTTTCTCCCCCACCTCCGGCGCGGTAAGGAGGTCGCCGGAGAGACGGATGGGTTTGGCCGGCAGGCGGGCCAGGAGGTTGCTCATTAAGGTCTCTACCGAAGGCAGTTCGGCGACGGCGGCGGTGGGTGCTACGGCCGCCACCGGGGCCGAGTTGGTCTGGGCGGCGGCGCCAAGCGCCGCGACCACAGATCCCAACCCACAGACCATGAACCGGAATTTCATCACCCCATCCTTGCGAGGAGTTCCGTCTCCAGCTGGTCGATCGGAATCCGAATTTGCTTCATGGAGTCGCGTTCGCGAAGGGTGACGGTATTGTCCTGAAGTGTATCGAAGTCAACGGTCACGCAGAACGGGGTTCCGATTTCATCCTGCCGACGATAGCGACGGCCGATGGCGCCGGTCTGGTCGTAGAAGCAGGGCCAGTGACGGCGCAGGGTGTTGAAGAGGGCTCGCGACTTATCCACCAGTTCGGGTTTGTTCTTCAGGAGCGGGAACACGGCGACCTTGATGGGTGCAACGCGCGGGGCGAACCGCATCACAGTGCGGGCCTCGAAGCCTTCCGGAGGCTGTTTCCCTGGCTCCGCCGGAATCGCCGGGCCGTCCTTGGGAATCCATTCCTCATGATAGGCGTTGCAGAGCAGCGCAAGGGCGATGCGATCCACGCCGGCGGAGGGTTCCACCACGTGAGGGATGAACTTCTCGTTGGTTTCCTGATTGAAGTACTCCATGGATTTGCCGCTGAATTCCTGGTGGCGGCTGAGGTCGAAGTTGCCCCGTGCGGCAATGCCCTCGAGTTCCTGGATGCCGAAGGGGAAGGCATACATGATGTCCACGCAGGCGCTGGCATAATGGGCCAGTTCGGCCTTGTCGTAGACATACTGGGTGATGCTCTCCTTGGGAAGTCCGATGGACTGATACCACTTGATCCGTTCCGCCACCCAGTAATTGTGCCATTCCTGATCGGTACCGGGCTTGATGAAAAATTCCAGTTCCATCTGCTCGAATTCGCGTGACCGGAAGGTGTAGTTCCGGGGATTGATCTCGTTGCGGAAAGCCTTCCCGATCTGGGCAATGCCGAACGGCACCTTCTGCCGCGAGGTGGCCAGCACATTTCCGAACTGGGCAAAGATACCCTGGGCGGTTTCCGGGCGCAAGTAGGCGACGGACGATTCATCCTGAAGGGGGCCGACAAAGGTCTTGAACATCAGGTTGAAAGCGCGGGGTTCCGTCAGTTCCTTGGAGCCGCAGGCCGGGCATTTGGTTCCCTCGGGAACTTTGAACTTCTCCTCAACCTTGGTGCTCTCAGCGGGTTTGAGGCCCAGTTCCTCGAACAACTGATCGGCGCGGAATCGTTTTTTGCAGCCTCGGCAGTCAATCATGGGGTCAGTGAAGCCGCCGACATGGCCGGAGGCCTCCCAGATGCGGGGATGCATGATGATCGAACAATCGAGACCCACGACATCCTCGCGGTCCCGGACCATATCCTGCCACCAGGCGTCACGGATGTTGCGTTTCAATTCGCACCCGAGCGGACCGTAATCCCAGAATCCGTTGATCCCGCCGTAGATTTCAGAACTTTGAAAGATAAAGCCTCTCCGCTTACAAAGCGAGGCGAGGTGTTCCATGGATAAGATTGATTCTGCTGTGCTCATGTGGGACATCCTGTAGGAGGGGGGAGGGAGGGGTCAAGGAATTTCAAACAATCGTATTCAAAATCATAATCGTAATCGTAATCATAATCGTAATCCTTTCTGGGGTAGGCGATTACGATTATGATTATGATTACGATTATGAGGCTTGCTGACAGATAGTTGCATTATTAGTGAACGGTTGTGTATAGTTCCGCCCCATTATGAGTCCTGAAGCGATTATTTTGTTTGTCATCAAGTTGGTATCGTTGGGGTTTTCCATCATTCTCCACGAAGTGGCGCATGGTTATGCGGCCTACCGGCTGGGAGATCCCACGGCGGCGAATTCCAACCGGTTGACGCTAAATCCGATGGCTCACATTGACCTGTTCGGATCCATTATCCTTCCCATCATTCTGATTGTAACGGGAAGTCCGGTGCTACTGGGGTGGGCGAAGCCCGTCCCCATCAATCCCTATCATTTCCGGAATCTCAAGAGGGGGATCATGATCACGGGTGCCGCCGGCCCCCTGGTGAATTTTGTTCTGGCCCTTGTCGCAGGATTGCTGTTTCAGTTGGTGAATCCGTACTCAGAGGTGCTGGGCTGGTTTCTGGCCTATTTTTGCGCCACAAACGTGGCCCTCGGGGTGTTCAACCTGATCCCGCTCCCGCCGCTGGACGGATCCCGCGTCCTTTACGGACTTCTTCCGAGGGGGTTGGACGACCAGTATTTAAGCATTGAGCGATACGGAATCTTTATTCTTTTCGGACTGCTCTGGCTCGGGGTGTTGGATCGTATTATCTACCCCATCTCCATGTTCATCCTTCGTCTTCTTCTGGGCGGGCATTTCTAAAGCGCCCGCCCCGTCATCGTCTACTTCCGCGCCTGTCGGGCCGGTTTCTTCATGGCCGGGATGAGTTTGCGTTTGGCCAGCAGTTCCTGGATTTTCTGTGGGGTTTCGCCGGTCAGATCCCGGTCCCATTCCTGAATCGCCAGGCCATTGGTCTTGATGGACGCGAGTGTTTCCCGGAGCAGGCCCAGGGTTTTCCGTCCGGCCACCAGAACCAGGGAATGCGAATCCGCCTTGCGGGTTTGTTTCAGGGCTTCCTTGATAATTAGTCCCGTGAAATGCCGCTGCCCTTCCAGAGCATGCCGTTCGCGATGATCCTCAAACACCCGCCCGTTATTTGACTTTTCGCGGCGTTGGGCGCTTGTTTTTGCTTTTTCAGGGTTCACTAGACATTCCCGCTCCATCAAGCGGGGACTGGATTCGAGTTCCGGGGTCATTGAATCTTGCAGGGAAAAGAACCGTGCGCGAAGCGCATCGGCAACCACGACAGTATACTTACTCATGGTCGCGTCCTCCTGAGGGTCTGTGTTCCGGACTTCCGGATCTCGCTTCGGCAACCTGCCAAACCCCGCGATATCCATTCCTGTCCATCACGTCCATTCCCTCTACAGAAGATTTAAGCACTTTGCTAGGCGGTTTGCAAATGGTGAATAGAGGTTTGAATTTCTTGCTCATGCCGTATGAGTCGGGTAGATTCGGAAATGGCATAGGCGCGGAGCGTATTGGGGTGGAGACCAATTTCAGGAGAACGATATGAATTATGCGTCAAAAATCTTGGCTTATCTTGGCGAGGGGAACCGTTTTTCCCAGGTTTTGCTGGTTGCGGGGGCCCCGCCTGTTGAAAAAACAGGAGACGCGTTCAAGATCATCATCAATGCCGTGTTTACGCCCGATGATATTCGCGATACCCTGGCGTTTTTCGCTAGCAACGCCCGTCGTTCCGGTTCGTCGGATCTAGGGAATCATGGTGTTTTCGCATTTGGAATGCCAAAACTGGGCCGATTCAAGGTGTACTACCTCACCCAGCGAGGTAGTGTATTTGTGTCCATTCAGCGAATGACTTATGACATTCCTGCGTTGGACGGCCTGCTCAGTCAGCCTGAACAGGTGTCTCTCGTGGAGTCCGCGTTGAACCAAACGGGAGGCGGTATTGTGATTTTCGTCGGTCCATCGCCGGAGGCCTTGTCCCGGCTGCTTTATGCCGCCATGGATCGGATTAACCAGACCCGGAGCAAAGTGATTTATATTCTGGAGCAGAATCTCTCCTATCTTCTTCGCCATCGGAACTCGGTGTCCATCCAGGTTGAAGTCGGTACCGATGTTTCCTCCCTTTCCGAGGGTATCCGTAACGGCCTGTTTCTGGGACCTGACCTGATGTATGTTCGGGATCCGAAGAGTAGCGATGAGTATTCGGGGTTGCTGTGCGCCGCCGAAGCCGGTGCCCTGGTTTTAATCAGCCTTGTCGCGTTCAGCGGTCAGACTATGGTTAATGAGCTCAAAAGCCGCGTTCTGGAAGATTTTCAAGGGCTGAGCCGGCTTGTCCGGAAAACGATCAAGGTGAGCACCGATCCGAGTGGGACGCTCAGCCTGAAGGAGTCTCCCGGCTTGGGTGCCGGGTTGGAATAAGACATATTCAGATGCCTGAAACCGTCGTGACTGACCCTGCCGGACAGGCGGTTAGCGAACCGCAAGGAACGGCCCCTGACGGATCTGAAGGTGAGCCCATTCCGGTGTCTGAACCTGTCCCTGCACCCGAAGTGGTGACGCAGCATGAGCCTGAGGTATTGCAACCAGCACCCGAGATCGTGACCCCGGAGCCGATCAAAGAAATTTCCGATGGAGCGGGTGTTTTTAACTAATTTCCCTTGACCAAATCGGGCAAAACTGCGATCTGAATCGATTCAGATGGCTAGAAAACGAATAAAGGCTGGGGCGAGGCAGCGCGATGTGGCCGCTGTCGCCGGGGTATCTACGGCGACCGTCTCGGCTGTCGTCAATGGCCGGGCGTCACAGTATGGGATTTGCAGGGCCACCGAAGAAAAGGTCCAGGCGGTCATCCGCCAGATGGGTTACGCGCCGAGTCTTTCCGCTTTGGACATGGTTGCCGGGCGCAATTCACTGGTGGGGCTGGCCATCACGGCCGATTACCCCGGGGCGGATCGACTGATTGCCGCCATGGAGCCCGCGCTCGCGCAGGCTGGATTCAGACTCCTTGTTGCCTGTCTACCTGCCGACCCGGTGGCGGCTGTCGCCCGTATCTCCAATTTGGCGCGGTATGATATTGGAGGGTTGGTAATCTTTCCGGCGCGGGCCCTGCCACTTCCCGGAATAGGCTGCCCCGTCGTCATGGTTGGAAGAGCGGGAGTTGGATTGCCAGCCGACTGTAACCCGTCGGCAGTGAACCAGCTTGGTCAGGCCACCGCCCGGTGGCTTCAAATGGCGAGCCAGGGTATGCCGCCCGGTGAGCTCCTGCTCGAGCCGGTGCCGGTTATCACGCCAACCAACCCACTGCCGCAGGCGCCATCCCCACCGCTGCGGCCGCCGCCATCAGTTACACCGGTTCCAGTGCCGAATCCGCCTGCGGTGAGCGTGCCTGCGGTGAGCCCTGTCGAAGTACCGCCGACAGTTCCAGAACCACCAGACGTTCTGGCGGCCCCCGATGTCATCCCGGCGGCCCCGGTAGAGGAGCCGACAGTCACGATTCTGGAGCCGTTTCTTGTGCCGGTTACAGTTCAACCAGAGGTGCCATCCCTAGTTACAACTCCGCCTCCCGAGCCGACAGTTTCTCTCGGAAATTCAGAAACTGAACAACCCGACAACTCTCCAAAACTGCCATCTGAATCGATTCAGATGCCTGAAGCCGTCGTGATTGACCCTGTCGGACAGGCGGTTACCGACCCGCAAGGAACGGCCCTAGACGAATCTGAAGGTGAGCCCGTTCCGGCACCCCCTGCAGAGCCCGTAGCGTCAACTTCGGTCTCTGCGGTTTCCGGGCCGCCGCCAGGTCCGCTACCGCCTGAACCGATGCCGGAGCCGCCACCGGAACCGATGCCTGTGTCTGAACCTGACCCCGCACCCGAAGTGGTGACGCCACCGGAGTCTGAGGTATCACAACCAGCGCCCGAGATCGTGCCCCCGGAGCCGCGGCCAGAACCAATTCCCGTGGTGATAGACGCGGTTCCGGTTATCGTAGAAGAGCAGGTGGCTGCTCCTGCGCCTGTCATCGTTGAGCAGGCGCCGATCCCTGTTCCCGAGCCCGTCCCTGCATCGGAAGTGCTACCGCCGGCTGAGTTTGAGGCATCGCAACCAGTGCCCGAGATTGTTGTGTCGGAACCGGTGCCAGAACCGGAGCCCGTAATAGCGAAACCTGCGCCTGAAACAAGTCCTTCGGTTAACAACATTTAATAACATTGAAGCATTAGTTTAGAGTCCCTATATTTGAGTCAGTTAGGTGCGAGCATTACTTATGATCGAAAAGAAATTCAGCATCCCTTTTGTCTCTGGCTTGGCCTTGCGTGAGAAGCAGATTCAGCAGAATTACCGCCCCCTGATCGCTGTGCATAAGTGGTTTGCCCGCCGCCCAGGGACTCTTTTCCGCAGCTTATTGCTTTCCGAATTTGTGGAGGGAGACTTGGCTGAGGAGTTTTACCGATCCCAACACCTTGAGGGGAAGCGGGTTGCCGATCCTTTCATGGGTGGCGGGACTCCTCTCATCGAAGCGAATCGGGTGGGGTGCGATTCCATCGGTACCGATATTAATCCACTGGCCTGGTGGATCGTTCGTGAGCAGATTGAGCATCTGGATCTTAATGCATATCGGTCTACTGCTGCAAAACTGCGGCAGGCGTTGGAAACAGAGGTGGGGAGCCTCTACAGAACCCGATGTGTCTTTGACGGGAAGACGGATGCCCACGTGAAATATTTTCTCTGGGTCAAGGTGCTGGAATGTGACCACTGCAAGCACTCCATTGATCTGTTCCCCAGTTACTTGTTGGCAGAGAATGTTCGTCACCCCATGAATGTCATGGTTTGCGCCGGCTGCGGGGAGTTGAATGAAGTTGCGGATAGGAAGGCTCCTGGCCCATGTCGCTCATGCAATAAAACGCTTGAGGAAGCCGGGCGGGTTGTTCGCGGTTCCTGCAAGTGTTCGGAATGCGGCGCAATACACAAGATCCCCGGCAAGCCGGCGGCACCATTTGACCATAGGCTCTTTGCAATTGAGTATGCGCATCCTGGTTGCAAGGTTCCGCATGCGGGACGCTTTTTCAAGAAGCCGGATGAGGATGATCTTAGGAAAGTGGCTGCCGCGAAAGCAGCGCTGGCGAAACTGCGAACCAAATTTATCCCGGATGATGTTATCCCGGATGGTGATGAGACGGCTCGCCTACACCGCTGGGGGTGCCGTCAATACCGCGACATGTTCAATGATCGGCAGTTGTTGGGATTGGAGCATAGTTGCCGGTTGATTCACGCTGTGAAGAATGAGCGAGTACAAAAGGCGTTGGCGACCAATCTTTCCGATCTTTTGCGATATCAGAACATGTTGTGCCGGTACGACTCCATGGCGCTGAAATCTCTGGATATTTTCTCCGTCCATGGGTTTCCTATCGGACTTATCCACGCTGAATCCAACTTGCTCGGGGTTTTGAACCCATCCAGCAAGATGCCGGTGGGTAGCGGCGGATGGCATAACATCATAGAGAAATATGCCAAAGCCAAGATGTATTGTGAGGATCCTTTTGAGATACGGCACAAGACTTCCGGCAAGGTTGTCGTACCCATGACTGGCGAATGGATTGGTGAGTCACGGAACGGGAAGCACTCGTCGGCATCCCGATATGTGAAGGTCGAGTGCCGCGACTCCGCAACTCAGAAACTTCCCCCGGGATCCCTGGATGCCGTTTTTACTGATCCACCCTATTTCGGGAATGTCCAATACTCCGAGCTGATGGATTTTTGTTATGTGTGGCTGCGTAAGTTGATGTCCGAGTGTCCGGCTTTTGGGTTTGCCAGCACTATGCGCCGTGAAGAACTTACAGGAAATGTGACCGCGGGGCGGGGGATTGTGCACTTTACCGAGGGACTCGCGGGGGTGTTCACGGGGATGGCGGTTGCTCTCAAGAAAGGGTCTCCGCTGGCGTTCACATTCCATCACAATGATATAAAGGCCTATTACTCCGTTGCTGTGGCTGTGTTGGATTCCAAACTGGTTTGCTCAGCCACGTTGCCTTGTCCCGCGGAAATGGGCGCCTCCATCCATATCACCGGAACCAAGTCATCCATTGTGGATACGGTTTTTGTATGTCGAAGTACCGGTGCGGTTCCCCGCAAGTGGATGCCTGATAATTTCAAGCAACTTATCGAACTGATCGCCGGGGATATAAGCCAGCTTGAAGCCGGGGGTGTAAAACCTACGGAAGGTGATGCCCGGTGTGTTGCCTATGGTCATCTGATTCGGCTGGCAATTTGGAGTCTGAGAAGCGCTTGGGATGTGAAGCAGACGACCGAGGCAAAATTGGATCAGGTGAACGGGTGGTTGAGGAACTATTGCGATGTGGAGAAGGTGCTGGCGGCCCTTGGACAAAGAAAGCATTTGTTCCCTCTTCAAAACGGCTATTTGGCGATGGAGAAACATGAAAAATATGGAGACAAGGCAGATGAAATTCCCTTTTGAAGCCACGCCCATCGAGATCAAGCGGAAGCCGGATAAATTCGTTGATGCGGTTGTGTCCTGTCTCTCTTCGGAATTTCTGGTTATGCCCCGAGGCGAAGGGTTTGTGACGTTTCCGGTTTTTGAGACCGGATATGAGGCGTTGAAACAAGGGACAAATGGTTTCAAGGTCATGGATGGCGAGATTCTTTATGGCATAGTCATGAAATGCCCCATTTCTTTCGTCGTTGTAAGGGCTATCTTGGGCCTTACACCTCCGGAATGGGCGTATCTCGCCTCGCAGGCATCCAAGACGGATATTGCGCAAGGCTTTGTTCGGACACTTGACAGGAATATTCGTTCCTCACCATTAAAGCCGTTGCGATCAACGGGAGAGATGGGGACACGTATCCGGAATCTAATTGAAACAGCCGCAACGATTCTCAAGGATGGTGTTCCAGACATTCCTGCCGACCGACTTCATCGGCTCGATAAGGCTGATACTCGGTTCGGTTCGTCCGGCATTCGGTCCTTGGCTCAAATAGGAGTTCCTTACGCCATGCTGCTTTATGAGCGTTTCTTGGGCCGTCCTTTTGCGGGCCATCGTGATTCTGTCAGCGAATTGGTGGGGGACAGCCTCGAAAATGCCATTGAGCAGGTACTGCATCAGGCGGGAATCAGCTTCAGGAAGACAAAACGTGCTGAAAAGATAGAGGGATTTGATCAGGCACCCGACTTCATCATACCCAGCGAATTTAACCCCCAGGTCATAATCGAGGCCAAGATCACGGAAGACGACGGTACCGCGCGTGACAAAGTCACGAGGATTCAGCACTTGGCAGAACTAAGCCGTGCCGCATCCAAGCGGGGCAAGCCCGGCTACGAGGTTATCGCCTGCATCGGGGGCCGGGGGTTTGGTGTCCGCCGTGAGGATATGAAGAAAATGTTGCTGGCCACCAACGGCAAAGTATTCACGATTCGGACGCTGGATCGTCTTGTGGAGTGTACCAGGCTGAAGACCTTTGAGAGCAGGCCGAATGGCCGGTGAGTCGGGCGTTCGACATGGGAGCCAATATGGAAGACACGGAATACGAGGCTTACCTAAAGAAGCAGACCTGCGAGGACTTGCTCTCCATCAGGAACTCAATTAACCGCGTGGCGAATCATGCACGTTTTGCTTTGGTTAACGTGGAAATCGAATCTCGGGAGCGAATGCCGGGGCCGCCTCCTCTGTCTGGCCTAAGTCCCGATCCGATGGTGCGACCATACACGCAACCAGAAGAGGTGAGTTCGCTTACAAGCAACACTGAATCTGATTCGGCTTGTCACGCACCGTCAATGACGGAACAGAATCACAGAATCATAAGTGGATTTTGGGTGCGCCTACTGGCGTTGATGGTTGATGGTCTGTGTCTTGGTCTGGCAGGACTGATCCTCGGATTGATGCTGTTCGATCCCCTGGCGCGTCTGGGTGGCTGGGGTCGCTTACTTGGGTTCTCCATAGCGTTGGTCTATTTTGGCGTACTCAACAGCGCGATGGGGAAAGGACAGACCATTGGGAAGCGCATCATGAAGATTGAAGTTATTGATCGGTCTGGTAAGCACCTTTCTATTGGTCGATCCTTCCTGCGATACGCTGTGCTGGGCATCCCTTTCTTCCTTAACGGTGCTCTGATTTCTCCGAGCGTGATGATCTCTCCCATAGGCTACGTGATAGGCTTCATTCTGTTCGGAGCTGGTGGAGCCATCATCTACCTCTATATCTTCAATAGGCTTACCCGACAGAGCCTGCATGATCTGTTTGTTGGTTCGTTCGTTGCCAAGACGACCCCTAACGATAACTTACGGGTACGACATTGGAATTGCTCAGTCTTGGAGAACCCAGAACTTTCAGCATAGTCCATTGGAGTGGCAGGGGATTTTGGCCAAGTCGTCGGTGAAATAATGGGCGCATAACCAGCCACCGGCGACGTCCAATAGGCCGCGCCTCAATGGCGGATGTTCACCTAGGCAATGGTGATTGACAAAAGTATAACCCTAGTCATACTATTTGATCATGAAAACAGCCATATCAATACCGGATGACATTTTTAGCGCGGCTGAGAATTTTGCGCATCAGAGCCATTTGAGTCGCAGCGCCTTGTTCACGCGTGCCTTGGTCGAATTTTTATCCCGACGTCGGAATGACGGGGTGACGGAACGGCTTAATCGCCTGTACGACAAGGAGAACTCCCGCCTTGATCCAGCCCTCTCTCAAATGCAGACATCAGTGATCTCCCAGGAGAAATGGTGATGCACCGGGGCGAAATCTGGTGGGCTTCTCTGGGTGAACCGGAAGGGTCAGCACCAGGCTATCGGCGTCCTGTCCTCGTTGTTCAATCTGATGAGTTCAACCGCAGTCGGATCAGCACTATCATTGTTGCAGCCCTGACATCCAATATCGCACTCGCCCAGGCTCCTGGCAATGTCTTGATCAAGGCACGACATGCGGGACTTTCCAAGGACTCTGTCGTCAACGTCTCTCAAG
>Ga0194062_1000563_pt1 | contig 15774 bp, 13 predicted proteins | sample SepL2225m_MetaG_FD_155481 | JGI IMG/M metagenome (GOLD analysis project Ga0194062, IMG submission 155481) | Anoxic zone freshwater microbial communities from boreal shield lake in IISD Experimental Lakes Area, Ontario, Canada - Sep2016-L224-25m | ecosystem: Environmental > Aquatic > Freshwater >... | reverse complement strand
CCATTGGAAGTTCTCTGGCGATTGGTTCAATGAAGCCACGAACAATCATGGCCATTGCTTCATCTTCCTTTAATCCGCGTGACATCAAGTAGAACAATTGATCATCGCTTACCTTAGAAACTGTGGCTTCGTGTCCCATCGAAACGTCATCTTCGCGGATATCTACATATGGATATGTATCAGATCTAGAAATAGTATCGATTAAGAGTGCATCACATTTCACTGTTGATTTTGAATGGTGCGCACCTTCTTGAATCTGAACCAGACCGCGATAGGAAGTTCGACCACCGCCACGCGCTACAGATTTTGAAATGATCGTAGATGATGTGTAAGGAGCCGCGTGCACCATCTTTGAACCAGCATCTTGATGTTGTCCGGCGCCCGCAAATGCAATAGAAAGAGTTTCTCCCTTGGCATGTGGACCCATCAAAAAGACTGCTGGGTATTTCATGGTTACCTTGGAGCCAATGTTTCCATCGATCCATTCCATAGTCGCACCCTCGGCACATGTTGCGCGCTTTGTTACTAGGTTATAAACGTTATTGGACCAATTTTGAATCGTTGTGTAACGGACGCGCGCTCCCTTTTTCACAATGATTTCAACTACAGCGGAGTGCAGTGAATCTGATGAGTAAATCGGAGCAGTACAACCTTCTACATAATGTACGTAGGAATCTTCATCAGCGATGATTAAGGTACGTTCAAACTGACCCATGTTCTCGGTATTGATCCGGAAATATGCTTGCAATGGGATATCAACCTTTACGCCCTTTGGAATGTAGATGAAGGATCCACCAGACCAAACCGAAGTGTTTAGCGCAGCAAATTTATTATCGCCAACTGGAATAACAGTTCCGAAATACTCTTTGAATAGTTCCTCGTGCTCGCGCAGGCCAGTATCTGTGTCAACGAATATGACGCCTTGCGCTTCTAAATCCTCACGGATCGAGTGGTAAACAACTTCAGATTCGTACTGCGCCGCTACTCCAGAAACCAAACGTTGCTTTTCCGCTTCCGGGATTCCGAGGCGATCGTAGGTATTCTTAATGTCATCTGGCAGGTCATCCCAAGTTGTTGCTTGCTTTTCGGTTGACCGAACGAAATATTTAATTGTGTCAAAGAAGATTCCAGACAAGTCTGAGCCCCAAGTAGGCATCGGTTTCTTGGCGAATAGGTCTAAACCTTTTAGGCGAAGATCAAGCATCCACTTTGGCTCACTCTTCTTGGAAGAAATGTCACGGACAACTTCTTCATTCAGACCACGGCGAGCGTTCGTTCCCACATCACTTTTATCGGACCAGCCGTACTCATATGTACCGATTCCGTCGAGTTCTGGATGAGCAATTGTTTGATCGGTCATTTGGATGATCTCTTTCCAGTAGTGGTTAGGTTTTTCGAATTAGGAATAAATGTTGTGCAAACTCCATCACCATGCGCGATTGTGGCTAACCGCTGGACATGGGTACCAAGTAGTTGAGAAAAGGCTTCGGTTTCCGCGTCGCAGAGTTCCGGGAATTGGGCGGCGACGTGAGCGATGGGACAGTGATTTTGACAAAGTTCTTCACCTATCCCCTGTGAATGATTGTTAGCGGCATAGCCGTCCTCGCTTAGAAACTTTGCAAGTGCGACGCTCTTATCGCTCAAGTTTTTGGCTTTAGAAACTGTGACACTGGCTCGCGTAGCGAGGTCTTGCGCTCTGGCTTTAGCAAAATTTGAAACCGAATCAGAGCTACCAAATTGCGACATAAATCGAAGTGCCGATACTGCAAGGTCATCGTAAGAATGAAGGAACTTATCGCGACCGGTATCTGTTAAAACAAAAACTTTCGAAGGTCGACCGCGGCCCCGGGCATCAGTGCTTGTGACATAAGGTTCGCGAGCAATTAGTACGCCAGCTGCAATTAGAGAATCAAGGTGTCTGCGGATTCCTGCTGGAGTAATTTTCAAGCGCTTTGCCAGCGCTCCAGCGGTTGCTGGACCACCCTCCAGGATCGCTTTCGCTACCTGATCACGGGTTTTGTCCTCAGTCTTTTTCACAACGGTATTGTTGCGTAATTCCCGGCATTGCGCCACTTTGACGAGTTTGGACGTGTGGTGATTCTCGCTCCATATAGAGCTAGATAGTGCTGCTTGGTGCGTGGCCTTCCTCTCGGATCAACTGGCTCAAGCCCTAGAGTTAACGCATGTCCCTCGCCACAGTGGTTTTTACCGCTTTGCTTCTCTTTCAAAGTGCGTTGGTCGTTACCGGCGGGGCGGTGCGCTTAACCGGCTCGGGCTTGGGCTGCCCAACTTGGCCAGAATGTACAAAGGGATCCATCAAACCGCTGGCGCACCCAACGCAAGGCCAGCTGCACGCCTGGATCGAATTTGGAAATCGGTTAATCGCATGGCTGATATTTATATTTGCTGTAATCGCACTAATTTATATCGTTAAGAAACTCAAAGGCCGTGCTGATTACAAGAGATTAAAGAATTTGGCTATTTTGCAACTTCTTGGTTTTCTAGCTCAAGTAGTTTTGGGTGGAATAACAGTTCTTACAAAGTTGAATCCTCTTTCCGTATCAGCGCACTTCATATTGTCCCTGCCCCTTATAGCCGGCGCCCTAACTCTTCGTTCGAAGATATTGGGTAAGCCCATAATTTTCATTAAGCAAACAACTCGGCTATTAATAAGAATTCTAGTCGGCGTTGGGATAGCAGTGCTGGCGATGGGGACGGTCGTGACTGGAACGGGACCACACGCCGGAGATATCGCGGCAAAACGTTATCATTTCGATTCACGGATTGTTTCTTGGATACATGCGGATTTAGTTATCTTGTTGATCTCGATGATAATCGCTTTAATATTGGTTATTCGCGCATCCGAATCAGGTGTTGCTAAGGAATTGATACAACGAAAGGCAACACACTTTCTCGGGGTTGCCCTTGCGCAAGGTGCCATCGGTTATCTACAATATTTTACAAAACTCCCTGAGTTACTCGTTGGTGCACATATACTTGGTGCGACTCTAGTTTGGCTGGCAATATGGGAACTAAATATTTCCGGACGTCCTACTTTAAACGCGATATAGATTGGGCAATTAAATGACAACTAAAACACTGGCACCCTGGACTCAATTAGACGACCAGGCGGTAACTACCTGCCGTGCCTTAGCCATGGATGCGGTGCAAAAAGCAGGCGGTGGCCATGCCGGAACCGCTATGGCCCTTGCTCCGGTTGCCTACACGCTTTTTCAAAGAATAATGAAACATGATCCGACCCATCCAACATGGTTGGGCCGTGATCGCTTTGTACTGTCTGCTGGCCATTCATCGTTAAGCCTTTACATCCAACTTTTCTTGGCGGGTTATGGTTTGGAATTAAAGGATCTTCAAGAATTTCGCACCGCCGGATCGCTAACTCCTGGCCATCCAGAATTTGGACATACCGTAGGAGTAGAAATTACTACCGGGCCCCTTGGTTCTGGTATCTCCAGCGCAATCGGAATGGCAATGGCTGCAAGATATGAAAAGGGCTTATTTGACCCACAAGGCATGACAGATCTTTTCGATCACAATATCTGGGTAATCGCATCTGACGGTGACATGCAGGAAGGTATGAGTGGCGAAGCCTCTTCACTCGCTGGATTACAGAAATTAGGAAATCTTAAAGTAATTTATGATGACAATCGCATTTCAATTGAAGGTGACACCCACCTAGCCTTCACCGAGGATGTTTCGGCAAGGTACCAGGCATACGGGTGGCATGTAATAGAAGTTGGAATTAAATCCGATGGTGATGTTGATCAAAGCGCTCTTGAAACAGCGCTGATTAAGGCTGAGGGCTTCAATGATGCCCCAACAATTATTAGATTGAAAACTGTCATAGCGTGGCCAGCGCCTAATCTGCGAGGAACTGCGGCATCACATGGATCTGCCCTGGGAAGTGCTGAGATCGAAGCAACAAAATTGTTAATGGGCTTAGATCCGAAGCAAAATTTTGTAGTTCCAAATGAAGTTTTGACACATTGTCGCTCCGTGCAAGGCCGTGGATCCCAGATCCGTGAAAATTGGGAAGCAAAATTTGCCATATGGCAGAAGGCCAATCCGAGAGAAGCTCAATTACTAGAACGTCTACAAAACCAAACTCTGCCACAAGACTTTGAAAGTTCCATTCCGGTTTTTAAACCTGGAGAGGATATTGCGACACGTGCTGCTTCAGGCAAGGTTATAAATGCAATCGCTGCTGTGCTACCAGAATTTTGGGGTGGTTCAGCGGACTTGGCCGGAAGTAATAACACCAATATTGAACGTGGCGGCTCTTTCTTGCCAGCAACGAGTGAGATGGCCGGCGCAAATCCATATGGTCGAATCATCCACTTCGGAATTCGTGAACATGCCATGGGCGCCATCGTCAATGGAATCGCTCTTCATGGCTTAACCAAACCTTTTGCAGGTACTTTTTTAGTTTTCAGTGATTATATGCGTGGTGCAGTTCGCCTCGCTGCGCTTATGGATATCCCATCAACTTTCGTTTGGACTCACGATTCGATCGGTGTAGGTGAAGATGGTCCAACTCACCAACCAATCGAACATATTGCAGCGCTACGCTTAATACCAAATTTTGCAATGATTCGCCCAGCAGATGCCAATGAAACTGCAATAGCTTGGCGCGAAGTAATAAAGCGCAGAAAACCAATTGGCTTCGCGCTTTCAAGGCAGAACCTTCCGGTCGTCGACCGTTCTATATGTGGGTCTGCTGAAGGTACTGCAAAGGGCGCATATGTAATTTGTCCTCCCAAAACATCTGCCCAAGTTCTCCTGATCGCCACGGGATCGGAAGTGCATCTGGCAATCGCTGGGGCAAAAATCCTCGAGGCTGAGGGAATTAGCGCCCAGGTTGTAAGTGCGCCTTGTTTAGAATGGTTTGCCGAACAAAGCCCCACGTACCGAGAATCTGTTTTACCGGTAGCCGTAACTGCCAGAGTATCGATCGAGGCTGGTATCGGTATGGGTTGGCGTGAAATTGTTGGTGCCACCGGTGAAATCATAAGTGTAGAGCACTTTGCTTCCTCTGCCTCTGGTTCACACCTATTTAAGGAATTTGGATTTACTCCCGAAGCAGTGGCAGCCGCTGCAAAGCGCAGTATCGCAAAATCAAAATGAGTCTCAAGGATTTATCAAGCGCTGGAGTATCGATCTGGCTTGATGATCTATCTCGAGATCGAATCCAGAACGGAACATTAGTAAAACTCATATCAAATTCATCCGTCGTAGGTGTCACCACAAATCCGAGCATCTTCGCGGCTGCAATTTCAAAATCAGCTCTCTACGCCCCTGATATCAAGAAGTTGTCGGCAACGGGTCAGACCATTGCCCAAATTACGACTTCGTTAACTACAGATGATGTCCGAAACGCATGCGATTTATTTAGCGCAGTCTATGAAAAATCGGGCGGAATCGATGGCAAAGTCAGTTTAGAAGTCGAACCTGATCTCGCTCAGGATGTTGACGCAACAGTTGCAAGAGGTTTGGAATTGTCGAAAATCGTAAATCGACCGAATTTAATGATCAAAGTTCCCGCAACAATTCCAGGACTAGCGGCAATAACTAAATTAACAAGTTATGGGATTAGCATTAATGTTACTTTGATATTTTCAGTTGAGCGATATAGTGCTGTGGCGGATGCATATCTGGCGGGACTGGAACAACGGTTACTAGCAGGTGAAGATATTTCAAAGATCCACTCGGTAGCAGCCCTTTTTATTAGTCGCATTGATACTGAAATCGATGCACAACTCTCTAAAATCCAAGGTGGCGATTTGTTACACGGTAAAGCAGCACTAGCAATCGCACATTCGGCCTACCAAACTTTCGCAAACACTTTTCACTCCCCTAGGTTCCAAGCTTTAATGGAGCATGGCGCAAATATGCAGCGCCTACTGTGGGCGTCTACTGGGGTTAAAGATAAATCCCAAGACCCAACAAAATATGTCGTAGAACTTGTAGCGCCAATGGTTGCTAACACGATGCCAGAATCCACGCTCGATATTGTCCGGGAATCTGGCGTCATTCGTGGTGACACGATCACTCAGCAATATGGGCAAGCACATGAAATTCTTGCCTCGCTAAGTAAAATTGGGATCAACCTCCCGGAAGTTTACTTAAAGCTAGAAAATGAAGCTCTATCCAAGTTTGAACACTCGTGGAAAGAGCTTTTGCAGAACGTTGCTTCGGTAGCCAATTGATTATCCTTGCGGGCAAGTTGCTTGAAAAATACAACCCCGCTTCACCTTGCGCGCAAGAATTGAATGCGATTACCGTTCGATTGGCAAAAAAAGACGCTGCTCTTTGGGGATCTGGTGCCGAAAACGAAGCGAAGACGAGACTGAACTGGATTGATTTGCCTGCAACTTCGCGTAACTTGCTGCCACAACTTGACGCCTTGAGTGCATACGCGCGATCCAAGGACCTAACAAAGGTGATCCTCTGCGGAATGGGCGGTTCATCCCTTGCTCCCGAGGTAATGGCAAAAACTTACGGTAAACATCTGACCGTTTTAGATACAACTGACCCAGATCAAATTCTGGCCGGAATTCCGCAATCGCTTGCTAATACTGTAGTTGTGGTTGGTTCCAAATCAGGCTCTACTATTGAAACAGCGTCCCACCTCGCCCTTTTTACAAAACTATTTCAGGAAGCCGATTTAGATCCTAAGGATCATCTGGTCATAATCACAGATCCAAATTCTCCACTTGATAAAAGTGCAAGAGAAACTGGCCTGCGCGTTATAAATGCCGATCCATATGTGGGTGGTCGTTACAGCGCGCTATCCGCTTTTGGTTTGGCGCCGGCGGCCTTACTTGGAATAGATATCTCAGTCTTGCTCGATGATGCTGATGCCGCTAGAAAAACCTTTGAGGATTCGAATTCGACAGTTGTAAAAATGGCAACCTTGTTATTTGAGCAAGTTGAGCAGTGTTTTGAATTCTGCGACACCGATAGTCAAGTACCTGGAATATCAGATTGGATTGAACAGCTAATTGCAGAATCCACCGGGAAAGATGGCAAGGGCCGACTTCCAGTTGTTATCGATTCTGTAAATGCTAAGTCACCTAGATCACTGCCACTGGTTGGATTTGATATTGCCAATCTGGATACCTTCGAAATTGTTGTTGAAGGCACTTTGGGAGAGCAATTTATTTTCTGGGAATGGGTGACCGCACTTCTCGCGCGCGCGCTACAAATTGATCCATTTAATCAGCCCAATGTAACCGAGGCTAAAGAGCGCACATCAAGGCTAATTATCGAATGGAATGGCGAATATCGAGGAGAAGAGAAGCCGATTTTCGAGGACGCCGATTTAGCAATATTTTCAGATCTGCCGGCATCTTCATTGAAAGAATCTCTCGGCCTCTTTCTCAGTGAATCCAACGGATATTACGCAATCATGGCATTTTTGAATCGCAGTGCAGATCTCAAAATTTTACTCGCGAGAGATTTAATATCTCGTGCGACCAACCGGCCAACAACCTTTGGTTGGGGTCCAAGATTCTTGCATTCAACCGGCCAGTTCCATAAAGGTGGACAGCAAAATGGCGCTTTCCTGCAGATCACGGGAAATAATTTGAATGAATTAGCCATTCCTGGGAGAAACTTTAATTTTCATACTCTCCTGATGGCACAAGCACTCGGCGATGGCCAGGCTTTGCGAAGTCGAGAACTTCCATTCCTTCAAATCCATCTAAAGAACCGCGGAAATGGAATCGAAAAAATGATTGATGTGCTGAAGGAAATAGTCGATTCTAGAAAGAATTAATCTTCGCCGCGCAGGCGCGAAAGTGCATCCTCGAGAATCTTCTTGGATTCAGCTTCAGTACGGCGTTCTTTTACATAAGCTAAGTGGGTTTTGTAAGGCTCATTTTTAACTGGTAGTGGTGGTTTATCTTTATTTAGGCCAGCTGGATACCCGCAACGTGGACAATCCCACACATTTGGGATCTGTACCGTTTCATCTTGGGCAAAAGAAGGTCGAGTTTCGTGACCATTCGCGCACCAATATGAAACTCGGAAACGAGCGATCGCATCGCCACGTTCCGCCTCGCCCATAGGACCGGCACCAACACGACTACCACGAATTGCACTTCCCATTTGAACTCCCCTGTTAAATTAAGGCAAACTTAAAACTAATTTACTTCTTTAAAACCAAACTAAGTGCCACAACGCCCGCGAACCAAAGTCCGCCCACAATGATTGTGATCCGGTCAAGATTTCGTTCTACAACAGAGCTGCCGCCGTAAGTTGAGGAAATTCCGCCTCCGAATAAGTCCGAGAGACCACTTCCCTTACCTTTGTGAAGGAGAACTAAGACCACCATCAATACGCTGGTGATTACTAACAAAATCGAAAGTCCTAAAACCACTTGTTTCTCCTACCTCTAGAGATCAATAAACCTAATCTCTTCCATTGTTCTTATTGTGAGCTAATTGCGCTGGATCAAGAACCCTAGGATACCTGTTTGGCCCCAGAATATTCCCATTTTTGGTTATTTACGCTGGCGCTTTGCCTAATTCGCGGTGGGAGCAGTCGGGGCAGCAGTAACAGAGCGATAAAATTTTGCGATGCGGGCGAATTCATCGGGATCCAAACTTGCACCTCCGACGAGAACGCCATCAACGTCGGCCTCGGCCATAATTTCGATTATGTTTGAAGATTTCACTGAACCACCGTAAAGAATTCGGGCACTTTGGGCGATATCTGCCCCAGCGATCTTTTCTAGCTCTACGCGAATTGCAGAACAAACTTCCTGTGCATCGGCTGGAGTGGCAGTTTTGCCAGTACCGATTGCCCAAACCGGTTCATATGCAAATACAACCTTTTTTAGATCTGGCTTATGAAAACCCTTAAGAGCATTTCTAAGTTGATTTAGAACATGAGCAACATGTGAACCAGATTCGCGGATTTCTAACTCCTCGCCTATACAAAGCAGCGGAGTTATTTCATTAGCCAGCGCCGCTTTGATTTTGCGGTTTACGAGTTCATCACTCTCGTTATGAATGGCTCTGCGCTCTGAGTGGCCAATTAAAACAAATGAACAACCCAATTTACTGAGCATTGAGCCAGATATATCGCCAGTGAAGGCCCCACTTACTTCAGGTGACAAGTCTTGCGCACCGTAAACAAGACGTAACCGATCGCCGTCGATCAAGGTTTGAACCGAACGAATATCTGTAAATGGCGGAATTATCAAAACATCAACTGCGTCATAATCCTTATCATCGAGTGAATAGGAAAGCTTCTGGGTTACTGCAATCGCTTCAAGATGATTTAGATTCATCTTCCAGTTTCCCGCGATTAGTGGCTTACGCATAACTCCCCATTTCAGTAGAACTACCTTTTAAGCTATTAAGAAAGAACTTCAAGTCCTGGCAGAACCTTACCCTCAAGATATTCAAGCGATGCTCCCCCACCTGTTGAAATATAACCGAACTGCGAATCTTGGAATCCCAACTTGCGAACTGCAGCAGCCGAGTCGCCCCCACCTACCACCGAGATTCCAGATACTTTGGTTAGTGCACTGGCAACAACTTCTGTGCCTTTAGCAAAATTAGGGAATTCAAAAACACCCATCGGGCCATTCCAGAATACGGTTTTGCATCCAACAATTGCAGCAGCAAATGCGCTTGCGGTTTCTGGCCCGATATCTAGCCCCATCTGATCAGCCGGAATCATTGAAGCGCTAACAATTGTAGGTTGCGCATCGGCACTGAATTCGGGGGCAACGACAATATCGGTAGGCAACAAAATTTCGACACCAAGCTCTTTTGCGCGTGCAAGTAATTCTTTTACTGTTGGGATCAAATCAGTTTCAACCAGAGATTTACCGATTTCTTCACCCTGTGCAGCTAGAAATGTGAAGAGCATTCCCCCGCCGATGGCAAGGACATTTACCTTGGCTAGAAGATTTGAGATTACGCCAATCTTGTCGGAAACTTTCGCGCCTCCGAGCACCACGCCATATGGTCGATCTGGATTTTGCGTTAACTTCTTAAGAACATCCACTTCCGCGGCAACTAGAAAACCAGCGGCGCTAGGGAGAAGTTTTGCAACATCATAAACCGAGGCATGCTTGCGGTGTACTGCACCAAAACCATCACTTACAAAGAGATCAGCATAGGTAGCAAGTTCTGCTGCTAATTGATTGCGAGCAACTTCATCTTTACTTGTTTCGGCCTCCATGTAGCGAATGTTTTCAAGAAGTAGCACTGAGCCGGCTGCGTTAGCTGCTACTTCTTTCTGTGCATTTTCGCCAACAATGTCGGGCGAGAAAGAAACTGGAATTTCAAGAAGTTCACTAAGGCGCTTTGCTACTGGAGCTAGCGAGAGTTCTGGTTTACGTTCACCTTTTGGCCGGCCCAAGTGAGCAGTTATAACAATTGATGCGCCTTGCTCAAGCAGATATTTGATTGTGGGAACCGAGGCTTTAATTCGACCATCATCTGTTATGACGCCATCTTTCAATGGGACATTTAGATCACAGCGAAGCAGGACTCGCTTCCCACGGACATCAATCTCTTCGATTGTGCGTAGGGCTTGGATACTCATTAAAGCTTCTTGCCCACATATCCGACAAGGTCAACGAGGCGATTTGAATAACCCCATTCATTGTCATACCAACCAACAACTTTGACTGTGTTGCCAATAACTTTTGTTAGTCCAGAATCAAAGATGCAAGAACTTGGATCGGTCACAATATCTGCCGAAACGATTGGGTCTTCGGTATAGGACAAATAACCCTTGAGTGAACCTTGCGCTGCCTTCGCCATTGCCGCATTGACCTCGGCTGCTGTGGTCTCTTTAGCAACTACAACAGTTAAATCTGTGGCTGATCCAGTTGGGACTGGAACTCGTAGTGCGAAACCATCGAGCTTTCCCTTAAGGCTTGGAATAACCAGGCTAATTGCCTTGGCTGCTCCGGTTGTTGAAGGAATAATCGAAACTGCAGCGGCGCGGGCTCGACGTAGATCCTTGTGCGGTTGATCAAGAATTGATTGATCATTTGTATATGCATGGATTGTCGTCATAAGACCAGTAACGATGCCAAATTCTTCTTCAAGAACCTTAGCCATTGGGGCTAGGCAGTTAGTTGTGCAGGATGCATTGGAGATGATGTGGTGGTTAGCGGCATCATATTTATCATGATTAACGCCCATAACAATCGTAATATCTTCATCACTTGCCGGGGCCGAAATAATTACCTTCTTTGCTCCGCCAGCAATGTGCTTCTTGGCATCTTCTGCCTTGGTGAAGAAACCAGTTGACTCAATCACGATATCGGCCTTTACTGAAGCCCAAGGCAAATTCGCTGGATCGCGTTCTGAGAATACTTTTATTGTCTTGCCGTTTACCGTAATTGAATCGTCTGTGTAAGTAACAGGCAATCCAAGGCGACCCAAAATTGAGTCGTACTTTAGAAGGTGGGCCAAGGTTGCGTTATCAGTTAGATCGTTGATACCCACGATTTCGATATCCGCACCAGATGTTAAAGCCGCCCGAAAGAAGTTGCGACCAATTCGTCCAAAACCATTAATTCCGACACGTACCACGGTTATCCTCGCTTAAAAATATTTAAATTCGCCACATCATTGTGAGAGCGTCAGTCTATCAGTCAAAAAGTGGGCTATTCCGCCAGCAAATCTGGGCTTAGTCCAGCCTCAGTATCGGGTATTCCTAGATCATGCGCACGTTTATCCGCCATCGCCAATAAGCGCCTAATTCGGCCAGCAATTGCATCTTTGGTCATTGGAGGTGTTGCCAATGAACCTAGCTCTTCAAGGGAGGCCTGACCATGATTGATCCGAAGTTCACCAGCCTCTTTCAGATGATCCGGAATATCTGCAGCCAGAATCTCCATAGCGCGAGCAACTCGTGCGGATGCAGCAACTGCTGCGCGCGCTGAGCGACGTAAATTGGCATCATCAAAATTTGCCAATCGATTTGCGGTGGCTCGCACTTCTCTACGCATTCTGCGTTCTTCCCAGGCGAGCACACTTTCATGTGCACCAAGTCGGGTTAATAACGCACCAATCGCATCGCCATCTCGAAGTACCACTCGATCAACATTGCGAACTTCGCGAGCTTTTGCCGTAATTCCTAATCTGCGCGCAGCGCCTACCAATGCCAGTGCGGCTTCGGGCCCTGGGCAAGTAATTTCTAGTGCTGATGAACGACCAGGCTCGGTCAGCGAACCGTGAGCTAAAAAAGCACCGCGCCATGCCGCTTCGGCATCACAGATTCCAGCGGAGACCACTTGTGGTGGCAAACCGCGAATCGGACGATTATTAGCATCGATTAAACCGGTTTGGCGAGCAAGGGCATCACCATCTGACGTTACGCGAACAACATATCGGCTTCCTTTACGAAGCCCACTGGCAGAGAGAACAGCCAATTCACTTTCATGTCCAAAAACTTCTGCAATATCTTTACGCAGGCGCCTGGCACTTTGTGCTGCATCTAGTTCAACTTCAATTGCAATTTTCCCAGCGGCAATATGTAGGCCGCCAGCAAACCGCAGCAGTGCGGATACCTCGGCCTTACGGCAACAAGGTTTAGTGACGGAGAGTCGACTAAGTTCATCCTTAACGGCCGAAGTCATTGCCATACATACTCCAAAAATCGCGCTCTTGGCTAGATTGATTTAGCTAGCTTGAACTTGCCCTGCGTGCGCTATTTAAGCAGGGTTCCCTCAAAAATGTGCGAGAAAGTCCGACTCATTTTTGCCACATCATGCTGATTGCCACCAGGGAGTTGGCCAACATCAGCGCTAATTAACTTGCCGCCCAGGCTGGCAACATAATCCGATAAGCCAGTTCCCTGCGCAACTACGGCTTCATCGGCTATGGCAAAGTCAATTTTGAGTGCCGGGGTGTGAGCTAAGACCAATTCCAAGTGTTTTTGCGCACTTGAACCCGCAAACTCCCCTTCCTTGATGTTTTCTGGCAAGTTTAAAACAATAATCTTTTTTGCTTTACTATTTGAAATAGCAGCCGCCTGTTCCTTCAAGAGAAAGTGCGGCATCACACTTGAAAACCAAGATCCCGGACCAATAGTTATCCAATCTGCATCTTCTATCGCACGAAGTGCCTCTGGGGTTGACCTTGGATTTTCTGGGATTAGACGAAGAGCTTGCAATTCACCTTTTGCCAGAGCAACTTCGACTTGGCCACGCACTACTTCTGCCACGCCATTTCGAAGGAAAGTACCTTCAATGTCTAGGGGATCCAGCGCCATCGGTAATACCCGACCAATAATTTTTAGCAAATCACCAACTTGAGCAATTCCTGCAACAGCATCACCGTCACGATCCCAAAGCGCAGTTAATAATAAATTACCAACTGCGTGAGAATTCATCGGGCCAGAACTTGTAAAACGATATTGCAGAATTTGCGCCCAATTTCGGCCCCAGTCATCATCGCTACATAGCGCTGCCAAAGCCATTCGAAGATCTCCGGGTGGAAGAGTTTTGAATTCGTCGCGCAATAAACCCGATGAACCGCCGTTATCTGCGACGGTAACTATCGCTGTTATTTCATGCGTTAGCGCGCGAAGAGCGCTTAAAGTTGCGGCCAACCCATGTCCACCACCGAGTGCAACAACTTTAGGCGGCATTAAAGCTCGCGACCCAAATCTCTGTGGATTGCTTGCGAAGAGATACTTTTGCCTGTGGGATGTTTTGATCCATTTAATCGTTTTGAAATTTCTGCTGCGATCGCAACGCTTCGGTGTCTACCGCCCGTACAACCAACGGCAAGCGTCAAATATTTTCGGCCCTCTTGGATAAAGCCAGTTGCCATTGTCTCGAAAAGCGACTGGTACTTCCCCAGAAAATCCTGCACATTTGCGCTTGCTAGTACATTTTCACTCACCAGTTTGTCTAGGCCAGTTAGCGGGCGAAGCTCTGGTATCCAATGTGGGTTGGCAATGAATCGACAGTCCATCACTAAATCTGCATCTACGGGAATTCCATATTTATAGCCAAAGGAGAGAATATTTACTCGTAAATCCGCATCAGTGCTTTCATCAAAAATATCCGCAATCTTCTTATCGAGTTGGTGAATATTCAAAGAAGAAGAATCGATAATCACATCAGAAACCGAGCGCACTTCTTGCAACCGCTCGCGCTCTTTGTTGATGCCATCCAAAATGCGATCTGAGCCTTGAAGTGGATGGGGTCTGCGGGTGGATTCAAATCTACGGACCAACACATCGTCGGCAGCATCCACAAAGAGAACACGACGCGCCACACCACGCTCTGCCAAGTCAGCAAGCGCTCTAGTTAAGTCATCAAAGAATTGCCGACCGCGTACATCAATTACAACTGCCGTTGCTGTGGCAGTTTTGGCCGCAAGTTCACAGAGTTGTGGCAACATCGATGGCGGCAAATTATCGACAACATACCAACCCAGATCCTCTAGCGAATGGGCAACCGTGGAACGACCAGCTCCGCTCATGCCCGTTATTACTAAAACTTCATTACTCGCCATGTAGGTAGTATCTCAATTAATTAGAGATTTCTCCCGTTTCCATATTTATTACTGGCTCTGTGTTATTAATAGCCTGCAATTGTTCATAAATTAGGGTTGCGCTCCGCTCACCGATACCCGGAACCGTGGCTAACTCTTGTGTTGTCGCTTTTCGTAGCGCAGTAACGGAGCCGAAATGGTCAAGGAGCGCTTTGCGTCTAACCTCTCCCAATTGCGAAATCTCATCGAGGAGGGATTCCAGCATCATTTTTGAGCGTTTGCTGCGATGGTAGGTGATTGCAAACCGGTGCGCCTCATCACGAATTCGTTGCAACATATATAGACCTTCGCTGTGACGCGGCAAAATTACTGGTTCATTGCTATCTGGTAACCAAACTTCTTCCAAACGTTTTGCTAAACCACATAAGGCAATATCCGATATACCCAATTCCGCAAGCGCCCGGGCGGCGGCTGCCACTTGTGGTGCACCACCATCGACAACTATCAGTTGTGGTGGATAAGCGAACTTAGATCTTGCGCCACCAGCTAACGCAAGTTCCTCGCCATCTATTTCGCGTTCCGCTAAATATCTCTTTAAACGCCGAGTTAACACGTGATGCATAGCTCGAGTATCGTCAAAGCCTTCTGCATCAGATATCGCAAATCTACGGTAATCACTCTTTTTTACTTGACCATCTTCAAATACCACCATGGAAGCAACCATGTTTGTTCCTTGGGTATTTGATATATCGAAACACTCGATACGCAACGGTAATTCAGGTAAGTCCAAGGCAACGTAAAGCTCTTCAAGTGCCCGGCCGGAAACCGCAGAATCATTGGAGCGTTTGCTCAAATATTGAATAAGAGCCTGATGCGCATTGCGTTTTACGGTCGCAATCATTTCGGCCTTCTCACCACGTTGTGGCATAGAAATTTTTACGCTCCGACCCGCTAATTCCGATAGCCATAACGAGAGTGAATCTATTTCTGCTGGTTCGCTGTCGACAAGTATTTCCGAAGGTGGCTCCACTTGAGAATAAATTTTAGAAATAATCGCATCTATAACACTGTCACCCTCAAGAACGTCGGCTCGATCCATAATCCAGGATCTGGAACCAATTACCCGACCAAATTTAACATTGAACAGTGTTGCTCCCACGTGGGTGGTTTCTTCATAGCAAGCAATTAGATCTGCCGAAAAATTCTCATCAAGGAAGGTCGCAGAGGTCTCTGCCGATCTGTTGATCGAAGAAATTTGGTCACGTATTTTAGC
>Ga0194062_1000562_pt1 | contig 15776 bp, 15 predicted proteins | sample SepL2225m_MetaG_FD_155481 | JGI IMG/M metagenome (GOLD analysis project Ga0194062, IMG submission 155481) | Anoxic zone freshwater microbial communities from boreal shield lake in IISD Experimental Lakes Area, Ontario, Canada - Sep2016-L224-25m | ecosystem: Environmental > Aquatic > Freshwater >... | reverse complement strand
TTATATTGCCTGCGGTAATGCTATCGCCATCGTAGGTTACGGTGTCTCCTGTTCTCAGACAAAAATCTGTCGCAATTGTCCGAAGTGTTAACGTGCTTCGATCAATGCTACGGTAGGTGACTCCGGACAGCGGATATATGGCCGGTATTGACGGGGAGGCGTTCACGCCATAGCCGGACAGAGTGATTGATTGAGAACTGCCATTGCCGAATATCACCACGGTTTCTATTGGAGCGGAAAAGAGAGATTCCCGCTGCAAGATCGCTGTGGGCGTAGCAAGGATGCCCCAGAGAGTTATCGTGCTGCCTGTTGTGACGATACGTTCAAGGATATCGCTTAATTGATCCAGGCAGGGTATTGTCATTTCTGTAAATGACGGATCCGTTATGTGTTGTCGGGATGTCAACCGTGCAATCGGAACAATCAAATCAGCCATTCCAATTTTGGTGATAATGGCCTGGTAACTTCTGGTTGCGCCAACCGTGCTGAGAAAACTACTAACCGGCTGATTACGCCCGGTTACAGTTATAATAGCGCGTGATGGGACTATCACACATCCTAAAATTGCACCAACTACCGAGCATATTACCTGCGCTGGTATGATTGGCAGAGCAAGGCAGATAACACCACCGACAGTTGCTATGGATTCCGCAGGCGGGCTGATAATGACGCAATGTGTGATAGTACCAACCACAGAAGCCGACGTTAATATTTCACCAGGAAGCGCCGGAATACTGAAAATCAATCCTGTGTATTGTCCACCGACAACCACCCGCCCTGCAATAGGGACAATGATCACATCTTGATTAATCACCTCAATTGTTCCGCAATTGCCAACAACAGACATCTGGGAATCTGCCGACATGATGAGAACGGTGGTAATTCCACCAATGACGACGGTTGCAGCCGTGATACCTGCAGAAGGTACAATCTCAATTATGGTTGGAAGAACGACGCTGGTAACTACAAATGGCTCGCCGCGCCAACTTATCTCCAAGCCAAAGAAGACTATCCCGGGTATTGCGTATCCTTCGACAAATGGAGCGCCATGATAACCGATATCGAGAGTTTTCAGAACAGGTGTTACCGTTCGGGATTCAGGCGGTTCAAAAAATATATCAGCTACACTGGCAGTTGTTTCCGATCCGGATACGGATTCAAGGATCAATGCTCCACGAAAATCAATTGTTCCGGCAAAAGGATTTCCGTGGAAAGCGGTGTTTAACCCATGGAATGATCCTACCTGAGGAGGAACAGCCACATCACAAAAAGGCTGCCCGCAAAACGCCCAGTTCAGGCCATTAAAATCAGAATGTATGGGAAGCGTCATGTGCTAAGCCTGATAATAGTCAACATCATCAACACAGGCATAGTATGTAGTGCCGCCGAATGCGATGACTTCAATTTCCACGACTCCTGCCTCGGTAGGCGTGAATGTAATGGATCGCTGTGTCCATGCGTTCTCTGTTGTCAAATCCGAAGAAAGAATATCCGTATCAACCCCTGATATTTGTAAACCCTTACATCGGATATTGGCTTGTATCCCTGCATTATTCCGTATCAGCCAGGCAGTGAACGTAACAGTTGCATTGGCATTTACTGCAAGCCGAGCAATAGGCAGATACATTGGGTATTGGATTACGCCACGATTTGCGTGTGTTGGGAAAATCTGCCAGGCTATTCCAGATGCAGTATGCCTAACGGCTGCCTGGGATTTGATATAACCACCATCTGTGTAGACGTAATTGTTATCCGCTGAGCCATCCTGATAATCAGATGCAAGTCGAGAGTTACAAAACGCAACATGGCCGGCTGTTTTTATAGTTTCACCCAAGGTGCAACCACGTAGAAAGTTTTCGCCAAGTGTGGGATAAGAGATAGCACCTGATGTATTTCCAGATGTCGTCATGCCAATCACTCTATTGCGTTTTGAAAGTGTGACAAACTCTATTCCAAAAGCACCGCTGTCTTTTGACTCAAGGCATTTTAAAACAAATTCATAAGTAGCCCCGCCAAAAGAAATATTACTCGCTGTGTTATTGGAGGCTTTATCAATTGTTGCTTTGTTGTAAACGGGACAAGCGCCTATACTAAAACCGTTCGTTATGTTGTTGCAAACCTGTTTTATTGTGATTTCGCATCCAATACATGCTGTTGTTAGGGATACGCCAGCTCCGATATTGTTGATGCTTCCAACGAAAGTTGTTTTACATCGGATTGCGCCATAAAAATAAATGCCAGAACCACCGGAACCGCAAACAGTCTGCCCGTTTATTTCGCAATCAGTGGAGCTATACACATACACCCCAGTATATGTTCTGACAAAATTGATCCGGTTGATCAAGAGAAACGATTTACTTGTTAAATCCAACCCATAATCAACGGATGCGAGCATATCGAAAAAGGTTTCACCGTCTTGCGTATCGGTTGATGGATCGTATCCACATTGAAACTGAATTAGATTACCGGTAGTGCCAGAATCCTGAACTACATAATCTGTGGCGGTTACTGGTTTAAAACACTCGCGCTTGTAGGTGGCGACTGAAGCTGTTGTAGCGATACATGCACCTTTCCCTATATTTGCCAGAGTTGTGGCGCCATTGTCTATAAATACGGTTGTACCATTAATACTCTGAATAGGGTACCAAGGTTCATCACCGCCGGTAGCGGCTGAATTCGTCGATATGAGGCTTGTCAATGACAGGGAATCAGCAGAAGAAATGGCCTTTACGGCGATGATATTGTCAATCATCAAGATCGGGATACCAGGATCAGACAATGCGTACAACGCAACAGAATTGATAGCTGAACCCAGAGCAGACCCTTTATTGATTGTCAGAGGGACGAATATCGCTTTTTGTGTCGCTGAAATTGCAGAGATAACAAATTCATCGACTATAGTTGCACCGACATTATCAGAACATAAACACAATTTATACAAACTGCCTGCGTTTCCGAGGCTGTCACGAAACCAAAACGAAACCTGTTGATACCCAGACAGATCAAGTGCCGCAGGGAGTGTTTTATAAGCAACTTTACCAGTAGTGAACGCCGCTCCAATTGTAATGGATACGTTATTCGCGCCTTCTTTTCTGTTAGCTGCTGATGCGGCAACGGTAATATCAGCAGTGGCTCCAACCCAAGACGTTTCACAAAGGTCGATGCTTAAAGTGCAAGCGGACGCCAATGTTACGGTCTTACTATTCAGAGTCCAAGCTGCATTACCAATTGAGGTGGGATCTGGTGACTTTGCAACCTTGATAATGTCGCCAGGTGCAATTCTGGCCGCTGTTGCTCCCAGTTTGATTGTTTTCCATGCGTTTCCAGCGCCCCAGGCTGTTCCGGCGTTTGCATCAGCACCGAGTACAGGATCGATATAAAATGTTGTCATGAACCACCACCTTTATGCAATATCTAATTCAGGGGCCTGAATTTTGAACAAAAACCCATCAGGTGTAGTGAAATCTGCACCAAAATCAATGCAACAGGCGATTGGATCGCCTGTAACCGTGTCATTATAAATGATTGCCGCGCCAACCGGACCGATTGCACCGCTCGAAGCGGTCCATGTAACATCACTCCAGACTGTTGTCGCTTTGTCCGTTGAGTCATTTTCGGTGACAGCCACATCAGCCAGCGTTTTGCTATCCTGGGTGTAGCCATAGTTTGTAGCAATTTGATCCGCTGTAACATCAGCCAGAAGAGCGTGCGCGTCTTTATTAAAAGCGAACGTGGTATTCATCAGGATGATTTTGTATGTATCCGATGATTCGTCGATCTGCTTTGTCTTCAGCAGATATTTATAGTGGTTGGGTACTGTCGTTACGACTGCCATTTAATCCTCCGTTAATTTTTCTTTCACCAAAAACGTTAATTTCAATTCTCTATTTTGGCACTTCAACCGACTGATCGCACCGGTGAAAACCCCCTCGCTGTTCGCAAGCTGCACCAGGACGGCTTGCATGGTCATCCGACGCAGGATCGCCTCTTGAGCCGGGGATATACCGCTTGCGACGATCTCGATAGTGCGGTCGGAGTGGGAACAGCCGGACGATGTGATTACACTGCCGCCGTCGAGGGTGGCGGAGCGGCTGATTCGGGGCTCGATCTGACCATAATCCGAATTATCAATAGATTCGTTTATGGTGATTATTTCGGTGGTACTTGTTATTGAAATCATTTTATAAACCCAACAGGAATTTCGTGTTTTCCTCGTTTGCCTTGAGTTGCACCTTTTGTAATATCTGCCACATTATCATTTCTAATTGAGGTTCCAAGCCACTTGAATCAATCCGAATCAGAGCATCTTTAGAATTCAATCGGCGTTCTTTGGCTTTTATAACGTCTATTTGTAATTCCTGGAGTTTTTTCTCTACTTCCCATCGCTCTCTCTGTATTTTTAGATCTTGCTCGACCTGCTTAAACCATTCTGTTGCACCTGCGTCAAATATGGACTTTGGTCGATTACTAAACAACGAACTGATCTCAGCACTGGTCGCCTTCGTTGTTTCTGAAATACTGCCCAATGACGCCTTAACCATTTCGGCATCGGCTTGCACCTGGGCTATATTCATTTTTGCTGTCCATTCCATGGCCTTCTGTACAGTATCGGCACCGGTTTTTATCATGGCCAGTTCTTTATCGATACTGCCTTGCAACTTGATTTCCAACTGTTTTTCTGTGGGTATTTCTTTCAGCGCTTTTTTTGTTGCTTCGAGCGAGGCTGCATCAACTCCAACATTTATCCAGGTTTTGGTCCCGTCGGGGTTGGTGATAGAAGTCATTGTACTGCGCATTTTATTGATAGACTGTTCATTGAGACTAACGGCAAAATCTGCCGTATATGTACGCGACATATCGTTCATCAAGGCAGATGCTGTACCAATCCCCACAGGATCAATTTTTGTTAAAATATCAATCGTTATGCCAGGAGGAAATGATAAGATTGATGCACTAAGAGCATTAACCTTTTCTGTGGCTTCCCCTGTGTCACCATCTATGGTAAAGGTTTTAAGCGGCGGAATCATGTTCATTTCAGACATGATTGTGCCGATTCCTTTTGCTACCGGCTCAACATAATCAGGGAATTGACCTATGGCATTCCCAAACTCATCAAATTCTGTTGTAGCCGAATTTACCGCAGGGGACAACGTGCTTAAACCATATCCCACCGCCAACAACGCCGCGCCGACCGCAACAACAGGAGCGGCGGGAAGTGCAATTAACGCAGTGCCAAGCGAGCCTATTGTGGCAACCGCATTAATCACAAGAGCCCCGGAAAATATAGCCATCGCAGGCCCGACAAACCCAAGTGCTGTAACCATCGTATTTATCTCCTGCCCGAACCCTGCGACCTTCCCCGCCAGCTTTGTCGTTTCTGTGTCTGCGTCTATCGCTTTGTTAATCCAGTTTCCCATCTCTGTTGCGAAAGGTTTTAATGATTCGGCAATACCAGCGGTGAACTCTGTCAATTTTGTTGCAGCATCCACCACTTTCTGTATTGCCGCCGCCAACTCATCAGGTTTTGTCAGGTCGAAATCTCCGAACAAAGCCTTGAATAAATCACCAACAGCAGTTCCCAGACTTTCTATGCTCGCCAAAAACGCTGTAAAGTCAACATCCTTCATGGCTTCTGGTACAGCCTTGGCAACTTCACGCAGGTAATCGCCAAATTCTACAGCAAATTTGTCTATCTCGGCATAAATTTCATCGAATGCACCATCAGACAGGCCGACTTTAACTCCCTGGAAAACCTTTCCAAGTCCATCTGCTATGTTAGCCCAATCATCCAATAGCGGTTTGCCTGACTCGATCAATGCAAGTTTTATTGAATTAGCTAATCGCGTATTGAGTAGCTCGAAACTGTTGACCATTATTTCATAAGCACGGGCCACAGAACCAGATGAATTAGATATTTCGTCGAGTGCTTTTGCGAAATATCCGGATTTGTCTGACGAAAGAACGACAGCAGCAGTATAAGATGTTACATTCCCGAAGAGTTTGGCCATTACATCGGCACTGCCGTCAGATTTTGTCCAAATTTCTTGTAATTTACCGCTTAAGCCTGACGACGCAAGTGCTGTAGCTCCGAATTCTATACCGAGCCTATTAAATTCTCCCTGGGATTCTTTTGCTGGTTTGATAAGGTCGGATATCAATCCCCGAAGATATTCAGAAGATGGTCCCGCCTTCATGCCGCCTGCGGTCATCGCTGCAATAGCCGCCGACACTTCTTCTATTTTTACGCCAGCAGTGGAAGCCATTGGCGCAACCAGGGATAATGATTGCGCCAATTCTGGTATGGTAACCTTGCCAATTTCAACCGCTTTGAAAAACACGTCTGAATATTTGCCGGCCTGGTCCCATGATTCGCCATACGCTGTTAATGTCCCGGTCAATAAGTCCACAGCTTCCGTTAATGTGGACTTTCCTGCGACCGCCAACTTTTCGGCATCACTTACAAATTTAATGGATTCCGAATAACTAACGTTTGCGGACAGTGATTGATAAATGGCTTTCTGGATGTCTTCAAGGGATTGCGTGGAATTTATTGCGTATGATTCAATTGCCTGGTCAAAGCCAGCCACGGCTTCAGGAGATTCCCGCAATAGCGTGTGGATTTCATTTAGACCGGACTGAAATTTTCCTGCTGCTGTGACAGCCACAACCATACCACCCGCAGCCATACCAGCCAGGGCGAGAGTTGCTTTCTCCGCCCCCAGCGCAATATCAGCCAGTGGCTGTGTAGCAGCCTTCAAATTCCCACCAAAGGACGCCAGACTTCCGGATATGGTATTCATTGTTCCGGAAATCTCATCAACGCCCCGAAACAAAATTGCAACTGTTCGCTCCAAATCCGCCATGTTCACTTTTCCTTATTCTTGTGGTCGTAGTACCTGGCCCACAATTCAATCTCGGTATATGTCAAAAACCCCTGGGGGAATACGTCTGGCCGTACTTCAAACAAAAAATGCCCTCTAAGTTCACATAGCATCAGGCTGGTTCTGATGCCGGTGTCTCCCCAGAGGGCGTCTGTTTTCCCACTTCACTGCCCAGGCCCGTCAACTCAAATATTCTTCTTGCTAAGATATTGAACTCTGTAGCGAAATGTTCATTTAATTTGACCGCTATATCCAGGTTACACTCAGGATTTACACAGCCCTTCATGAAATACTCAATCAATAAAGCATTCTCTCTCGGTACATAATCGTTAATGGTTTCATCAGTTTTTTTATTCAGTAAATCTGCAAGGAAATCTGTCATCGCCTTTCGATTGCTGATCATCTCTACACATCGACCGATTTCGTTACCGGATAGACCTCGCACTTTCCACACGGGAGGGTCACCGTCAAAAAATTCGGATAATGCAGGTGTTTCGACATCTGCTGTTCTATGTTCGAATTTTGCATTTTGGAAGTTTACTGCATTAAATGACATTGTAATATTATCCTTCATTGCCTGAAAACACCGCACCCCAGTGCAGCGATTATATATGACGACCAGGCGGCGCTTTACAAAGCCTGTCGCCGAAATAATTCCAATACCTCTTCATCAACTCGCTGCACGAATAGAGTTTGCGCCTGTACCGTTACCGGCTCAAATACGGTATTGTTTGCATAGATATCCTGGATACGCGGGCCGGCTTTCCGTTCGGTTTTGTATTTATATTCCCAGGGCATCATCGCATAGTGTTTGTTGATATCCCATCGCACCCTGAATGAATTCCATCTTCGCCAAAACACGTTTTGAACTGCGCCCGCCCGTGAGTGTACTGTCGTGGCGATAAACGCATGTTTTAAATTTGTGAACCCTGATGCTTTTTTCACCTTGAATCTAACTCCACTCATCGTAGCTGTTGCGCCATAACTCATCAATCCAACAGGTACACCGGTTGAGTAAACTCCGCCACCGGTGCTTGCCATAGTTGCATTTACAATGCGGAAATCTTTCTTGATTCGTGCTGATGTTAGATTCAATTCATTAGCGATTCTGGCCACGGCCTGTGTCTGCACCGTGGACAGAGTGCGGTTGATAGCGTTTCTCATGACCGTTTCATATCCGGAGGCAATCCCTGATAGAGCGGATCGAACAGACGCCATCTGTGCATCGTCAATTGTAAGCTGAAATGATGATCCAGCCATTACGATGTTACCCGGTTACCGGCCACCTCGGAGGAAATGGTACATTCGGCCATGATAGATCCGCCTGCAGGGTACGACTCAACCACGCCAAGATATCCCTGGGTCAAAATATAAGGCGATTTGAGTTTATCTGGTAGGAATTTGAAAAACAGCTTATTACCTTCTTCAGATAGTAGGCCATCGGTCACTCCGTCATTCAGGTATGCCTTGAACCCGCCCTGCCCCAAACTCGTTGAAACAGCGCCGATTGTTCCGCCATAAACCTGAGTCGATGATACCGATTTGCTGTTGGCAGCACGTTTAAAATCGGAGGATTTTGGAATAGTAGCGAAGGCTGGTGTGTAATATTGAGCATACGCCTTCTTGGCTACAACACCGGTATGATTCAGCATGGGGGCGGTGGAATATATGATTCCGGCCACGCCGATAACGCCATTTACAACTCGTGAGAACTCAGTCTCGAATGTCGGGAATGTAGCCAGCTCTCGATGGGTGTTCGGAATTGCTTTGATTTCTGACACCAGTACCGCCGCGCTGGTTACGCTGATAAACCGTACCTGGGCCAGTTCCACCGATGTGACCGTGATAAGTGGCGGGCCACCGGCAGCGTCTCTTGTTTCTGATGTTGCGGTGTGATCTGTGCCGCTTAACACCTCAATTGAACCATCAGATTTGACACAAATTGAATTGATTCGGCAAATGTGTGTGTCTGCGCCGCGTAAACAGGCTTTATCCGTAGCCGCCGCCACCGTGGTCACGACACCATTTAGGTTTACGGTTCCACCGGATACATCAACAAGATCGCTTGTCCCGCTTGCCGCAGGCGATACTACTAATCCAGTCAAAACGCCGTTTGGTTTAACATCAGGGCCATAACCTGATTTATCCGACCACAATGCAGCACCGGAATTGAAGTTCAGATGGTCTCCGGAGTCAGTCAGCGCCACCATTGGCCCCAATGATTGTCCAGCTTCGTAATATAAAATCGCATTTGATGCAGAAGGCATTTAATTCTCCTTTTACTGGGAATACGGATCCCCGATTAAATAATTGTATTTGATGTTCAGATTAACTTTGACACCTATCGCCACTTCGCCAGATTCAGGGTAGCTGTCTATCCCTCCGGATTCGTATTGGATATCGTCGGCCAGGGTAGTGATAGATTGACCGAAGAGCGCCCGGAGCATATCCCCGAGCATATTTTCCGAGATTACCGATGCAGATACAGCCCCGAAAATCGCGTGTGATTCAACCCCCAATCTCATTGTGCAGTAGCAATACCCGGATGCCAGCCGTTCCGCCGTCTCCATCCCCGGCAAAATGACAATGCAGGGCAGTTCCGCAGGGTCCAAACTCCTGCGACAGAGGATCACGTTTTTGCCGGCGTCTGTGTGATATCCGTTGTCGATTGTTACATCAGCCATAGCATCGGCAAACGCATGGATAATCCGAGCCCTGATAGTCGGTGCTACGATATATCCAAGTGACGCAACCACTGATACAGATGCCGGTGGAACAAATATCTCAGTCATTTATAGCCACCGTGCAAATATATTTGACAAATAGCCCATTGTGCTCTGTTTGTTGCTCCAGCGTATATGTGTTGACGCCGTCGTCAATCGTATCGCCAACTCTCGGAGGCTCATCCAGGCTCGACAACAAGAACTCAACAACTGATTGTTGCGCCCAGGTCGCCGAACCCATGCCCGATGGTTGCCCATTGAAGACAGTCGATATCAACACCCTGAAGGTCTTTGAATAAAGGGATGTATCTATAGACGTATAAACCGCGTCAACGCCCATAATATTTAAAATATCCAAAGATGCTTTTGCGAAGATAGCCGCAGTTGTCATTAAATCACCGGATCTGTTACGAGATATTCAATTGCCGCAGTGACTTTGCCAGCAGTCAGAGGCGATGTAGCAATGACGAAATCAACGCTGGTTATGTCCGCAGTAACACGGATAGATGATGCAGCCGTCCCCAGTGGTTTTGTTTCCACCAGGGTATTTTCCGGAGTCAAGTCGGACATCGCTGTTTTGCCGAGGATATCGAGTGCTGATAATGCTGTAATACCCAGGGTCGCTGTAGTAGCAACGCCTGTGCATGCGGTGTTTACCAGTATAACGCCATCCTTTATAATGGAACCCTTGGGGATAGGGCCGCCTTTTTTGGTGATTGAGCCGATCGCCCCGCCATCCAGTGTAAAGTCATACGGGAATAGCGCCACCTTCTTCTGATTTTTAGAACCTGTGCATCCTTGCATGACTGTTCCCCCCTTTATCCAGTTGTCACGTATTCAAGGGCAACACAGATTTTGCCGGTTAGGAATGTTGCTGCGCCAATTGTAAAGATTATGTTGGTGATTGCCGTTGCAACATAAATTGACGATGCAGCCGAGCCTACCGGAACAGTGGCTATCAAAGCGTTAAGCGTGAGAGATCCAACCGCCGTAGATGTTAAAAGATCGTCGGTTGTCAGCGCCTTGATTTTAAGTGTCGCCGATCCGCCAGATGTCGCTGCGGTTTTAACGTGAATGATGCCCTCCTTGATAATCGAACCGGCGGGGATACAATCCCCATAAACCGAGATTGCACTGATTGCCCCGCCGTGCTTGGCGAAGTCATACTCGAAAAGAGCCACTTTTTTATATCCATCTAATGCAGATTCTTGCATATTTCATCCTCCTGGGAGCGCCGCACCCCAGTGCGGCATTGTTTTTATTGATGAGTGTAGCGAATTGTAGCTACAACTCGCTACAATTCGAAAATCTCAACGAGAATATTCTACAGGGCCGCACTGGGGTGCGGCGCTCCCAGGCAATTATGCGCCGTCGTTCATATAGAGGCCCTTCCAGTCAACCGCTTTGGCCCCTGCGTCGATACGGACTTTATATTCGATTCCATCAACATTCCAGCCGTTTCTCGTTTCCATGTACGGCCGCTGTTGACCATCCAAAAAGAAAACCGTTATTGTCCGGCCCTTACTGGCTGCCAAATACCAATGATTGGCATCGTCGGTATCCAAACGCGCATCATAAATTCTGGTCAGCACGGTTCCGGCATACGGATTGACGCGGGTACTGGCAAAAGTTGAATCTGTTGCAACAGTGCTGTGGTCTGACCATCTATCTGTGCGAAAGAAAATCTCGGATGCACCCTCAAGGGCTTTGGGCCCCAGGAAATACACAGGGCGGATATTGATCCGACGTTTGCCGAGTAAATCTTTTTGAATACCCATCGCCAAAATGCCCGCAGCGATAGATGCAATACCAGGTGCAGACCCGGCGTGCGCCACAACATTGGCGTGAGTTGCGTGAAACAGCGCCAGGGTGTCGCCCATGGCAGCATTGGCGGTCAGGACAGCATAAGGCAAGTCGCCAACTTTGCGAGCTGCGGCCTCGCCGTGCGCCCTGGGGATATCGGTCATGGACATGAGATCATCATTGATGATAGCCTGACGGGTGATAGCAAGCATTTTCCCGTAAGTGGCGATCGAAAAACTCTCCTGAGCCTCGGTCCGAACACCGTATTTGTATTCCATGCCTTCGGGCATTTCGTCGAGGTCGGACGTTTCGGATATTCTGGGCAGGTAGTTGGTTTTAAAATCTGGTACGGATCCAGTTGCGCACCATTCAGACCACGTTTCCTGCGCCCCGTCCCAGCCTGCGAACAGGGATTTATTAGCGACGTTTGCCATCAAGATCGGAAAATCCGTGGTAGTCAGCGCACGGCCAACCATTTCGAGTTTGTTTCCGTTGGTGGGTTTATTCGCCAGCATAAGCGAATGACGGGCCATTTCAAGCAGGCTCCAGCCTGCAATGTCAGTTGATCCAATGGCTGGTTTTTCAATCCTGATCCCTGATCGAATAACCAAACCATCTGTAGCAGCCGATCTGAATTTATCAGCGGCGTCAACAGTCACCACACCTGGGCCATGAGACAAATTTTCACTGGTTTTTTTGGCATCAATAAAATCCAAAACCTTCTCCCTTGCGAGATCAAGTGAGGATCCATCGTCAATCAATTTTTTCGCCAAAGTATCAGCCTCGTATCTCTGGCACAGTCCGGTAATTTCGCTGATTCGTTCACGCTCAATACGGATAACATTCGCCCGTTCCACATCTGGGTTAATAACGGGTTCTGTGCGGATGACTGGCTGAGCGCCACCTGATGTTGGTGCATCTACATTGTCCAAAAACGCCAATGCCTGCTCTTCTGTTGCATCTGGTGACAGCCCATGCCGCTCCAGGAATGCCCTGATTTTTTTGTCCATTTTTTTACTCTCCTTTTTGTGTTGATTTTCTGGCATGGAGCGAGCTGTCGCCTGATCGTCTGCCGCGTATAAAACGAGTCCAAGGGATTTGGGTTGCCATTGTTTAGTAATAAGCAATGGGCCGGAAAATGATCTACCATTTATTACCTGCACAGAATCATCCTCAATATATATTGATTGTCGCTCGTTTGATGGATAAACGATTGAAAACCGATTCAGGTGCCCTTCCGTCACTTTGGTGTAAAAGGGTTCTGCATCTGCTGCGCTCGAAAAAACGGCTCTGCCAACCAACTTATCACCCTCAATCCTCATATCGGCGAACGACCCAATGACTGATCCAGCGTCTCTCTCGTGATCTATGGTTAGCGGTATTTGTCTCGACACCGGAATCTCGCAACCAGACATCAGCAGTATTTCACTGACAATCTCACCGCGCGCTGGGTCCCAGACCATAGACGGATTTTCTGTAGCGCCGACAACTTCGATAGAGCGTGTTACTGCATCCAGAGTTGTCGGTTTATGATCGGATATTTGGAGCCGTTGCATCATTGCGGGCGACTGGCCGGTCGCCCCTGCATGTCGATATTTCATCATAATTGACCTCATTGTTTTTCTACCGCCGCCGGGTTGTTGGCCATTGCGGTTGATATGGTTTCTTCCATTGTCAGGCCCTTGCTTTCGCAAAGTCTCTTGAACTCGGCAATTTCATTGACTACGGCTTCCGGATCTCTGCCGCGTGATTTGATGATTTCCTGGGGAGAGCGAAGCCGAGTTTTGATTTCGTCGATCCGAGCCTTTGTCTCCCGCCCTGGGTCAATTGTTTCCATGCCTGGGGATTGCCATTCAAAATTTTGGTATTGGCGGGGATTCGTAAAATATCCCGGCAAAGCCAGTTTACCGGACAGAACAGCTTCATCCATAAATGCTTTGGCTATTGGGTCACAGTACTGGCGGATGTGCCGATTGACGACCGGGCGGAGTTGTTGCTGGAAATCATTTCGAACCATTTTCCCTGTAGAATAGTTGAGGCCCTGGTAATCTCCGGTAAGCATCTCATAAGGTACGTTTGTTGTGACTGCCAGCATCGTGAGGATTAATCGCACGAAAGGGGCGAAGTTCGCACCTGGACGAGGGTTTGAGGCGAGGTCGATTTTCTCTCCGGGTCGTAGGTATTCAATGATAGCATTTTCGAGCTCTTCGATTTTTTGGCCGTTGTCATCTGTGGTGACGCCTACGCCAAGCTGCCGCCCCATTGGGTTGTCGGTGGTAACCATCGCCAGCCATTTACTGGCCATTTTCGCCGCATCAATCTCTGACTCGATTATTGATTGCAGATCATTGGCGAGCATTAACCCTGACGCAAACGGGCTGATGCCCCGAAGCTGCCCAGGGCGAAGCATTTCAAACCCATGAATTATTTCATCAGCAGGTATCCGGATCATTTTGCCCCAGCCGGATGGATCGGTAATGTGGTATGCCACGCGCTCGCCCGTCAAAGTGTTGTATTCAACACCTTGATAAACCTCATTACCTGCAGGTGCGGTCGTGAAAAACCGCTGATCGTTTTGACTTGTCAGCCAATCTGGTTCGATTATGCGCAAGCATAAGGGCAGGTATTTCCCTGGGCGATTAACGCGCAGTTTCTGGATCAAGAACTCGCCCGGCTCGATGTCCTGGCGTTTGGCCAATCTCATGATGTCGTAAAAGTGCATCCGCCCCGTGACATCAGCATCATCCGCCCAAAAGTTAAATGCATCCTCTATCTGTTGGTTTTTTTTGACGTTTATTGTGCCAGATGAATTGACTACACGGGATTGAAACTGGATGCCTGCGCCGACAACGTAGTCAACCAGGAGATTGACCGCACGGGAAAAATAGGGGAAATCCCGTACCAGTTGTCGTACGCGAGCACGGATAATGGGGGATGATGCATAGATAATATCGTTGACATTGCTATCGACCGGAAGCCAGTCACCGGTTAATCTGGTGGATTTTGCTGCAGCGTAAACTGTGGACCGTTTTTTGAGCGGGAATAGTCGGCTGAGAAGGTTTTGGATTTTGTCTGATACGTTCATTTGCACCGGCCCCCTTGTCTGGCATAGGTCCTAGTTGCTGAAATACCGAGCTCCTGCTGGATGACTGCCCTGAGTTTGAGCAGATCAGATATCGACATGGTGGCATACTTGATCATGCCATCACCCTTGGATACCTGCTCGGCTCTGCTGCCGGAATAATAGGCGGTAATCGCTACATCGATATTGGTAAGGTCAGACGCGGTAAAAGCCATAAGTTATCCTGTTTGTTATTTATCGTTGGCTGCGACATCCCAGAATTTAGTCACTTTTCCGATGTTCCGGATCGCAGTCAACGAAAGGGGCAACACGAACACAATCACAGGATAACACGGGTTTTTCCGGTTTTTGCCAAAATGGGGACAGAACGGCCAATAATGATGGTGAACCGGCCAACAATGATGATAAACCGGCCATCTTTCTGCTTGACAGGGTATGAAAAAACGATTTTTTTAACGGTAATCTGTATATGGTCGCTCCTTGTTTATCCTTTTTTTTATTTATCTGATATATCACATATCAGATAAATAGATTAGCCATGCTACAATTTATGGTATTAGCAAAAAACTGTCGTAAAAGTGACAATTTTTGTCACAAGAATCATAGTTTGTGGTGTTTTCCGCTGGCCTGTATTGTGTGATAAAAAATAGTTTTCTATATACAATGGGGTTCTATGAAGTATTTTTCCTAAGTTGTTGGGTTTGGTATAGGTATTGCATTAGTATGTAGTCAACAAACAACGAGAACCCCAAAAAAAGGAAAACTAAAATGACGAACTCAAAAGAAAGTGCAAAAGCAAAAGTTGAAAGAATGACTAAATCACAAATGAAGGCCTGGGCGGACGGGGATTGCATGGAGGCCATACTTGAAATGGAGATTTCAAATATAGACGATGAAGAGATTGACGAAGCACTTTGGGAAGCGAAGCTGAAAATGAAAAGGGCTGATCTTATAGTCCTCATTGAGGACTGCTTCTACACAGTCCAGAAAAAAGTCCGAGCGGCCCTGACAATAGCAGAAGCGGCGATGTACTAAACCAGGCAGCCCCCGAAAGGGGGCTGGTGTAAGTGTAGAGAATAGAAGCCATGTGCATCCCCGTGGCATCCGTTTTTTTTCATCTGATATCTAATATATCACATATCAGATGAATAGATTAGCCCTGCTACAATTTATGGTATTAGCAAAAAACTGTCGTAAAAGTGACAATTTTTGTCACAAGAATCATAGTTTGTGGTGTTTTCCGCTGGCCTGTATTGTGTGATAAAAAATAGTTTTCTATATACAATG
>Ga0194062_1000561_pt1 | contig 15786 bp, 15 predicted proteins | sample SepL2225m_MetaG_FD_155481 | JGI IMG/M metagenome (GOLD analysis project Ga0194062, IMG submission 155481) | Anoxic zone freshwater microbial communities from boreal shield lake in IISD Experimental Lakes Area, Ontario, Canada - Sep2016-L224-25m | ecosystem: Environmental > Aquatic > Freshwater >... | reverse complement strand
CACTTGTTCCGCTGTCACCTGATTGATTTTAGCCACGTATTCATCGGCTTTTTGCCATCCCAAGCCGACTGTTTCCAGCGTTCCCAGTTGCATTGCCTGATAAAAGTTGGAATCCTTTTGGTAGATGTCGCTGGCTAATACTTGCGCTTTGATACGTTGCAATTCTTCATTGCTGATCAAGTTTTCTTGCAGTTTTTTAATCTCATTCTTTAATGCCGCTTCCAATTCCATGACGGTTTTTCCTTCTGCAGGTGTTGCTTCCAGCTCAAATAAACCGGACATTCTTGAAGTCATATCATAGCCGGCACCGGCAGAAACCGCTATTTGTTTGCCGCGTACCAGTCCGGAAGATAATCGGGCGCTGCTGCCGCCATCCAATACGCCTGCCAACACTTCCAATGCGTAAGCTTCAGATTCATTAGCCTCCGTTTTCAGTACAGGCACTTTATAAGCCATTAAAATGGACGGCAGCTTTGCAGGCACTTTGACGGTCATTTTTCGGATACCCAGCTGTTCGATTTCAGTTTGGGGTTTTATCGCTTTCATATCACCGGGTTTTAGATCGCTAAAATATTTTTCAGCCAAGTCGAAAACTGCCTTATGTTGCACATCGCCCACGACAACTAATGTTGCATTATTCGGTGCATACCAGCGCTGATACCAGGCTTGCAGGTCTTCTACCGTGTAGTTGGCAATGTCGGAAGGCCAGCCGATAACAGGATGCTGATAAGGACTATTGGCATAAGCCATGGACATAAAATGTTCTTGCATTTTGGCTTGCGGATTATCATCAGTTCGCATCCTGCGTTCTTCAGTCACGACTTGAAGCTCCTTTTTTAATTCTTCGGGTAATAGGTGCAAATTGCGCATTCTATCGGCTTCCAGTTCAAAACTGACGGCTAGTCTTGAAGGCTCCATCGTTTGAAAATAGGCGGTATAATCTTGGGCGGTAAAGGCATTTTCATCGCCGCCGTTTTCGGCAATAATGCGTGAAAATTCTCCGGCAGGGTGTTTATCAGTCCCCTTGAACATCATGTGTTCCAACATGTGCGAGATGCCGGTGATACCGCCAGGCTCATAGCTGGAGCCGACTTTGTACCAGACTTGAGATACGACAACTGGTGACCGGTGATCTTCTTTTACCAGAACCTTTAGGCCGTTCGCCAAGGTATGCTCAAATACTTTTGTTTCTGCGTGACTCGTAAACACAGGCAGACACAGCAAGACTGTAAACAGTAATCGATTGTTCATAACTCCCTCTTTCATGATTGTAAGCGCGTCGGACTATTTCAATAATCAATAGTTCACGGTATTCTATACATTAATGTAAAAGTTGGAACTTAATTAAATAATGCCAAGCAAATCCACAGTGCTTACCTGGAAGAACTACTACACACTCTGTAAACCCAATGTTGTTGCAGAAATGCTTTTTACCGCTGTTGTCGGTATGTTATTGGCTGTTCCTGGAATGCCGCCTTTAGAGCCTTTTATTTTCGGGACTTTAGGTATTGCTCTTGCTGCTTCATCTGCTGCCGCTGTCAATCATTATATTGACAGGAATGCGGATGCTCAAATGGCCCGCACCGAAAAACGTCCCTTGCCCACAGGTGAATTGACTACGACCAATGTGATTACGTTTGCGCTGGTGTTAGGTGTGAGCTCAATGCTCATTTTGATTTTCTTTGTCAACACCTTAACCGCTATTCTGACGTTTCTGTCGTTATTTGGTTACGCCATTGTTTATACGCTTTACCTTAAAAGAGCGACGCCGCAAAATATTGTCATCGGCGGCATTTTTGGCGCTACGCCGCCTCTATTGGGCTGGTGTGCCATGACTAATGAAGTACACCCCTACGCCTTGCTGTTGGCGTTGATCGTTTTTGTTTGGACGCCACCTCATTTTTGGGCTCTGGCAATCGCCAGGCGCGAAGAATATGCCAAGGTGAACATCCCCATGTTACCGGTCACTCACGGCCCGGAGTTTACCCGCTTACAAATATTGCTCTATACCATCTTGTTGATGATTGTGACGCTGTTGCCTTATTTAACCGGTATGAGCGGTCTTATTTATCTGGTGTCTGCGGTGATGTTAGGTCTGGGTTTTATTTATTACGCAGTGTTGATGATGCGTAAAAAAGACAACAAAACCGCCATGAAAACCTTCGTTTACTCAATTGTTTACATAACGCTTCTATTTGCGGCTTTGTTGATCGATCATTATCTAAGGTTCACTTTATGACTTTTACGCATCATGAACAAACACCGCATCCTGAACACCCGTTTGCTGAGTACATTCGTATTCTTGGCAAAGGCAAAAAAGGTTCAAGACCTCTTACGCAGGATGAAGCCTATCGATCAATGAAAATGATTCTGGCAGACGAAGTGCTACCCATTCAGTTGGGCGCTTTCTTAATGTTAATGCGCGTTAAGGAAGAAACGCCCGAAGAACTGGCCGGGTTTGTTTTGGCCGCCAGAGAATCATGCAATCTATCAAGTGATAAGGCGTTAGTTGATTTGGATTGGTCATCTTATGCCGGGAAGCGTCGTCATTTGCCCTGGTTTTTGTTGTCGGCGCTGTTACTGGCAGAAAACGGTATTCGTGTTTTTATGCATGGCGCTGGCGGCCATAGCGCTGGCAGGCTCTACACTCAGGATGTGTTGAAATATTTGGGTCTGGAATACTCAGGCTCAATCGAACAAACCAGGCAGCAACTAAAGCAGCAGCATTTCAGCTATTTGTCCCTGGAGCATTTTTGTCCGAAGCTGCATGAGATTATAGAGCTGCGTCCTTTATTGGGTTTACGCTCACCCGTCCATACGCTGGTACGTTTGTTAAATCCGTTTAATGCGGAATATAGCATTCAGGGTATATTCCATCCAGGTTATCGACCGGTTCATCAGCAAGCAGCTGCAATTTTGCAACAGCCTCATGCGGCTGTATTAAAAGGGGAGGGTGGTGAAACCGAGCGTAATCCCGATATGGAATGCCTGGTGCAAAGCGTACATAACGGTGAATTACATGATGAAAACTGGCCGGCTCTATTCGAACGCCGCCACGTCAAATCCGAAGAACTTGACCCAAGGCAATTGTCTTTAATTTGGCAGGGAAGCATTGAGGATGAGTTTGCGGAAAGCGCCATCATCGGGACGGCAGCGATTGCACTTAAGTTATTAGGCCAAGCAAATAGCCAGCAACAGGCGCAACACTTGGCGACGGATTACTGGTTAAGCAGGGACAAGCAAAAGTACGCAGACTTATAATTTAGGCATCTAATTTGCCTATGCGGCAGAATTAAATCATGTTGTTTGCTGATCGGCAAATCTGGGAACCCCTCTGACAGCATTTTTTTCAATATCTATAAATTGCAAACCGATCAGTGTTTGGTCATCGGATAGTGGATAAATCCATATTACTTTTGTTTTACCTTGTAACATTAACCGCTTTAATTCAAATCGGGTCATCGTGCCCACTTTAGCTGATATGGTTCCCGACAGGCTGATCATTAAGCCGTCTACGGAAACATTTACCGTATTAAAGTTATAATGTTGATCATTTAACAAAATTTCCCCCGAGTCAATCATGAATTTTCTATAGGCTTTTCTCCTGTTGAAATCTTTATCCATTTCATAACCAATATTTTTAAATGCCATGGCGAGCAAAATATGGCCCTCCTCCATATCAGCCCTTACCACCTCAACTTCACCCGCCAAGCGCATTTCAGGGAGATACAAATCAACTATTGTTGAAATCTGTAATTGATTAAAAATATACTTGATATCAATGTCTTCCCGGTTACTATCTAAGCGGGCAAGTACGCCGTTTATAGAAATATTTTTAATAGTGATTTTATGCTCTTCCTCCCCCATATAAATTAATCCGTGTGAAACTAAGTTCGTGCGACGGGGTCGATCCAACTTTACATACATTAACATCTCCTGATTGACTATTTTCTTATATTCTAGATTCACAGTGTTCAATTGCATGACGTACAATTATAACGGCTTAGAATCGCCTATACTTGCTTCTTTAATCGTCTCGCCTGATATTATAATTATCAATCTTTCGAATCTCCATTCACGCATCATGATGAAAAAGCCATTAATACTGTTTTTTTTATTCTTTATGGTCGCTTGTACTGCAGTCCCTCCTAAAAATAGTAATGATTTATGCGCTACCTTTCGAGAAAATGAAGAATGGTATGTCGAAGCCAAGCAGTCGTCAGATAAATGGGGCGTGCCTATCTCTGTGCAAATGGCAATTATGCACCAGGAATCGCATTTTGTGGCGGATGCACAGCCTCCACGTACCTGGTTATTAGGCATTATCCCCTGGTTTAGACCCAGCAGTGCTTATGGTTACGCGCAAGCTCTGGATGGAACCTGGGATGACTATCTTGAAAAGGCAGGAAGCTGGGGAGCTGATCGCGATGATTTTGCTGACGCAGCTGACTTTATCGGCTGGTACAGTAATCTGAGTAACTCCAAGCTGGGTATAGCCAAAGGCGACGCAAAAAATTTATATCTCGCTTATCATGAAGGGCACGGCGGTTATCAGCATAAAAGTTATTTAAAAAAGGCCTGGTTAAAAAGGGCTGCGGACAAAGTTGCTTATCGTGCCAGGCTATTTCAAAGGCAATTAAGCGCTTGCAAAATGAATTAAAAAACAAACCCTGTTTTTTGATAAACTATTATATTTTACGTTAACTAAAAGGCAAAACCGTGAGAAAAATTCAAACTCAAGTTATTTCAATTGTCACCGTTATTCTTATAGGGATTACTATGTATTCAATGGCCAACGCCACCACACCTGAAGAAACTAAAGCTGCAGGCGCGGCTTTTTTGGCCGAAAATGCTAAAAAAGCCAATATCGTTACCACTTCAAGTGGGTTGCAATACGAAATTTTAACACCAGGAACAGGCACTGTCTCTCCTAAAGCAACTGATAACGTTACTGTGCATTACAAGGGAACCACCATTGATGGCAAAGAGTTTGACAGTTCTTACAGTCGCGGAGAACCTACCTCATTCCCTTTAAACAGAGTTATTCCTGGATGGACTGAAGGAGTGCAATTAATGAAAGAAGGCGCTAAATATCGCTTTTACATTCCTTCAGAACTCGCTTATGGTGAGCAAGGCGCTGGCCCGATAGCCCCAAATTCAACTCTGATATTTGATGTTGAACTGATCAAAATTCAATAAAAATCAGATAAAAGGCGTAAGGCGCAGGCAAACAAGCACGTGCCTTGCGCCTTTTTTAATTTTCGTCTTTTGACTTTCGCTTTGATTTTATGCCAACCTATCAGTTGTTCGCCACCACGCCCAAGGCGATGGAAACCATTCTTACCGAAGAGCTTCAAACTCTCGGTATAAACAATATTAAGGCAACAATGGCCGGTGTATCGTTTCAGGGTAATTTGGAAACTTCCTATCGGGCCTGCTTATGGTCCAGAACAGCAAACCGGATTTTACTGGTGCTAAGTTCGTTTGAGGTAAAAACCCAGGAAGATCTTTATAACGGCGTGCAAAAAATAAACTGGTTTGAGCATATTAATCCCGAAGATACTTTTGCCGTTTCGTTCAGCGCAAAAAATTCACAAGCGATTAACAACACTCACTTTGGCGCATTAAAAGTTAAAGACGCGATTGTCGATCAGATGCGGGAAAAATTTCAAAAACGTCCGGGCATCAATACCGAACAACCTCATATTCGTATCAATGTTTATTTGAATGGAGAAATTGCCCAACTCAGTCTGGATTTATCGGGTGAAAGTCTGCATCGCCGGGGTTATCGGGATATCAATATAAAAGCGCCGATGAAAGAAAATCTTGCTGCTGCCATGTTATTGCGTTGCGGATGGCCGGAAATAGCAAAACAAAAAGGCTCATTGATCGATCCGATGTGCGGTTCCGGAACGCTATTGTTAGAAGGCGCCATGATTGCTGCTGATTATGCGCCGGGTCTGTTGCGTGATTATTTTGGTTTTATCGGCTGGAAAAAACACGATACAGAGTGCTGGAAAAAATTACGTGTCGAAGCGCTGGAACGCAGAAAAGTGGGGCTGGAAAAGCTTCCGGTTATCGTCGGTTTCGATCAAAACCGTCAAACCGTCAACGCTGCCCTAACGCATATAGCCAATGCTGGACTACAAAATAAAATCCATGTTGAGCGTCGAGATATCCAAGATGCGGAGCCGGCAGAAAGCTGGAAACCCGGGCTATTAATCTGTAATCCGCCCTACGGTGAGCGTTTGGGTGATGCGCAGGAAACCGCAGAACTCTACAAAAAAATGGGTGAAGCACTGAAAGCTCAGTTTATCGGCTGGAAAGCCGCGATGATTATAAGCGACCCCGAGCTGGGTTTTCGCTTAGGCATACGCTCACAAAAACCGATTACCCTTTTTAACGGTGCCCTTGAGTGTAAATTATTACGTCTGGACATCGAAGAAAACAATTTTTTTTCCCCAAAAGCCAAAACACAGGAAGAACGTATTGCTCAGGTTATGGCGATTAGCACCACAAAGCAACCCGATGCCGGCGCTGAAAAGGTTGTGGATTTACATCAGGGGCATGAACGGGTAGCGGAAGAATTTGCCAATCGACTTAAAAAGAATCTGAAAAAATTGTCCAAATGGGCCAAGCAAAACCATATTACCTGTTATCGTGTTTACGATGCTGATCTGCCCGAATATGCGGCTGCGGTTGATATTTATCAGGGCGAAGCTTACGACTCACAGTTCACGCCCCTCGCCTCCATTCCTGCTGGCGAACAAACCTGGGTCAATGTTCAAGAATACGAGCCGCCTAAAACTATTGACCAACACAAAGCGGATCAGCGATTGTCAGGACTACTGGCGGAAATACCGCACGTACTTGGTGTTAAAAGTGAGCAGGTTTTCTTAAAAATACGCAGAAAACAAAGAAGTGTCGACCAGTACGAGAAACACGGCGACCAAGGGCGATTTTATAGTATTGAAGAAGGTGGCTGCAAATTATTGGTTAATTTTGAAGATTATCTGGATACAGGTTTGTTTCTGGATCACCGTCCTATTCGTATGCTAATTCAACGACAGGCTAAAGATAAGCGTTTTTTAAACCTGTTCGCTTATACCGGCACTGCCACAGTCCATGCCGCAATGGGTGGCGCAAAGTCAACGACAACGGTGGACATGTCCAATACCTATATCAACTGGGCTAAGAACAACATGGCCCTTAACAAATGTAGGGGAGAGCATGAGTTTATTCAGGCTGATTGCGTTGAATGGCTGGCCAATGAAGCCACACAGGCTGAGATTAGGGAGTATGATCTAATATTCCTTGATCCGCCCACGTTTTCCAATTCAAAGCGAATGGATGACGTATTTGACATACAAAATGATCATGTCCAGCTCATTAATAATGCAGCCGCATTGCTGGCATCGGATGGCATTTTATATTTCTCTACTAATTTCAGACGGTTTAAAATTGATGAATCCGGCCTGTCCGGGTTAATCCTGGAAGACATTAGCGCAAAAACGATTCCGGAAGATTTTTCCCGTAATCCAAGAATTCATTATTGCTGGAGGATAACAAAATGATACGTAGGGTTAAGATTTTGGTGTCTGGTCGTGTGCAGGGCGTTTACTTTCGCATGTTCACTCAAAACAAGGCTAAACATTTTGACATAAAAGGCGGTGCCAAAAATCTCCCGGATGGACGGGTCGAAATAATTGCGGAAGGCGTCCATTACAGCATTGAAAGTTTTATCAAATGGTGCCACAGAGGCCCTATTACCGCACGAGTCGATAATGTTGAAATTATTGAACTGGAATACGATGAGGCATTAACTTCGTTTGAAATAAAATAACAACTAAACTGCAAGCGTTTAAAGTTGTGGTTTTTTTAAAAAATGATTCAATCAAACGCCCTGCCAGTTGAATTGGCCGTGTTTTTTATTCCAGCACTCACTCATTTTTAACCGTCTAATTGCCTCATCTTTTTTGAGTACGTTACGCTAAAATTGACTTCAAGAAAAATATAATCCATAATTTTTACGCGGTAAATATAACAATAACCAAAACTCAGGAGAAAAATATGGCTTTAATTACGTGGACAGCTAGTCAATACGGAACTAATGTTGGTTTCGCAGACGATGAACACAAAATTTTGTTTGACAAGCTCAACAAATTATACGATTTGGCAACGGGTGGAGCAGCCCGTTCTGCAATAGGTGCGCAACTGGATGATTTGATTGCCTATGTTGTTGGACACTTTGCCCATGAAGAAAAAGAAATGCAGGCAAAAGGCTATGCAGGCTACGATCGTCACAAGGCAGAACATGAAGCATTAGTAGGTGTTTGCGGCGGGCTGCAAACAAAGTTTCATGCCGGTGAAGCAGAGGTTACAGAAGAAGTGGGGCAAATGGTTAAAGGCTGGCTAGATAATCATATCCCTAACTTTGATATGCCTTATGCTGACGCATTGAACAGTTGACAGGAATTCCCTGTTAACACAAAAGGCTTGTGATTTTTCTGATTCACAAGCCTTTTTTTTGCGCCAATATTAAAATCATATTAAGGACAGCTGGTATAGATAGCCGTCATAGGTTAAAATTCAGTCGTTTTTGTGATAATTATTACGTAAAGGGAACCATGCCAGCTTATTTCTGTGGCTGTAAATTACGAAACGATATAACACTTGGTTAAAAAGTTTTATAACTACTATCGAAGAGGCTGCTCCGTGAACAAAACAAAGCAACTATTCGCAGGTCTGATCTTATTGGCTTTAGGGCTAGGAACAGCGCAGGCGGACTATACGCTCAACTTAATGAAAGGGGTTACAAAAGTCAGTAATGACATTTATGACCTGCATATGCTGATTCTATGGATTTGTGTAGCCATAGGTGTTGGTGTGTTTGGCACTATGTTCTATTCGATTTATCATCACCGAAAATCAAAAGGGCATGTAGCGGCACAATTTCATGAAAACACTACCGTTGAAATTATATGGACGATTATTCCGACTTTGATTTTAATTGGCATGGCAATACCGGCAACAAAAACCATGCTGGAATTGAATGATATTGAAAAATCAGACATGACCATTCAAATTACGGGCAGGCAATGGTATTGGGATTATAAATATCTGAATAATGACATTCATTTTGAAAGTCATTTGGATGAAGCGAGCGAAAGAACACACCGGACTGTAGGTGCTGATCCTCGCGCGGTTCCTCATTACCTGTTAAATGTTGATAAGCCGTTAGTCATTCCGGTCAAGAAAAAAATACGTTTTGTTTTGACTTCAGGAGATGTGATCCATTCCTGGTGGGTGCCTGACTTGGGCTGGAAAAAGGATGCTAATCCAGGCTTCATCAATGAAGCGTGGACATCTGTGGATAAAGCGGGTACTTATCGGGGCCAATGTACCGAATTGTGTGGTAGGGATCATGGTTTTATGCCTATCGTCGTTATTGCTATGGAGCAGCCTGACTACGATGCATGGGTGAAAAAGACCTTGGAGCAACAAAAACAAAAACCGGATTTGAGTGACCAAAGTCGTGAGCAACTGATGGCGCATGGCGAGTCGGTCTATTTAAAAAATTGTGTTGGTTGTCATCAGATTAATGGTGCTGGCGTTCCAGGTTTAATTCCGGCTTTAACGGGTAGTGTTATTGCAACTGGAAAATGGGAGTCATTAGACGGTTTCTTGCGTGCAGGCACTTCCAAAATGCCAAAATTCGACAAATTGAATGGTAAGGAATTTGCAGAATTGATGACTTATGTGCGTAACAATTTGGGTAATAAAGTCGGCGACGAATTACAACCCAAGCAAACTGCGCTTCCCGATGATGAAGATGAATAAGCCTCTGATTTTCTTTTTGACCCACTCTTTTCTAACTATTTTCGAGGTATAAACTATGTCTGCTGTCATAGATGAACATGATCTTCATCATGCCGATGATCATCACGATCACGGCCCTGCTAAGGGATTGTTAAGATGGATCGTAACCACTAATCATAAAGATATTGGCACACTCTATTTACTGTTTGCGCTGGCGATGTTTTTTGTTGGCGGTGCAATGGCCATGGTTATTCGCGCCGAATTATTTGAGCCGGGCTTGCAGTTTGTAGATCCCGCCTTCTTTAACTCAATGACCACCATGCATGCATTAGTCATGGTGTTTGGCGCGGTCATGCCTGCTTTTGTGGGTTTGGCTAACTGGCAAATTCCTCTGATGATTGGCGCAGTCGATATGGCGTTGCCACGCATGAACAACATGAGCTTTTGGATGCTGGTTGCTGGTGTGTTATTACTGGCTAGCACGCTGTTTATGGAAGGCGGAGCGCCAAATGGCGGTTGGACTTTATACCCACCGTTAGTGTTGCAACCGATTACCGTCGGTAAGGCAATGCCTTTTGCGGTGTTCTCTGTGCATTTGCTCGGCATTTCCTCCATCATGGGGGCGATCAATATAATCGCGACCATTTTCAACATGCGTGCGCCGTCCATGAAAATGATGGACATGCCTTTGTTTGTATGGACCTGGTTGATCACTGCGTTTTTGTTGATTGCTGTTATGCCCGTATTTGCTGGCGCAGTCACGATGTTGTTGACTGATAAATTTTTCCATACCAGCTTCTTCAATGCCGCAGGCGGTGGGGATCCAGTGCTATACGAACATATTTTCTGGTTCTTCGGGCATCCGGAAGTATATATCATGATTCTGCCTACTTTCGGTGTTGCTTCAACTATTATTCCCATATTTGCGCGTAAACCTTTATTTGGTTATGCCTCAATGGTTTGGGCGACTGCTTCGATTGCTTTTCTGTCATTTATTGTTTGGGCGCATCACATGTTTACTGTAGGCATGCCTATCGCGGGTGAGCTTTACTTTATGTATGCCACCATGTTAATTGCCGTGCCGACAGGCGTTAAAGTGTTTAACTGGACAGCCACCATGTGGAAAGGCGCAATGACCTTTGAAACGCCGATGTTGTTTTCAATTGCCTTTGTAGTGTTGTTTACCATGGGTGGTTTTACTGGCTTAATGATGGCTATCGCGCCAGCTGATTTCCAGTATCATGATACATATTTTATCGTCGCTCACTTCCATTACACCTTGGTGCCTGCGTCAATTTTTATTCTGATGGCGGCAGGTTACTTTTGGTTGCCAAAATGGACGGGCCACATGTACAACGAAAAAATCGGTCAACTGCATTTTTGGTTGTCGGCTATTTCAGTGAACATTCTGTTTTTCCCTCAGCATTTCTTGGGCTTAGCCGGTATGCCACGTCGTATACCCGATTATGCTGTGCAATTTGCTGACTGGAATATGATTTCAAGTATTGGTGGTTTTATATTTGGAGCAAGCCAATTGCTATTTTTGTACATCGTTATTGATACCATTAGAGGCGGTACTGGCGAAAAAGTAACGGATGAAGTCTGGGAAGATGCAGCCAAACACAGTCTGGAATGGACTCTGCCATCACCGGTTCCTTATCACACATGGACGACTCCACCTACTGTTGTGCCCACTGAACACGTTTTGGATTCACACTAAGGTACGGGAAAGATACATTGCCTGGCTCGAGTGCGGGCAATGTATCGAATACAAAATGACAACAAAAAATAAAAATATTTTAACGGCAGTGGTTTTGGTGGCTATCACCGTGATACTTTATCTATTCGCGGTGACGCAAGCTGTTTCTCAATGAACGACAAGCTAGGCAGGAAAAACAAAAAGTTAGCGCTTATTTTGTTGTTGGTAGCCGTGGCTATGTTTGGCTTTGGTTACGCCTTGGTCCCCATTTACGATGTATTGTGTGAATGGAAATGGATTGAGCGGGATCGGCCCGATGATATTAAGAAAGTCCCTGAGACTGCTTACAAAGTCGACTTGAATAGGGAGATTACCGTAGAATTCATGACCACACTCAATGAATCAACACCTATGGCATTTCGTCCAGAAAGAAAGCAAATAATAGTTCATCCGGGTGAATACCACACGGTTAATTTTTATGCTGAAAACAAAACTGACAAAGTGATGATTGCCAGGGCGATTGCCAGTTTTTCGCCAGCCGTAACCAGTAGCTATTTTGAAAAAACCCAGTGTTTTTGTTTCTCAGAACAGACTTTTAAGGCCAAAGAAGCGAAAATCATGCCGATGCGGTTTGTCATTAATCCAGAGTTACCTGAGCAATACAAAACCATTACACTGTCATACACATTTTTCGACAATACTGAAAGATCAGAAAAAAACTAAAAGGGGAAGGTTATGTCTACAAATATCGCTTATTACATTCCGCATAAAGCGACTTGGCCAGTCATTGGTACGTTGGGTCTAGTGACTATGCTGGCTGGGTTTGCAAATTATTTAAATGGTTCTTCAATAGGCCCGACCCTAATGGTGGTTGGTTTATTTATTTTTATTACCATGTTAGTAGGTTGGTTTACTTTACAAGCTACGGAAAGTGAATCTGGCATGTATAACCATGATGTAGGTATATCCTATAGAATGGGTATGATGTGGTTTATTTTTTCGGAGATCATATTTTTCGCCGTGTTTTTTGGCACATTGTGGTATACGCGTAATTTGTCTGTGCCTTGGTTAGGCGAAGGTGCAACAAAAGAATTATTACACCCTGCTTATCAAGCCATGTGGCCAACCAATGGCCCAGGTAAAGTGGGTGGTGATTTTGAGCCTATGGGCGCTTGGGGTTTACCATTTCTGAACACCTTGATCCTGTTGACCAGTGGCGTCACTTGTACTTGGGCCCACCATGGCTTGCTGGCAAAAAACCGGGATCAATTGATTAAAGGTTTAATTGCGACGGTTGCGTTAGGCTTTTTGTTCGTGGCGTTTCAAGCATTCGAGTATCATGAAGCCTATACTGAAATGGGCTTGACCTTAGGCTCAGGTGTTTATGGCTCTACCTTTTTTATGTTGACCGGTTTCCACGGTTTTCACGTATGCGTCGGGGCCATTATTCTAAGTGTGGTGCTGTTTCGAAGTGCTAAAGGCCATTTTAAACCGGAAAATCACTTTGCATTTGAAGCCGCTGCCTGGTATTGGCATTTTGTTGACGTGGTTTGGCTAGGTTTGTTTATCTTTGTATACTTGATGTAAGCAAAACATCAATACGCCAAAAAGCGCTGCCTAATAAGAAGCAGCGCTTTTTTTTGTCGTTATGTTTGCGGTTGCTGTCTTAATTATTTGATGATTCAGTCTGTATAGGTTTTTGCATGTGCATTTTTGCACCCAACCCATCAGGTTTATAAATGCCCGTCGCAACGGCAATAAAAACAAAAATAAATAACAGGATTGAAAGGGTAATACGAAAAGTCAGGGCTTTAACTGTTTTTTCCGATACTTCTTCAGTTTTACGGTTAATCAGGTGAAACAGGGCGGTGCCGAGACTGATAATTATCAGGATAAAGGCAATGATGACGACGCTTTTGATAATCATGGTAGAGTTATGCTTAATGGTATAATCCTACTATTTTCGTTTATTAGCGCTCCAATGCCAATAGGTAAAAGGAAATAAGCATGATAATTACACGGACACTGCTAAATGAAGTTTGAAAAAGCGCCCACGCTGGTGTATTTATGTTTGTTACCGCTGTTAATTACACTGGGGATCTGGCAATTAGGGCGGTCAGAAGAGAAGCGGGTATTTCTTGAGAAGCAAGAACAGGCAATGGCTTCATCTGAAATCTTACCGTTATCAACTGCCATTCAAGATGATGCGGACGCGCTCAGATATAAAAAAGTGCAAGCGATCGGGCATTATGATGTGGCGCATCAATTCCTGATAGACAACCAAATCAGTGCCGGGAAACCGGGTTATTTTGTTTTGACCCCTTTTGTTCTACAAGGTGAAGCCAAGGCTGTTTTAGTCAATAGAGGCTGGGTTCCGTTAAATCAAGACAGGTCAGTTTTGCCCGATATACAGCTCAAGAATCAGCAAACCACAGTGAGCGGACGAATAAACCGTTTTCCAAGTGTTGGGATAAAGTTGGCAGGAGCAGAAATACCATCAGCAGGTTGGCCGTCAGTCTTACAGGTAATTGATACTCAAGTTTTGGAAAAGAAACTGACTTACCCGTTATTTCCATTTCAGATTGAGCTGGATAAAGATCTCCCGGAGGGTTTTAAACGGGAGTGGAAAACAACAACAATTATGTTGCCAGAACAGCATACAGCCTACGCGGTTCAATGGTTTGCGCTGGCATTTACGCTCACATTGCTATTTATTTGGTACAGTTGTAAAAGACACGATGGATAATCAACAGAAGAAAAATCGGCTATTAATTCTGGCTATTTTTGGAATGACCATTATTCCCTTTATAATCGCTTGGGCTTTAAAGGAAAATCCAGGGTTGGTAAAAGGAACAACTAACAGAGGGGAGCTGATTATTCCTCCGCTACCAACTGAACGTGCCGACTTTACGGGTTTTGATCCATTTTCAGCAAAAAATATGGGGGAACTGGCCGGCCATTGGTTGATAGTCAACGTGATTCCAAACATGGACTGCAATGAAATTTGCCTTGATGCGCTCCTTAAAACCAAACAATTGAGACTCATGTTAAATAAGGAGTTGCCGCGTACGCGTCGTGTCGTTATGGTTTTTAAGGAACCAGCAGCGGAAGCGGCAAGTCAATGGTGGTTGAAAGACACGCTTTTGTGGCGGCTGCGTCGCTCTGGAAGTAAAGATGATAATACACTTTTTTTAAGCTTGCTCCGGGAAGAAAATAAGATAGATGATGCGCTAAAAGAAAAGTTAATCGGTGATGAAGACCGCGAATTCGCCCTTAACTCAGACCTCATAAGGGTTAAGCCCAGTGCAGGGCTGGCTAAAAAAATTGCCGATATCAGACTAGGTAAAATTCCTGAAGGGATGTTGTTTTTGTTGGATCCTATGGGAAATTTGATGATGCAATATGAACCGGGTTTCGATACTTATAAAGTAAAAGATGACCTCATGCATCTACTTAGAATTTCACAGATTGGTTAGTGGAAAATATAATGTTCAGAAAATTAACTCTATTTGGCGTTTTTTTAACGTTAATAATTAATGTCTTAGGATCATATTTCCGGTTATCGGGCGCTGATTTGGCATTAACCAATCAAAACTTTACTGATGTGCTCATTGGTAGTAGTCATGTTTATCTGGCCGCTGCATCAGGTTTCCTGGTCGTCTTGCTGGTTACATTGTCATGGCAACAAAAACAATGCCGATTGGCCGCGCTAACGACTTCATTGCTGCTGTTGGTTTTAGTTGGTTTACAGGCAGCCTTGGGGTTTTGGGCTAAAGCAATAGTCGATATGCCTATCGTTATAATGACTCACGTCGTGCTGGGCATGATAACTTTCTGGCTGTTTTTTGGGTTATATTTACGTGTTAATCCGGTAGTGGCAAGTCGTATCAGTTTAACTGGGCAATTGCGTACCGGCCTTGTCAGCTTTACCCGTTTTGTCCAATTTGTTTTATTATTGCAGATTGTTCTGGGCGTTTGGGTTAGTGCTAATCACGCGGCTTTAGTTTGTAGCGGTTTTCCTCAATGTAACGGGCAGTTGTGGCCTGACGCGGATTATAAAACCGCACTGAATTTATTTAGCGGATTATTTACAGGTTACACCGGTGTATTTTCGTTCGATGCACAGGTGGCGGCTAACTGGCTGCATAGGATCGGCGCATTGGTGTGCTTCCTGTTGCTAAGTTTGCTGATGTTCATGGCAACGGCGACAAATTCGCTAAAACCGGTAAGAACAGCTGGTCTATGGTTAGGTCTGTTGCTGTTTGTAC
>Ga0194062_1000559_pt1 | contig 15828 bp, 18 predicted proteins | sample SepL2225m_MetaG_FD_155481 | JGI IMG/M metagenome (GOLD analysis project Ga0194062, IMG submission 155481) | Anoxic zone freshwater microbial communities from boreal shield lake in IISD Experimental Lakes Area, Ontario, Canada - Sep2016-L224-25m | ecosystem: Environmental > Aquatic > Freshwater >... | reverse complement strand
CAATTATATGGTATGTCTCCTTTTATCAGGAATTCTGCCTCTTTTCTTCTTTTTAAATCCAGGTCGTCTTCGTTTTTCCATAATTTTGTATTAATTGCGTTTAAATCAATTATTTTGTCGATATTATTAATATCTTTTTCAGTTTAAAAACTGGTGTATCCGTCTTTTGCATGTCCGGCAGTAAAGAGATAGCCTATTTTTGAATCAACTATTTTCTGCACGTTGCTTACGCAATATACAATATCCTCCGGAAGTGTAATGCTCACACCATTGTACCCTTTTTGTATTACGTAAAGCATCGGCATTTTCTTCCCAAAATAAAACGGAATATACTCACCTAAAGTTCTTCCATTTGGTAAAATTAAGCTGTTTCTGCTTCCAATCAATGTAACATCACCAATATTCTTGTAACCGGGATTCTTATTAGGAGAGTTTATATGCGTTATCCCATTCTGAACAATATGTGGTATATTGTCAATATGCGTCATTCTGTATATGTATCTGTTGTCTAATCCCAATATATTAATTGTTTTTGTAAATATATGAATTTGCTTTAAGAAATGTTATTGGAAATGTAATTTAGGTTTTGAAACCTGGAGGTGAAAAATTATCATCGCGTGATAATATTTTCGATGCGGAAATTAGTATATTTGTTTAGATGGCTGGAGGTGGGTTTTGAGGGGGTATTCTGGAGACCAATCAGAGACCAAGGATAGACCAAGCAGTGGCCAAGATAAGGTTTTGGGTTTTGAGGTCGTTTTTTCACCGTATTTCTGTGGTACTTTTCGTGTTTGCCGGGGGTGATGGCAAAATTCCAAGAAAAAATAGTATTAGTAGTGAGAGGAGTTAAGAGTTAAGAGTTAAGAGTTCAGAGTTAAGAGTTAAAGAAAAGAGCTTTATTTAGTTAAGAGTTAAGAGTTTAGAGTTTAGAGTTAAGAGTTAAGAGTTAAGAGTTTAGAGTTTAGAGTTAAGAGTTTAGAGTTAAGAGTTAAAGAAAAGAGCTTTATTTAGTTCAGAGTTCAGAGTTAAAGAAAAGAGCTTTATTTAGTTCAGAGGGCACAGAGCACATCCTCCCAACAAGACGGCGGACCTGCGGCAGAGCTTTATTATATGGGTTCCCGATAGGAACATTCGGGAATGACAGAGAGCGAGGTCCCCGCCTAGAGCATGCGGGAATGACAAGTTTTGGTTTTTTATTAATTAAAGAAAGGAGAAAGATATGTAGAGAGGTTATTAATGGGGTCCCTTTTATATGGATTCCCGATAGAAACATTCGGGAATGACAATGAGCGGGAATGGTTAATGTCGAGGTTCCTTTTAAGAGCTTAAAGGAATGACAGGAATTGAAGAGCCTTTTAATAATTTAATTTGAGGATTTGAATAAAAAACTTTTTGAGAGGAAAGCGGAAGCTTTGGAGGAGCTCTATTTGAATGGTAGAGCGAAGTTGCTGGTGTTGTACAGGATTGCGAAGATTTATTATTGCAGTCGGATAGGAGACAGGGAGTTTGGGGAGAACTGGGAGGATGTTGTGGATGGGATTGTGGAGAAGCTGCTTACGGGGAGCAGAGAGTGGGATGTGGATGAGGTTCCTGATGCGTTTGTGAAGGTGAAGTCGTTTATAAGGAGTGAGGTGAGTAACCTGATTAAGAGGAATGCGGATAGGTTTGGGGATTGTCTGTTTGCGGCGGGGGCGGATTGCGATGGTGTGGCTGATGAGCTTAGCGGGTTTGATGTGGAGTTTGGAAGTGACGGGAAGCTGAGGGTGTTTCATGATGAGAGGGTGTTTGTGAATGAGTGCGTGATTGAGGATTTGAAGTTTGTGCTGAGGATGTACGGGGGGAAGAATGATTATGATGTGTTTGAGAGGTGGTGCGCGGATGTGAAGAATAAGGATATTGCGAGGGAGCTGGGGATTAAGGTGAGCGAGGTGAGTAATGCGAAGAAAAGAACTTTAAGAACAGTTAAGAGTTTAGAGTTAAGAGTTATGAATTGATAAAAGAGCAGTGACAAGGTGATGAAGTGACGAAGAGAAGAGAAAGAGAATTGGCACAACATTTACACTGAAAGAGCTGATGTTCACTGGTAGAGCTTTTTTTAGGGTAAGAGCGGAATAGAGTTACAAAGTGACAGAGTGACAAGGTGATGAAGAGAAGAGAAAGAGAATTGGCACACTGATTTACACTGAAAGAGCTGATGTTCACTGGTAGAGCTTTTTTTAGGCAAAGAGATGAGAAAAGATGGGATGATCCGCCCAGCCCGCCCAACAAGACGGCGGACGCTAAGAACGCGCAAAGTGATGAGGGGATTTAAAGGGGCTGAGGAGCCCCTTTTTGATTTTGGAATAATTATCATGGGATGATAATGTTTGCGCATGTCTGCTGTGTAATTTTGTGTAGTTCTTTTGTGAACTATTTAATTAACAGATTTTATTAACCTAAAATGAAAGCCCTGTCTGCGGGTGAATGCAGTCAAAAACTTTTGAAACATTTTTACCAAACTTTAAAAACTTTATTATGAACAAACTTATTTTTACATCGGTAGCTCTGATGATTGCTGTGTTCGTTTATTCAAATGGTTTTTCACAGTCAATCAGTGGTAATGAATCTTCTAAGCAGTCTTCTTCAATGAAACCCGTTCCTTCGGTGGTGAAGGAGTCAGTTAATCCTAATGATGCAATTGTTACGTGGGATGCAAAATCTTTGATTGCTGTTCCTGCTAAAGATCCAAAATTAATTAAGCAGGGAGTTGAAGGTGGAGAAAAGATTCTGAAAGCTGAACCGGCTCTTGATTTGAAAGGCAGCGAGGAAAATGCTTCGAACGAAATGGCTTCTCCTGCTAAATAGTGTTTGTGTTTTCCTGTCCGTGCGTCGTCTGCCGGATGGGGCTCTCTTTATTGTATGCTCCTCGTTTGTAAACGGGGAGCATCTGGAAGCTGAACCCACCCCGTCTCTGCTTTCGCGGATCCACCCCTCCGAGGAGTAATGGCGCTAACATAAGAGTTCATATGTATTTCTTATATCCTTTTAACTTTGTTCTTCTTGGAAAGTGCCTACCTGGTCTTTGTGGTATTAACTTACTTCGTATTCTCGTTCTCAACTTGTCCATATCTGCCTGTAGACCATCTTTTGTAAACCCTGCCCCTTCTGTCAATATAAAGTTCCTTATTATTCTCAAAGAACTCTTGAATGATATCTCTTTCGGGGGAAAAAGCAGTCCCCTCTGTGGACTGCGCTATTATACTGCGTATCAAGTTATACGCAATGAATGCTGAGGCAAGCTCCTTTTTTATAATATCATCTGTTTTTCCTCTTAATACATTTATGTCCATTATTGTTTTCACTTCTCTTATTGTTATTTCTATGTCCCAGCGTGTGAAATATTTCAGTATTATTTCTGCTTTTGGAATATTTTCATCTAGTAATGTTGTGTATAGCACCATTGTTTCTTTTCCATCTGGTGATAAAAATGTTATTCGTCGCAATTGCAGACTCTCGGGTAATGTTTCCTTTTGGGGAAGCCATTTTGGATGGGCTGTTTTTTCTATTTCTACAATTTCATCTCCTTCATTTATTGTTTTGATTGCTTTGTAATTTCTTATACGTTTTCCGGGTACTATTATATCAAAGTTGTTTTTTCTTGCTAAGGAAAACACTGCATATGAATTATATAAATCATCACCTAACAATAGGCTTTTTGGTGCTATGCTTTTTATGAGTTTATAAATAAGTGATAGTTCTGAGACATGACGATTGGCTAATGCATAATCATGGATAATCCCACTTCCTTGTTCTATTATTGCTTGGATGAGTCCTTGAGGATATGCTTCTTTTGAATCATTATTCTTTCCTTTTACATCGTAGATTTCCTTAAGCTCTTTTGTGTCCTGCATTTGTGTATACGTCCCATCTGTCAAGAATGTCTGCATTCCGTGCCAATATATCTTTAATTTTGAGTTATCCCTCGTTTTATAAAATATCTCTTCAAATAATCTTATATCTAAACGACTCCTCGCTTTTGAATACGCCGCTGTGCTTGCTGATATCTCTATTGTTTTACTCTTTGGTATCTTTGTCTGATATTTCTTCTTTCTGCCTCTTTGTTTTTTGGGATTTCTTAAATCCTCTGCTTTTTCTTGCTCTATAGATTCTTTTGCAGTTTGATGTATTTTCTCTATTTGGTTGTCGTGAAGCTGCTTAAATATATCCACGGCATTTTCTAATGTTTTATCTTCCATTGTTGAAGAAGAAACCATTGTCATAATTGTGTTCTCTGCTGTATATACTCTGTCGCGACTTCCTTTTGTTTTATAATTCTCTATTACTTCAAAAGGAAACACACTCCACAAACTATTTAAACAACCTATACGCATTAGGTCCCTTATTTGTGTACTTTTTTGCAAGGATACATTTGGAGTCATCTTGTTTAATTTAATTACTCTAATATAACCATTATTCTATTAATTTACTATGTTAGTGCCATTACTCTGGAGGGGGATTAAGGGGGAGGACTGTCTCGACTCATATTTTTCGTTGTAGATTCGCCGTGGAGAACGTCCGCCATAGTGGATCATCCCTGCATGTGCGTTCTTTGTCGAAGATTCGCCTCGGAGAACATCCCGATGTTTTTTATCGGGACTCTAGGCGGGGACCTCGTTCTTCCCCCCGCTGTCATTCCTTTATGTTAAAATGCAAGTCTCTTTTTTAATTCCAAGATAAAATGCGGAGAGTCTAATAACTCGTAGCATTTTATCTTGGATAATCTCACTTATTATAATTTGTTCTTTCACACTTCATAAAAATTTATGACAAGTCTTTTATCAGCAGTCTATCTTCTTTGATAGCCGCAAGTTCTATTTATTATGTCTAAAATGTCGGGTCGCAGTCTTACGATGAGCAGTCCTATGGCCGCAGAATGACAGTAGCGTATCCCGACTAAAATTGTGTCTATAACTATTTTTATGTTGTGCATTTCTTAAAACTCTATGCTTCGTTTGTTTCTTAAATAGCTAATTTATAAAGTATCCTTTGGCGCATTATACTCCGTATCCTGTTTAGTAAACTACTTGCCACTATGATTATTGCTTTTGTGCCTGGCATACGTTTTGCAGCTTTTGTATATATGTTCAATAATGATTTATCCTTTCCTATTGCTGTCCAACTTGCCTCTATTATTATTTTCTTTAGAAATTTATTTCCTCTTTACGTTATCTCCGTCTTCACTTCCTTCTCTCCGCTCGAATGTTCGTTTGGGATTATCCCTACGTAACTTTTCAATTGACCCGTATCATAAAATCGGCTAAAATCTCCTATCTCCACCAGTAATACCATTGCCGATAATATACCTATTCCCGGAACACTTGTTAATATCTCCACATCTTCCTTGAATCTTGGTAGTTTCGATAACGCTTCTATTTCTTTATCCACCTCTTTCACTTGTCCGTCAAGATATTTTATCATATTTATTTGTCTTTCCATTACCTTTTTTCCCTCATCTGTATTATAATTCACTTCTGATAATAATCGATAAAATTCTTTGCTCCAGCTCTTCTTAGCTTTCCCTTCCTCATCTTTTATCTCTTTACCAAAAAACATTAAATTGCTCTTTGTATAATTCTTTATCCTTGTTCTGTCTTTTACTAATTTGTTTCTTAATCTCACCAATGCTCTATACTCTCTTATAATCGGATCAGGTACATGTATCCCGTACAATGATTCGCTCTTTAATTGCTGAGCCAAATTCTTACTGTCATTTTTGTCTGTCTTAAATTTCTTGTTCTTATTTCCCATCGGTACGTCTGCAGGAGAAACAACTTTGCAATCAATTCCTACAGCTGTCAAATCATCATATAAACTATAGCCACTAAAACCGGCTTCATAAACCACGTGATACTCTCCCCCTGGATAATGTTCGGTTAAATAACTTATCAATTTCTCACTACTTGGTGGCGAAACTGTAAATGATTTAATAAATATTTTCTCAACATATAATGTTATAAACCAACTCTTCTTGTGGACATCTATCCCTGCATAAACACACATACCTTTAAAATGGTCTTTTCTAAAAGTTGTCTTCTTAATTACTTTTTTAGTAATTCCGATTTTACTAATTTGTTTCATTGGTAAGCCCTTTCAATTATTATTTTTAGTTCCCAAAAACAAATATAATAATTTTCTTAAAGGCTTACCATTTTAAACATAAGGTCTTGCATGGTCTCAGAAAGGGGTATCCTCTGGGAAATCTCGACTCCTATAATAAATCTTACTATATCCTCAAGTCTAATATACCGATCTATCGTAATGTTTCCACCTGACGGTTATAACTTGTTCTATCTTTTCTAAGATGTTTGAAGAATAACTTTAATTATATATTGTTGTTAATAATATTAGAAATAATTATTTTTAAACGACTAATGAATAACGGACAATGGCAAAAGAACAAGGAACAAAAGAAAATCCCTGGAAATTGAAAACACCTCCCTTGACATCTGAATACGAAATGTATAAAGATGTAAAGGATGAAAAAGAAGTAATCGTGTGTGTTGTTGGGAAGACAACTCTGCTCTATGATTATCGCTGCCTTATAGACCTTCACGCTATGCTGAAAAAACACGGAGACTGGATGGAACTTGGCAGTGCAGATGAACAGAAACCGGCAAAGGAAGGTACAGTTGAAGCCTGGGGACGTTCAGAGAAGAATCCGGTTAAAGGCTGGTATGGACTAAAGAAAGGACTTCGTGGCCGCTTTGGAATGTATGTACCTCCATTAATGGAAATACTTGGTCTTGCAGAAGTGACACACGAAGCAAGGGGAAATAAAATGAGGGCAAAGTAACAGTATTAGACAACCATATCAGAAGTATGGAAACTGAAGTCGAAAAAATACTGACCAGCTATCATAAGGAAGGAATGATTTCTTACGTAAGTGCAAATCCTGAATGCTTCGGGGAGTTGATGGACTTGACGATAGCCGATAAACATCCATACTCCTGGCGTGCGGCATGGCTTGTCTGGAGTTGCATGGAAAAGAATGACAAACGAATACGGAAATACGTTAAAGATATTATTAAAGTTTTGCCGGAAAGAAAAGACGGTCAACTCCGCGAACTGCTGAAGATTCTTGAACAGATGGAAATAGATGAAGAACACGAAGGTTTATTGTTCGACCATTGTGTGACCGTCTGGCTGAGGATTGACAAACGGCCGTCTGTTCGCTTTAATGCATTTAAAATCCTCGTAAAAATTACGCACAAATATCCTGAACTGGCTAAAGAGGTTATCTTGCTTACAAGAAATCAATACATGGCATCCCTGTCTCCGTGCGTAAATAAATCCATAAATAAAATGATTAAGGAAATCAGATAAAACATTCCTTTTGATTCAGGATTTATAAAGAAAGATTCTTTGTTTTCTAAAAATATAGCCTGACTTAAGTCAGACCAATAGGAATTATATAAACAATTTGAAAACAAAATTATGGTCTCAAGTATACAAAAAGAAAAAGCAGATACGTTCCTGAAATATCATCAGGATAAAGAAATTCTGGTTCTTTTAAACACATGGGATATCGGAAGCTCTAAACTGATAGAAGCATGCGGCTTTAAAGCAATTGCAACTACAAGTATGGGTATAGCCGCCTCTTTAGGCTATCCTGACTGCCAGATAATACAATTGTCAGAGATGATTGATGCTGTTAAGGGAATCGTAAATGGTGTAAAGGTTCCTGTAACTGTGGATTTTGAAGCCGGCTACGGAAAAAACCTGAATGAAATAATTGATTCGGTTAAAAAGATAATTGAAACTGGAATTGTTGGAATAAACATTGAAGATAGTATTGATTTAAATCCTGTGTTAATTGACGAGTTGGAATTTTGCGAAAGAATATCGGCTATTCGGGCATTGTCAGATTCACTCGGTTTTCATTTAGTGATAAATGCAAGAACTGATTCATTCTATACTTCGTCAGCTTCACCGCAGGAAAAATTATCTGAATCAATAAAGCGCGGGAATAAATACAGGGAAGCAGGTGCCGACTGCATATTCGTACAGCCTGTATGGGATAAAGAAACGATTTCCACTCTGGTAAAAGAAATCAATGCCCCTGTTAATATTCTTTCAAACCCTGCAAATGTAGCCGGATTACCTCCACCTGTTCGTGAACTTCAGGATTTAGGTGTTGCCCGATTAAGCCTGGGCTCAAGTATGTTGAAAGCAACTTTAGCCTTAACTAAAAAAGTTGCTGATGAACTATTAGAAAATGGGACTTATAATATTTTATTGGATACATTAACACCGCTTCCTGACACTGCAATGGCTTATAAAATGGCAACAGGCGAACAAAGCAGAATTGACAAAAAGTAAAACAATAACATTTAAACAATTTAAAAAATACATTATGGCACTTATCAATCCTTACATAAACTTCAACGGAAATGCAGAAGAAGCATTCACATTTTACAAATCGGTTTTTGGCGGCGAGTTCACGATGATTGTTCGTTTAAAAGATATGTCAAGCCCTGAATTTCCAGTTGTAGAAAATGATGCAAATAAGATTATGCACATTGGTTTACCTATCGGCAATAATATTTTAATGGGCAATGACGTACCGGAATTTATGGGAAAAGTAAATGAGAATGAAAACAGATCTAAAATTTCAATCAGTGCAGAAAGCCGTGAAGAAGCTGACAAATTATTTAATGGACTTTCCGAAGGTGGAAATGTTGAAATACCTATTGCCGACAGTCCCTGGGGTTCCTACTTTGGAATGTTCAGAGATAAATACGGCATCGAATGGATGGTGGACTTTGATACAAATAATAACGGATAAATTAATCACGAAAAGAGCGAACGCCCGTATATGTAAAAAAGAAATTATAAAAACAAAACATTTATAGATGCAAAACAAAATAGTACCAAACATTTGGTTTAATACTCCAAACGGCAAAATATCTTCTGTTCTTGATTATTATAAGGAAATATTTGCTGATGATTTTAAAGCGGGACAAATTATCCCGCTTGGAGAAACACCATCGGGATATTCAGAAATGTGTGAAGTAACAATTTTTGAACAAAAATATGTTATACTAACAACGGCAAATGAACATCATCCGTTAAATGATTCTGTTTCATTTATGATTAATTGTGATGGACAGAATGAAATTGATAAGTACTGGGATTATTTTACGAAGGAAGGTAATGAAGTTCAATGCGGGTGGTGTATTGATAAATTCGGCCTTAGATGGCAGGTGCTTCCAAAAAATTTAGCCGAATTAATGAGTAAACCAAATGCGTTTAAAGTAATGATGGGTCAGAAGAAAATTGTCATAAAAGATTATCTGAAGTAATACTGAAAACTCAGATGTTACTCAGTGATGATCAGTCTTTATCATCAAAATCAGTGTACCTTTCGTTACCGGATTACTATACGGAATTTTATTGCGATGAAATACCGGGATAGTATGTTAAATAATTTATGGAAAGTTACAACTTACACAATTATGAAATGAAGTATCAAATAAACACAACAAAATGAACAGAGGGAAATTTATTCTTGTATTACTTTCTGTCATTCCATTGGCGGCTCTCGCTAAAATCAAACCAAATTTATTTATGAGACCAGATAAAGGATTTAAAATCAATGCCGGTGAAGGACGAATTCACGGGCATATCAAATTAAAAGGCGTTAACGCAAACATTCTTGATGTAAAAATATCGGGTAGTGATACTGATGGGCATCTGGCAATTTTTGAGCAGACTTCTCTTTCTCAGGGAAAGGGGACTCCTTTGCACATTCATCATTTACAGGATGAAATATTTTACGTTTTGGAAGGAGAATATTACTTTCAAATGGGAGATGAAAACTTTAGTCTGACTAAGGGCGACAGTATCTTTCTTCCACGCAAAGTTGCTCACGCCTGGACACAGGTGTCGGAAACGGGTAAGATGACAGTGACAATGCAGCCGGCAGGAAAGCTGGAAGATTTTTTTGTTACTATGGCTGCCTTAGACCATGAACCGACAAAAGAAGAAATCAATAAGATGTTTGCCGACAATGATATGCAGGTTGTAGGACCACCACTGAAAATCGGAGAATAATCAATTTGACAAATTCAAATACTAAATATTATGAAAGAGATTCAATCCGTTAACGTCATGGAGAAATTTTCATTGTTCGACAAACAATGGACTCCTCATATAATCGGTGAACTCAATGGACAATACATAAAACTCTGTAAACTTAAAGATGATTTTGTCTGGCATAGTCACGATAATGAAGATGAACTCTTTATGGTATTCAAAGGAATACTCTTCATGGATTTCAGAGACGGAAAAACTGTAGAAGTTAAAGAAGGTGAAATTCTGATTGTTCCTAAAGGCATTGAACATAGACCCCGAACTAATGGAGAAATTGTTTATAATCTGCTTTTTGAACCGAAGACAACACTGCATACAGGAAATGTTGAAAGTAACAAGACTGTAAAAGAACAAATCTGGATTTAATTTTTTTCAGATCTCATTCTCAAATGCGTTCTTTGTCGCAGATTCGCCTCGGAAAACATCCTTATTTATCGGGACTCTCCCTGTATGTTCTTAACAGGCTTCAGGAAGGCATTAAAACAAAATATACTGCCTCAATTAAACTAAAACATTAAATTCGCTTTTGACACCTGTGACTTCTCTGAAATCTCTTTTCCCAAATCCAAATTAACCCCTTTTCAAAATACGCTGTTCCGATTCATCAATCCTTAATTATTTTTTCTTCTTGAGTGCATTATGACTCCATTATACCTGCATTATGACTGCATTATACTTGCATTTTAATTACATTATACCTAAGTTTACCTAAAACATAACTTAAACATCACTATAATATGGCAAGAGCAGTCAAAAAACCTCTCGGAGGTGTAAGGGGAAGAGTCGGAGATGTTATTTACCGTTATATGAATGGCAGGACTTTCATTTCCGTTTATAACGATGAAGTCAATATTTCTTATTCACCAAATTCTATTAAAAATAGAAGTAAATTTGGCACTACTATTAAATTTGCCAAAGCTGTGAACTCTGTCAATGATTTAAATAAGATATGGAACTTCTCTTCCGAACCTGGCAGAAGTGCTTATACTAAGATATTTAAATCTAATCACCTGAGCATTCAGCCTGACCTAGTTAGCCCGCATTCTAAAATTACTCCCGTTGGCGTTGGATCTAAAGTAGAATCTTTTGAATTAAACCCGGATAACGTAACTATTAAAATTAAAATTGACAGGTCAACTGAAGAGTGTCTTCTGCCGCCTTACGTTGCTCATTTTGTTGTATTCCTGCGCAATCCTGATAATCCTGAAATTCACGAAAATATTGCATTCGCCTTCGCATCAGAATCCGTTCTTTCTGAAACACCAGATGAATACCAGACCATCAAAGGTAATTTTATAGACCAGTATATCCGCCTTATATCTTATTTTAAAAATGCAACAGTCTTCTTCGCTATTACTAAAACTGATTCTAAATTATACGAATGGTTAACCACTGAATCTAAAGAATTTGTACTCAGTTAAAAAATGACTAAATCAGTTCTTACTTTTTATTTTTAAAAACATTATTATTCTTGAAATATAAATTTTAATTATGAAGAAAATAATATCAGCATTTGCTTTTGTAACTCTTGTTACATGCGCATTCCTGAACACTTCATTCGCTCAGGAAAACCGGATTGAGCCAGACAGACCCGACCAGGCGGAAAGCCCGAAAGTCATACCCGTCAACACTTTTCAGGTTGAAGCAGGTGTGGTTTATGAGAAAAATTCTCAGGAGGACGCTGATGTTAATAACCTTTCATACCCTTCACTGTTATTGAGGTACGGTCTTTTAAGCAACCTTGAATTAAGAATGGAAGTTGAGAATACAAAAATCACTACTGAATCAAACGGGACTTCTTCAAGTATAAACGGAATTAATCCAGTCTCTTTAGGTGTTAAAATGAACCTTCGTGAAGAAAATGGTCTCAGCCCTGCTGTAGGGTTTATTGTTAATTTCTCGTTGCCAAATCTCGCTTCTAAGAATTTTAAAAAAAATTACGTAGGTACAAGCGTTAACCTTGCTTTGCAGAACAGTTTTACTGATGATTTCTCCGCAGGTTATAATCTCGGTGCCTCGTGGGATGGCAATACTCCCGAACCTACATTCTTCTACACGCTCTCTCTCGATTATGAATTGTCAAAACGGTTCTCGGGGTTTGTGGAAGTGTATGGCTTCTTGCCAGAAAAAACCAGAGCAGACCACAGATTCGATTTTGGACTTACCTTTTTTGCTAAAAATAATCTCGCATTAGATGCTTCCGCAGGTCTGGGGATAACTGACAATGCACCAACTTATTTTATAAACGGAGGTATTTCCTTCAGACTTCCTAAGTAAATTATCTGTAATGAAATAAATAGATACTCTGATTTTAAAGCACTAAATTTACACAAATAATATTTAAAGCGCTTATTCTGAAATACTTTTATAAAATATCGTTGCTGGTTTTACTGTTTTTGTGTTCCTGTGCTCCGTCTGCGGATGACAGGGGTGATTACAGAATGCCACGGGAAGGAAAGGACAGATTCTTTGCCGAGCCGCTTGTGTTCTACGATTCAGTATCATCAAAACCAAGGCTGGACCTGTCCGTTGAAATACCGATTTCCAATATATCTTTTCAGAAGAATTATCAGAACAACACTTATTATTCTAATATTTTCATAACTGTGAACCTGAAAAATGCCGCAGGAGAAACCATTCATTCAAAATCATATGAGGAGAAATCTCTGTACAGTTACGAAGAAATAAAATCCAAAGCAAAAGACTCACAGCTTTATTTCTACAGTTATTCTGTTGTACCTGATGTCTATAAACTGGAAGTTGAACTCAAAGATGAGTATATGAACAGTGATTATAAAAAATCTTTCAGCATAAACGCCAGAGATTTTGTTTCACAGGAATTGTCAATCAGCGATTTAATGCTTCTCTCTAACATTGAAATAAAACCTGACGGGACAAAGGAGATAACACCACGGATTAATAACAATATTTTTGGGTTTAAAGAAATGTTTGTTTTCTTTGAATTATATAATAATGCAGGCAGGGAAGTAGCAAAGGACTATTCATTGAAACTAAAAAGTAGTGACGGGGAAATTTTAAAGGAGTCTGTAATTCATTATAATCTTATACCCGGAAAAAATCAAAAATTTGAAAGCATATTCCTGGGTAAGGATATTATCAAACATCTCGAAAGCGAACCTGCTCCGGATATTTACCACCAGGGTCCTATAAAGAAATATTCTTTTAAAATTGAAATGACCGATGTCGTAAACGGAAAAGCGGTTGCCTCGAAAGAACTTCTCTTCTATCCTGACAGAGTTCTTCCGGGAATGATAAACCGTCCCCCTCAAAGATAATCACCTGTGATTTATTGCTCTCTTGTGTATCTTATGTCTGAAAGATTGTATTAATAAGAATTATTAATCCTCTTAATTCTTAATATTATTATTCTTAAGTTTGTATTATACCAAAATATTTATAAACTTAGGAGAAATATAAATGGCTGAATCAAACAGTAAGGCAAAATTAATCTTCATGCTCTTGTCAGTAATATCTTTTATTACTGCAGTTTTAACTTTAATTCCGTATAAAAATATTGACGATGAATGTATGCTCGGCTACAAAGCACTATGTGCTTTCACACCCGTTAGCACCATAATCCTGGCAGTGTTGGGAATTATCTTTCTGTACTTGAAAAAGAAAGCCTGATTTAATTCACGGACTTTACCATAACCGGGAACAACGGAATACATATTCTTTCTCTCTGATTAATGTTATTTTCGCAGAGTATGAAAACAATATCCGTCGTAATATCTGTGTACAGAAAAGTAAGGGAACTTGAAGTCCTTCTTACTGCTCTCAAAAAACAGTCGTACCTGAACTTTGATGTCATCATAGCGGATGATGGCTCTGGTAAGCCTGTGCACGATTTTATTGACGAATTCCGAAAGGATTGTAATTACGGAATTACTTTCTTAACACAGGAAGATATTGGCTTCAGAAAAAACAAAATTCTTAATGAAGCAATAAGAACCTCCAATTGTCAATACCTTATATTTCTCGATGGCGATTGTATACCTCATAAAGATTTTGTTAAAGCTCACGCAGAAAACTCAGAAGAAAATACTCTGCTTGTCGGCAGGAGAGTACATTTAAGCGAAGACTTAACTAAACGGATTAATAAAGATTTTATTCTCTCAGGTGGTTTCAATGGTCTTTCTTTCAGGGCTCTTGTAAATTCTTTTAAATTCAAAAACTCTTCCACAACTTCCGAAGAAGGTATTATCATAAAGAATAAATTATTGAGAAGTATGCTGAGGAGGGGAAATAATCATTTAGTGGGATGCAATTTCTCTGTCCCGAAAGATTTACTGATTAAAATTAACGGGTTCGATGAAAACTATACGGGTGCCGGAATAGGGGAGGATAGTGATATTGAATACAGGTTAAGCCTGCTCAATGTTAAGTTTAAATCTGTTAGGAATCTTGCGGTAGTCTTTCATATGTACCATCAGAAAACAAAGGAAAATAATACTAACTTCGATTACTTCCATAATAATGTTAAGACTAAAAACGTTTTCTTCTGCGAAAACGGAATTGTAAAACCTTCTCAGTGATAAAATTCTTTTACTTTTTCAAACACTTCATCTGCTGTAATATCATCAATTTTATACGTTCCCGAACAAACATATTTTGATTCGTTAAACAAGGTCTGCCATTCTTCGGGTTTTCCTTTCCGGAATACTGAAAGAGTGTTTGTCCCTGCATACGCGGCAAGATGCATTACCCCCGTGTCGTTAGAGATGTATAAATCTGTGTGTTTTAGTATCGATGCAAGGTTGTAAGCATCAAGGTTTCTGGCAGTTGTGAATGATACCCCGGAATCTGTAAGCATCGATTCTAATCGTGTCGTAATCTCGTTATCCAGAAATCCTGATGTTAATAATATATATGGATTATATTTTTCCCGTACTTTCATTATCAGGTCAGAGTAATTCTTTACACTCCATAGATTTTCTTCTTCGCCGCCTCCCGGATGAAAACCGAATATCTTTTTAGTCTTATCAGGAAAATTCTCTGCAATGTATCTGTTTCCGAATTCTGTCTCTTCATCATTCAATTCAATCCTCATCTTCTTTATCTCTTCAAGACTTAAATTACATCCGAGTCCTTTGACGCTGTCCAGAAACCTGTAAACCTGATTTGTCTTTTTCGCTTTCCAGTCGGATTCTACCTTTATATCCAGTACAAAACCAAGCGGATTCTTTTCGTCGTCAATCCTGCTTATCCCTGCCTTAACTTTACCCTTTGCCATAAGAGCAATTAAATAAGAAGTAGAAGAGATTCTTATAGTCGAAGGAATAACCACTATGTCGTATTTCTTTTTCCTGAGTTCTTTGTAAAAAGAGAGAATGACTTTAAGATTATCCTTCTTGTATATCATTACATCGTCAAGAAATGGGTTCAGTTTCTCTAAGTTAACATTGTAATTTGTCGGACAGCCTACAAAAGTTATGAATGAATCAGGATATTTATTCTTAATTGCTTTAAACATTGGAAGTGAGCAAATCGTATCCCCCAACTGTATACTCTGCGGCCTTATTATCAGAATCTCTGTCATTGAAAATAGAATACTATTAAAACAAAAAACCCTTACAGCGTTGAATCTGTAAGGGTCTTGTGCCCGAAATCGGAATCGAACCGATACTGCCTTTCAGGCAACAGGATTTTAAGTCCTGCGGTAAACCCAATAAACGC
>Ga0194062_1000558_pt1 | contig 15829 bp, 11 predicted proteins | sample SepL2225m_MetaG_FD_155481 | JGI IMG/M metagenome (GOLD analysis project Ga0194062, IMG submission 155481) | Anoxic zone freshwater microbial communities from boreal shield lake in IISD Experimental Lakes Area, Ontario, Canada - Sep2016-L224-25m | ecosystem: Environmental > Aquatic > Freshwater >... | reverse complement strand
ACCCGGGACCGCATACAGTCATCTGCGCGATGCACACACGTTCGGCGGCGGGCGGCTTGTGGCCGAAGTCATGGCGACCGAAAACGGAATGGCGTACTCGTACATCGACGTCCCGGAAGAGGCGTGGCGAGATGCAGTCGACCGTGCAGGAGGCCTTGAGCTTGAGGTCGAACAGGAGGTCAACGTGTTCGATGGGCAGTCGCTGACCACGATTCCTGCGGGGACGCGGCTGTTGAGCGGGGCCGAGATTGCAGCGCTGCTCAAGGCGCTCCGGTTCCTGCCGCACGCAACCGCTGACGGGCTGCGGGCCAAGATCGGGGATGGGTTGCTTGAGGCGTTGGAGGTATCGGGGCCGGCTCAGCTGGGGCTATCCACCGACATGCATCCCGAAGTACTGGTGCAATGGTGGAAGTCTGTGCCATCTGCGAAGGATTCGAGATAGGGTTCAAGTGGTATTATCAGCAAGATGGAACAGAGTGATCGCAGGGCATACCATTCTCGAAACTGGGGTGAGCTGCGGCACGACCCACTCGGACGGAAATGGGGGCTGGCGTCATCGTTACCGAACAGGAATCTGATTCGAATGTAGCGCCTGCAACCAGGGGCGGTCGCAGAGCCGGTTTCGCATTGCTGTTCTTGATCGTCGCGATCGGCCTGGCCGCTGTCGCCTTCTACTACGTGGGCGGTATGGGGTACTTGAATTCGTTGCGCGGATCGTTGAAGACGCCCGCGAGCAACGCTGCGGCCGGCGTTGTGGCGTCCACCACGCCCACGCCTGACGTTGTGACCGATCGACTGGTTCTTCCTCCCGGTGTCACGGAAGATCTTGCGAAGCGCATGTACGTCGAGCAAATCCAGTCACAGACCAACCTTAGGAAGATGGCCGAGGGACAGATCACGACCCTGACCGTGACGTCCGTCGAGTTGCACCGCGACAAGGTGCATGAAGTAATCGGTGCGGCCGTGTTCGTTCGGGCATTCTTCGACGACCGAACGTCTGCGCCGGGGGTCATTCAGCTCGTGGTGCGCAAGTCCAAGTGGTACTTCATGTCGTTTACCGGCTTGCGCGCTCCGACTATCTTGGGGTCGGCCGAGACGGTCCAGCATGGCACCGTCGAGATGGGCGAGCAGGAGAACAAGGCGGTTATCGCCGCCTCTGGCGTCCATGTGTTCGACTACGCCGTGATTAACACGTTCCTGCAGCAGCAGGTTGAGAATCAGACCATCGTCACGGCGATTGTTGATGGATCGGTCAAGAAGCTCGATCTGGGTGAGCCGGAGGACGGGGCGGGCACGACAAGCGTTCCTTCGACCATGACCGCCGGAGGCGTCCAAAAGGAGACGGGATACGCACTGCTCATCCACAAAGAGGTCGATTTCGAGGACCTTACGTTTCTGACGACATTCAAGGCAAACTGAGTACACGGTTGACAGCCTGAGGGCGGATACCACCCCTACTTGAGCAAAGGATGCGCGTGGAACTCCGCGATTATCTGAACATACTGCGCGCTCGCACATGGATGATTGTTCTTATCACGGTGGCGTTCACTCTGGCGGCAGCGGGCCTCAGTGCACTGCAGACTCCTCAATACGTGGCCACGGCTAAAGTCAGCCTGTCCGCCCAGTCCAGTAGTTCCGATGCGCTCGGTGCGCTCTTCTCTGGTGGCGACTCCACAGAACGGCAGCTGGCCACCCAGATTCAGTTGATGCAGGTTCGCGCCGTGGCCGAGAACGTCATTAGGACCTTGGGTCTCGGCACGTCGCCAGCGAAGTTGCTCGATCAGGTCGCGGTGACGCGAGTGGGCCAAACCGCGATTGTCGCGATATCGGCCACGGACGCGGATCCGAAACACGCTGCTGACATCGCCAATGCAATGGCCACCGAGTACGTAGCGTCGTCCCGAAGCGCAAGACGTGAGTCACTCAAGGCGGCGGCCGACGAGGTACAGCGACGACTTGACGATGCGAAGGTCGAGATTCTCGCGCTTGGGCGCAAGATCAACGCTCAGGCCAACAGGAAGACCCCTGCAGGCCAGTCGAACAACATCTCGGCGGAGTGGGCGGCACAGCTTTCCATCGCAACGGACCTGTACAACACGCTGGCCCAGAAGCTCGAAGAACTCAGGGTCAGTGAGCAGCTGGAGACCGGATCGGGACGCGTTGTAGAGTCCGCGATCGTCAACCCCAAGGAGATTTCCCCCAAGCCGGTACGTTCTGCGATCTTGGGTCTGATCGCAGGGTTGATGGTCGGGATGGGGGCGGCAGTCCTGCTCACCTACCTCGACAACACCATCAAGTCCAAGGAAGAGGCCGAGGAGGTATTCCGAGCGCCGGTGCTCGGCCACATCCCCGTGGAGAAGCTGGGCAAGGGCGAGTCGCGCAGGTTGACCATCGTCGAGCGGCCTGGCAGTTCCGCCGCCGAGGCGTATCGCGCGCTTAGAAACAACCTTGACTTCATCAACTTCGAGCATTCGATCAAGACGCTACTCATCGCGTCCGCGGCCCCGGGTGAAGGTAAATCGACACTGGCGGCAAACCTCGCGGTGAGTCTGGCGCAGTCCGGCAAGAAGGTCGTTCTCGTCAACTGCGACTTCCGTCGGCCCACCACAGACCAGTTCCTCGACGTGAGCAACATGATCGGGCTCTCTGACGTGCTGATGGGTGCCCACTCACTCAAGTCGGTTCTGCAGCGACCGCGTGGTGAGGAGGTGCTCGTCCTGACGTCGGGCAAGATGCCTCCTAATCCGAGCGAGTTGCTGGGGAGCCAGAAGATGGCCGACCTGCTCACGAGTCTGGGTGAATGGGCAGACTGGATCATTCTCGATTCACCGCCTCTCCTAGCGGTGGCCGACGGCACGTCCTTGGCTCGCTGGGCGGATGCGGTGTTGATGGTTGTTCGAGTCGCCACGACCAGCCGCGAGGTGGCAAAGCGTGGTCGCGACATGCTCGACATGGTTGGTGCCCACGTCGCAGGCGTAGTGGTGTGGGGCCTTGGCGAGAACAGCAGTCCCGACGGATACGGGTACTACGACGGCTACCGCAACTACGGGGGCTACCGCTACCACGCAGGCTACATATCCTATGGCGCTGAGTCGAGGTCGTCTGACAAGGCCAAGAAGACCAAGGACAAGGCAAAGAAGAAGGACGCGACCGAGGAGCCACCAGCCGAGGTGCGGCGGGCCTTGGTCGCTGCTCTGGCCTTCGTGGTCGCGCTAGGGGTGTGTGTTGCGATCGTGTATGTTCTCGACCGGTCTTTGGGCTGGGGTCTTGTGTCGACCCTGAGCGGTGCTATCTCGGGCGGTCGACCGTGATGGTCGTGGGGGACACTTCGGCCCGCATGCTGAGACGGTAGCGCCCACGTGCTCGATTTCCGGAGTCTCTGGAAGAACGCGTCGTGGACCTCGGGTTCGCTGATCGTCACGACCGCGCTTCTTCTCCTCGAGACCATCGTGGTGGCGCGAGTCCTCGGCGCCACGGGACTTGGCCTGTTCGTGCTCATCCGGGCGTATCCGGAAGCCATCCAGCAAGTCCTGGACTGTCGGACTCGCGAGACGATGGTCAAGTACTTGGGCGAGTTCGTGGCTCTTGATGACCGTGATCGTGCGTCGGCGGTGGTCCGGCTCGTGTGGCTGGTTGATGCGGCCGCAGGTCTGATTGCGACGACGCTCGTCCTCGGGACCGCGTCACTGGCTGCCCGCTACATCGTCCACGACGCGTCCACCGCGGGACTGATAGCCCTCTACTCCCTGTCACAGTTCTTCGGGACACTGGACAGCGCTTCCGGCTCCGTCCTGAGGGTCTTTGACCGTTTTCGCCTTGCATCGATGATGGGAGCTTGGCAATCCGTCGGGCGGTTCGTAGGCATAGGCGTGGTACTTCTGCTCGGCGGAGGGATCGCCGGGCTCGTGGGCGTGCTTGTGGCTGTTGAGGTTGTATATACGGTCAGTGCCACCTTCATCACGCTTCGGGTACTGCGCCGTCGGATCGACTTCAGGGTGCGCGGGGGCATGTCGGTGCTCGAGACGCGGCGCTCTGAGATTCTGAAGTTCCTGCTCCACACCAACATCGCTGGCACACTGAAGATGAGTTCGGACAAGCTTGTCACGTTGATCGTTGGTGGCGTGGGTGGCGCCGGGACCGCGGCCATCTACAAGGTCGCTTCACAGGCCGGATCGGCCCTCATGCTGTTCAGTGATCCCTTCTACTCGGTGATCTATCCGTCGCTGAGCCAGATGGTGGCGCGCGAGGAGTGGGACGGCATCTTCGCGGGACTGCGCAAGCTCCAGAGAATCACGCTCTCTGTCGCGATTCCGGGGGCGTTTCTCGCCAGCGTTGCGATGACGTTTCTGATTCCGATGGTATATGGCGGCGAGTTTCGGCCGGCTGTGCTTCCGGGCATCGTGATCCTGTGGGGAATGCTGCCCAACGTGGCCTTCTTCTGGCTCAGACCCCTCTTGCTCAGTCTGCACGAGGCGGGTCGCCTCGTGAACTACCGGGCTATAGCTTCCTCACTTCAACTTGTGGCGACCCTGGCGCTCGTGCGGCCGGCGGGCGCCGTCGGCGCTGCGTTCAGCTTGCTGATCATGCAGTGGCTGTACGCCGTGCTCGAGATGCGCCTTGTGGGCATCCGGCGGCGCGAGCTACTGGCTGAGGTGGCCCGATGAACCGCACCAGCGTCATCCCGAACGCCCCCGCCGTCGACACGAGATTCGTGTACCTCGCGCCGAAGGACGTGCAGATCGCTCGCGTGGCCCGCAAGTGCATGATGCACCTGTGCGAGGCCTTGGTCGTAGCGGGTGCAGACGTTGAGCTCATCTGTCTGCGGGTCGAGGTCATGGAGTCCGAGCCTACAGCTGAGAGGACCATCTGGGACGTCTTCGGAATCGAGCAGGAGTTCCGGGTGACGATGATTCCGACGGCGATTCGCCAGCGGTCGATGGATTCGAAGTGGGTGCGGGGTGCCATAACCGGATACAGGCTGCTGGTGTACCCATGGTATGCGCTCAGAGCGCATCTCAGGAGCGGTCCGGAAGGTCGAAGACCCGCGCGCACGGTCTTCTACAGCCGTAACTACGGTTGTCTGGCCGGCGTGCTTGCTCTGAGATGGTTGCTTGGGAAGCGGGCGCGAATGATCATCGAGGTGCACGTCGTCCCCGTGGGGCGGCTGCGCCGTGCGCTTGTCAGGATGGCCGACGGCGTCGCTGCGCAAAGCCTTGCCCTGCGCGAGCGTCTCGTTCAAGAGGGACTCGTTTCCGAGCAGGCGTCTGTGGGCCGTCATACCGGATTCAGTCCGGCGCTCACGAAGCGCGTTCGGATGACCCGCGGCGAGGCTCGCCGCGAGTTGCGCTGGCCCGAGACGGACCGGATCGTTTGCTATACCGGCAAAGTGTATTGGGGCATGGACGAGATCGAGCTGCTGGTCCAGGCGGCGGCGTTGCTGGCCGAGGAGGGCATCCGCTTCGTCTTCGTGGGCGGACGCTCGGATCAAGCAGCGCTTTGGAGCGACGAGGTCGCGCTCAGGGGGGTATCGAACGCCGAGTTCGTGGGATTTGTTGCACCGTCGGATGCGCTGCTGTATCAGATGGCCGCTGACGCGCTTGTACTGTATTACTCATCAGGAATCGCGCTCAACGAGTACAGGTCGCCGGGCAAGCTCTTCGAGTACATGGCTTCGGGAACCCCGGCCGTTGTTGCTGACTTCCCGTCGATTCGGGAGGTGATACGACCTGGGCAGAACGGTCTGCTCGTTGAGCCGGACCGCCCGGATCTGCTCGCGCAGGCACTGCGCTCGCTGTTTGCGGATCCCGAGCTCGCCGAGCGGCTCGCAAGAACCGCACAGTCAGACGCCGAGGATTACACGTGGTCCGCGACGGCATGTGCGACGCTGGAGCTCGTCTCCCGGTTGTGGGATGGGGAGGGCGCGTGAGCGGGCAGACTAAGGGCGCGACGTCGATTCTCGGCAATCCGCGTGCGGCCCAGCTGGTCAGCATCAGCCTTATCGTGATCGTGGTGGTCCGGTTCTTCACCGAGGTCATCAAGGTTCTCCCCACGGCTATGCAGTGGATCGACATGCCCATCGTTGGAATCGTCGCGCTTTATGCGGTGGGCACCCTCTCGCGCAGGCGTTTGAAGCTATCCGGTGGTACGCACGCGATGGTGATGTATGTCTTCGCGGCGTTGTGCGCTGTCTCCGCGACGCTCAACGCGAGCAGGGTATCTCCGTTTCCGGCACTACTGTTCGTCTACGGGCTGCTGGCCCCGATCATCTTCGCAGTCGCGATCATGAACATGGACATGTCAGTCGAGGACCTTCGCAAGATCGTGCGGGTGTTTGTGTGGCTCGGAATAGCTGAGCTTGGCATCGGCTTCTTGTACGACGTGCCTGTATTCATCAGTACCAAGAATCCCGACGTCGTGTCAGGCACGTTTGGTCTTAATGCGTACTACTTCGCGTACTTCATCGGTCTTTGGTTGCTCTACGTTCTGGGTGCCTCGCTGATCGGCCCGCATTGCGGCAAGAGAGTCAGGTCCCTGTACGTGGCAGTGAGCGTGGTGGGAGTATTCGTTCTCTTCTTCCTCGCGCAATACCGTTCGATGATCGTCTTCTTCGTACTGGTCATCCTCGGTTCGATGCTGGTCTCGCCTCTTCGGTCGTGGGGTCAGATCGGCTTGACGATGCTGATCGTCGTGTCCTCGTTCGGTGCGCTTGTCGGGGTCAATGCCTACGCGCCGAACCTCAAGCTCCTCAAGACCTTTGAGCTGGTCACGAATCCTGACCCCACTCTTGTTGTGGGCAAAGTCATATCCGCACGAAACGTCATGACGATGCATGAGGACATCCCGCACACCTTCATCGTCGGTTCTGGTCCGGGCACTGAGAGTAGTCGTGCCTACATCACGTTTGCGAACCGGGACTACAAGGGCAAGACGCCCACGCTGATGGCGATTACGGACAGGCTCACCGGCGGTAGTGCTTACAGCACCGATGTTGCTCGCAAGTATCTCGAGACGGTTCCGGACGTGGCGATCCAGGGAGGCCAATCGCTTGCGAGCCCGTTCTCGAGCTACATCTCGCTTGCGGCGGAAACGGGTGTCGTGGGGACGATGCTGTACCTAGCCCTGTACGCGATGGCCATCGCGTACTCGTACGGGAGTCTGAAACGGCACGCGAAGGCCCTCGATGGTGACGGGTTCGCGCTTGCATTCGCGTGTGTAGGTGGGCTGCTCTTGATGCTGTGTCAGGCCTTGTTCGAGAACTGGTTTGAGGCGTTGAAGATCACAGTGCCGCTGTGGACGCTTATCGGTGTTCTGGCTGCATATGACGCCCGACTGCGGTTGTCGGTGGCGAATTCAAATGACCGGCCGACGTCGACTGATGCCGACTGATACGCACAGATAGGCTCTGTCGCTCGTCGGGCGCATGCGCTGACGGTGCGCTAGACTCGGTGCACGTGATGATGCGTCTGATGCCGCAAGAGGAGTACTGGCGTGAGCAAGTGGATGTCACCATGGCGTGTCGCTTTCGTGCAGCTCTTCGTTCTGGGGCTGTTCGTACTGACAGTCGGGGCGAGACCGGTGATCTCCGATTCCACCCTGTATGTCGACATCGGCAACTCGATCGCCCGCACCGGTGCCATAGCTCACGACGGCGCTTCGACGGCATTCGTGACGCCCGGATACCCGCTGTTTGTCGCAGGACCCCTCAAACTCGGTGGCCCTGACGCGATCTGGCTCATCCGATTGCTTCAGGCCGCGATGCTGGTCGCATCGGGACTGATGCTTCGCTGGATCGCACAGGCCGCGGGCCCCTCCACTCGCGTCGGGCTTGGAGTGCAACTGCTCTGTACGATCTATCCGCCGTTTCTGATTGCCGCCGGCTCAGTCATGACAGAGACGCTCTTCTCGTTTCTTGTCGTGTCGTGCACGTGGATCTACCTGTTCTCGCTGCGACGACCGGCTGGCCCTGATGCCTCGAGTTTCTCGATTCTCGCAGGGGCGTTCGCTGCATCCATGGCCTTGGTGGCGGTTCGACCCACCGGGGTGTTGCTCGTCGGTGCTGTAGCACTCGTGGAGCTTGCGCGTTGGGCGAGGGACCGCGGTGCGCTTTCGCACTTGCCGGCCTTCATCGCGGTTGCCATGGTTCTGGGCACGGTGGCGTTCGTGGGCGTCTGGGGCACGCGAAACGCACTGGTGCTGGGCCGATTCATTCCCTTCAGCACCGAGGGCAGCTACGTGGCCTACGAGGGCAATCTCCTCGAAGCCAACGGCGAGGGGGCTCATGAGGAGCCGTACGCCGCGTCGGTCGACGAGGCGACACGGGCGCGCATAGAGGCGGGTTCAGAGGTTGAGCGCATGGACGAGTTCAGCACGCTTCTCAAGTTCGAGTTCACGACGCGTCGCACTGAGATCCTGGCGTTGTGGCTGCGAAAGCCACCTCGGTTCTGGCTCAATGTCGGGTATACCAACCCACCGTCGGTGATGAGTCTGGCAGTCGCGGCGTTTAACGCCACGGTCCTCGTCCTCGCGGCGGGTGGGCTGTGGCTCCTACTACGCAGTCGTACGGCCTTCTGCCGCGTGACGGCGCAGGTGTTTGTGCTCTTCAGCGTCTTGCTGATGAGCGCACATGTCGCAACCTACGCTTCGCTGCGGTACGCGTATCCGGCGCTTATGATGCTCTTCGTCCCGGCTGGCATGTTCCTGCAGACCGTTGTGTCCAGAGTGCGTGGTGGCTCGGATCGAGTGGGGGAGGGCGCGGTGCGGCGTGCCTGACGTAGGTGCCCAGCGAAGCTCCTTGCGAGGTGGACTGGGTCCGCTCGCTCGTGCGTGCCTCGGAGCGGCCGTCGGGTTCCTGATCGTGAACGCGGCAGTGGGGTTGACGCTGTTCTGGATACCCGGGCATCGAATCGACCCGGTACTTGGCGACGTTTCCCAGAAGGGACTGTTCGTGCGTGGCACGGAGGGCTACTGCCTGACACATATCAACAGCCTCGGACTGCGAGCGCCCGAGCCCGCAGTCGCAGCAAAGTATCCGGAGCGCATCCTATGCGTTGGCGACTCTTTCACGCTGGCCTACCAGGTCCTCGACTCCCAGACATACGTGCTCAGGATGCAGACTCTCCTTCGATCTCGGGGCCATGACGTCGAGGGCGTGAATGCCGGGATCCTGGGGGCTAGCGTCGCCGATGCGCTCTTTCTGGGTCCGGAGTTGAGACGACGCTACGAGCCTACTCGCACCGTGCTGCAGATGGGTGACCACGACTTCGGTCCCCAGGCCACGGAACCACGGGCCAATGCTTGTTGGCTCGAACCCAGTGGCCGGGGATGGGTCGCCAGAAGGGCCGCACCTGCAACCGGCGTCAGCCGGACTCGTGACCTGATTGCCCGCTACACGCCGGCAGCCTATTGGTTGAGCCAGAGGGCGCGCAGCTGGGGCGATGGACCGCCTGTCGACAAAGAGCTGCGCGAAGAACAGGCGGCCAATGCGAGCGGGGCAGATCAGCGACTCGTCGAGTGGTGCCTCACAAGCCTGAAGGCGGAGTACGGAGACGACTTCGTTCTGCTCTACTCGCCGGCCGTCGACTATGCTGGGGACTGGCGGCAGCCCACTGTCACCGAGCGACAGGTGCACGAAGCCTGCGATCGTCTCGGGGTGACATTCGTCGACGTTCGCAGTGTGTTCTGGAATGATTACTCATCGACCAGGCAGCCACTCAATGGCTCTCCTAACACGCTGCCCGGGACGGGTCATTGGAACGCGAGAGGGCACGCTCTGATAGCCGCAGAGCTCGCAACGGTGGTGGACTGACGGCGGCACTGACCAATCCTCGCCCGCGGCGACGTCAGAACTGGAAGTAGATGAACGGGGCCGCCTGCTGCGGCGCGAACGACAGCACGGCGAGCACCACTGTGGTGATCACCAGACCGCCCGCAAACGACATCACCCGGATGCGTCCGGGGAGAGCGCAGTTCAGGGCCACCCAGTGGGCCACAACGACCACGGGCAGCACCAGCATGAGCGAGGTTGGGATCCAGTTCACGCCGCCCACGTCGCCGAGAAACGCCATCTTCCCGATCACAGCCATGGCTGACGCCAGTGAGCCCGCGCGGAAGAAGACCCACGCTACGGCTAGGAAGACGAGTGTTGCGACCCAGGAGGCAGTCGCCCATATCGGAGAACGTCCCGTATGTTCGGACTTGGGAAACGCGGCCCGAAAGAGCCGCTCGACAACCATGGCGATGCCATGCAGGCCCCCCCACACGATGAAGTTCCAGCCGGCGCCGTGCCACAGACCGCTCAAGAGCATGACCACCATCGTGTTGACGCTCGCCCGCGCAAGCCCGCGTCTGCTTCCCCCGAGAGGGATGTAGACGTAGTTGCGAAACCACGTCGACAGCGAGATGTGCCAGCGACGCCAGAACTCCGAGACGCTTTGGGATAGGTAGGGCATGTTGAAGTTCGCGGGAATGTCGAGGCCGAAGCACCGAGCGCTGGCGATCGCCATGTCCGAGTATCCCGAGAAGTCGCAGTAGATCTGGAGTGAATACGCGATGACGGCGAGCCATACTGTCATGGAGCTGTAGGTTCCGGGTCTGGCGAACACGGGGTCCACGAACATCGCGAGCGAGTCGGCGAGGAGTACCTTCTTGACCACGCCCTGGAGGAACTGCGGCAAGGCGGTCTCGAGGTTGTCCCACGAGACGTCGATGCGGGACTCGAGTTGCGGGATGAAGTCGCGTGGCTTGAGAATCGGCCCCGCAACCAGGTGTGGAAAGAACATCACCATGAGCGTGAAGTCGAGCAACGACGACGCTTCGGGTTCGCCTCTATAAATGTCCACGAGGTAGCTCAACACCTCGAAGGTGACAAACGAGATACCGATTGGCAAGACGAGGCCCAGTGAGGACGGAGCCGGCATCCGCAGTAGCGCTGCGAGCGTGCCTGCGAAGAATCCGTAGTACTTGAAGAGCCCCAAGACACTCAGGTTCAACACGACCCCGAAGAGCAGCGCAGTTCTTCTCTCGCGAGGTCCGGACGCCCGCACCACGAATCTGCCAACGTAGAACGACATCGCCGCCATCCCGAGGAGTACAGGAAGCAGCCTGACGTCGAAGAACGCGTAGAAGGCGCAGCTGGCCACAAGCAGGAAGGCCCGTGAGGCGCGTCCGGCCCCAAGACGCCGCACGGCGATGAGCGATATGGCGAGGAGTACGAGATACTGCCACGTCGTGAACGACACCGGGGCTCCTTGTGGGCGAAGAAGTGGGCTGAGCGATCGGAGGTCCTGATGCGAATGCGGGATGGTTCGAGTGTAGCGTAAGTGATGCTGCGCGACGGTGCGGTTCGTGAAGGCCGTTCCTTGGGGATTGCTTCAGGCGTGCTTACGTGTGAGGGTATCTTGGACGGATGCGGAGAGAGGGAGTGCACGTGGGAGGCTTCAGTACGGTGGGTTCGGGCTGTCTCCTTTGTGCCCGGGCACCGCGGCGGTTGGACTCGAAACGGTGACCAAGACCCGAGTCGCCCATTTCGCGTGGACCGGCGAGATCGGAGGCGCCGAGCGCGCACTGTACCAACTTGTTGCCGAGCAAGTGCGTTGCGGTGAGTACGAGGTCGCGGTCGTCTACGGGCGAGGCGGCGGCACCTATGCGGACAGGGTGCGTGATCTCGGGTGTCAGGTGATCGACTTGGGCATGCGAGGCTCTCTGGATGTCGCCTCGGCCAGAGCGCATGAGTCGGCGATATCTCGCTATGGGATTCATCACTTCCACGTCATGGAGCCCTCCGTGATGTCAGCCAGTGTCCGCTGTCGAGAAGCAGTCAGGGTGTTCACGCAGCGCGGTGGGCGGACGGGGGCAGGTGTTGGTCTCCGGAAGCAGCTCCGTCGGGCCATCGGCGGACACATACTGCGCGGCCACTTCTCGGGTGTGTCGGGAAACACGCGGCTGGCCCTCGACGTTGCACGCCGGCGATACCGGCTCGAAGGTATCCCGATGGCAGTCACGTACAACGGCATCGACTTCGATCTACTCCGGCCCAAGCGCTCGCGTAGCGCCATTCGCGAGGAGCTGGGTGTCGGGGAAGAGGCGTTCTTGGTCGGGTCCTGCGGTCGGTTCAAGAGCTGGAAGCGGTTCGAGCGTTTGGCGAGGGCCACAGGCCCGTTGCGAGATGTGGGCGCCCACGTGGTGCTGATCGGAGACGGTGCCGAGCACGACCGGATCGTGGCAGCAGCGAAAAGCGTCGGCGGAATCGACCGTCTGCACGTGACCGGAATCGTCGCCGACGCGTGCGACTACACGGCGGCACTCGACGCATTCGTGCTGCCATCGAATGAAGAGGAGTCCTTCGGGAATGCCGCTATCGAGGCCATGGCGCTTGGCGTCGCGTCGATTGTCTTCGCTGACAGCCCGGGGGTCTGTGAGCACATCGAGAACGGCGTCAGCGGATTCATCGTCGGCGACGAAGCCGAGATGGTGCAGATGCTTCTTCGTCTGGCAGGCGACGCCCAGCTGCGAAGGTGCATCGGTGATGCCGGTTCTGCACACGTGAGGACAACCTACACGACCGCGCACATGCTCGAGGGCTACGAGTCGTTCTATCGTGCTGCTACCGAGCTGGGGGTGCGGTAGTGGGTGATGTCTTGCTGCTGACCAATATCCCCCGCCCCTACCGCGAGCCGCTCTTCAGCGTCATGTCCGAGTGCCTCACAGCGTCCGGACATCACCTCGTCGTCGGCTACTACTCGAATCTTGCACTCCACGAGCGCCGCAGCGGCGAGCCCGTCGACCGCTCGAAGTCGTGCTACGACTCCGTACGGGCGACCGGAATCGACATCGTGTTCGGCAGTAAGGTCCTCTCGATTCCCACGCGCGCTGTCTGGCTTGTCGCCTCGCGACGATGGGCTGCGGTGGTGGTGGGGGGCTATTCGCCGACGGCGCTTGCATCGGCACTGGTCGCGCGCATGAGGCGAACGCCGTACCTCGTATGGTCGGGGACGACTATCGGCTTTGAGCCTCGGCTGGGATGGGTCAAACGCCGGCTCCGTCGCTTCATCGTACGGGGGGCGTCGGGCTGTGTCGGCTATGGGACAGCAGCCCAAGACTACCTGATCGAGATGGGTGGAACCCCGGATCGCACCTTCGCTGCGACCAACTGCGTCGATCCCGCCACGTTCGCGCTCCAGAGGCCGAACGCTGTTGACGGGTTGGACCGTGGGACTCCTACAGAGATACTCGTCGTCGGGCGTCTTGTCCGGGACAAGGGAGTGGAGTTGGTCATTGAGGCCGCGCGGCCCCTCGTCGGGCGCCCATTTGTGCTGAATATCGTCGGTGACGGTCCGGACAGGGCCCGACTCGAGGAGCTGGCTGCACAAGCGGGGCTTGGTAGGCACGTGACGTTCAGTGGTACCGTCCCGGCTGCGAAGATGCCGTCGGTATACTCGTCGGCGGATGCACTGGTGTTTCCTACGCTTCGCGATTGTTGGGGTCTGGTGCTCAACGAGGCGATGCACTGCGGCCTACCGGTGATTGCATCTCCCTTCGCGGGTGCGACACGCGACCTCGTGCGCGATGGAGTCGACGGATGGGTCGTCGACCCGCGAGACACGAAACTGATGTCGCAGGCCCTGTCGCGACTGATCGATGATCCGGGCCTTCGCACGCGGATGGGAGTGTCGGCGCTCGATCGCGTTCGCGAGATCGCGGGCGTGGATCGTTCGGCCGCATCATTCGTTGAGGCGATCGTCTCCGTCACGGGAGGCGACAGGCCATGACCGACACACAGGAAGCAGACATGAATCCCGGCGTGGTCCTCGTGGGCCCCCTTCCACCTCCGTTCCACGGTGTTGCGACCGCAACCATGGCCATCATGCAGTCGGCATTGCTCAACGGACGCTTCGATATCGCGCTTCTCGACACTGCCGATAGACGCGAACTCTCCAACATGGGGCAGTTCGACTTCGCCAACATCAGCCTAGGGCTGCGACATGCGTGGCAACTCCTGGGAATCATCCGCAAGCGCCGTCCCAAGCTGATGCACTTGACGCTGTCGCAGAACAACGGAGGCTTCCTGAGGGACACGGTCTTCGTCGTATGCGCGCGCCTCTCGGGAGTACGTGTCGTCGCTCATCTTCGCGGTAGCCGCTATGTGGATTTCGCCAATAGCAGAGGCATGTTCATGCGCGCCGTGGTGCGCAGAACCTTCGCGGCGTGTTCGAGGGTCGTGGTTCTGGGCGAGGGAATGCGGGTCATGGGCCAGACGCTTGCGCCTGCGGCGCCCATCGACGTGATTCCCAACGGGTGTGCCGATTTCGTTGGGTTGCGATTGACCGCGCGGACAAGTGGGTCGTCACCGGTTCGGCTGTGCTTCTTGAGTAACCTGCGCCAGGCCAAGGGTGTTCGTCTGGCACTCGAGGCCTCGGCCAGACTCAAGGATGCGGGACACGACATCGTGCTCGTACTTGCCGGTGAGTGGGCGGATGAAGCAGAGGAATCCCGGGCGCGTGCCTTCGTGCGGGAGCGCGACCTTGCATCGGTCATCGAGCTTCGAGGGCTCGTGACGGGCGACGCGAAGACGGACCTGTTTCTCAGCAGTGATGTGTTCTTGCTGCCCTCATACGCTGAAGGTCATCCCTGGGCGATCATCGAGGCCATGTGCGCAGGCCTGCCGGTTGTGGCGACGCGGACCGGAGCGATTCCGGAAACCGTCGAGGACGGCGTGACCGGGTTCGTGATTCCCGTCGACGACGTGGACGCACTGACCGATCGTCTGGCGCGCCTCGTCTCCGACTCCGGTCTGAGAGAGCGCATGGGCAAGGACGGCCGATCCGCCTACGAGCGGCTTCTGACTGTCGAAAGATCGCATCGCCTCCTCGCGCAGTGCTGGGAGACAGCCATCAGTGCGCCGGCGGAAGCGACCTAGTCCGACTCGGCAGGTCGAGCGCGTTTGACTCGCGGGCGCATGGCGAGTGCTGCCGCCTTGTCGAACAGCCAGGCGGCTCCAATCGAAGCGGCGAGGGCCGGGACCGCCCAGGCGAGCGCTGCCGTCGTCGAGGAGGGGTCTCCCACTCTGACGAACAGCCTCACGATCGGCGAGTGGCTCAGGTAGAAGGCGTATGACAGCGCGGACACGGTCGCGAGGCCAGCAGTCAGGCGCCCGGCGGTGGTGCGTGCGCCAAAGAGCGCCGCGCACGCGGTGACGAGCAGTGCGGCCGCGACGAACGCTGCTGGAGAGGTCCACAGCCCGAACGGGCGAATCACGATAGCGCCCAGGGCCAACACAACCACCGCGGTGACAGTGCGCCAGTCAAGTGGACGTGAGCGTCCCGAGAAGACAGCTGCGCCAACGAGATAGCCGACAACGATCTCGGCGATCCGAGCGAACACGAACCCCTCATCGAGATAGAGCCAGGCGCCCGGCAGCGACCTGACGAGCAGGAGAGTCAAGCCGTTGAGGACGACGGCGGCCAGCGCGAGCCCCAGAGGACCGAGGGACTTGCGTGCCCATGGCAACAGGGGAGCGACGATCGCCATCTGAAGTACGAGCGTTACGTACCACCAGGACTCTGAGGGCGGCAGATACACAGTGGGCGAGAGGATATTGAGGCCGGACAGCCAAAACGGCGCTTTCCAGAGCTCCGAGAGCGGGAACTCGTGCATGAACGCGCCCAAGGCAAGATAGGGAACCGCGACGACCCAGTAGGGGACCAGCAGGCGCCGGAAGCGCTCGAAGAGTGCAGCCGAGTAGGCGCGGGTCTTCGGACGCGAATCGGCAAGCGCGAACGTGAAGCCGCCGAGCATAATGAAGGTGGAGATGGCGAACGGACCCCCGCTGTTG
>Ga0194062_1000555_pt1 | contig 15843 bp, 19 predicted proteins | sample SepL2225m_MetaG_FD_155481 | JGI IMG/M metagenome (GOLD analysis project Ga0194062, IMG submission 155481) | Anoxic zone freshwater microbial communities from boreal shield lake in IISD Experimental Lakes Area, Ontario, Canada - Sep2016-L224-25m | ecosystem: Environmental > Aquatic > Freshwater >... | reverse complement strand
GATCCCTTTGAATACAATTATTTAAACTACGATGTTTAAATAATTGTATTCAAAAGGGATCCTTTTTCACTTTTTTAGTATATTCCCTCATATTTAAAATTTGTTTTTCAACGGAATCGACAACAGATTCGACAAGAGAATGAAAATACCTAAGTTTATTTTTATAATGTAGTTCTTTTCTTTCTACTTCTTTCTTTCTATCATGCCATATAGTTAAGTAAAAAACCAAAATAGCACCACCGGAACCAATAATAGCACCAATTATACTAATCAAGAAATTCTCCCAAAAATCTGATGGTAGTGCTTGAAAAAATTGAAAGATATTCATTTTATTCTGATGCTGTTTTTAAATATTGCACCAGAACAAATTTATAACATAAACCTTTCATATCCTGGATGCAACTCGGGTGAGTTTGAGAAGGTGAACCGATTTAATTTTGAAAGAGGATAAGTCCGTTGAACTTTGGGTCTACCAAGTTTCAAGACTTAGGTCTCAAGTGATACTACTTTCTCGGAAAAAGGGCCATAAAATCAGGTTGAAGAACAAACTTCATTTTTTACCGATTGCATTCTTTCCCAGGCTTTGAAAGCTTTTTCTTTTGAAACTCTGTAGTCGTTATATCTTGCCGTTTGGCTTGCATCCAATAACCACCTGTAGGATGCATAGGACTTTGGCAAACTTGACCTTACCAAACCGATCATCGTTTGATGTTTGGAAATATGTTTGCCCGATTTTACCAGGTGCTGAAAATAATAATGGTTCAGGTCTTTAAAATAAATCCATCGCTTTGCAAATGTTTCTCATTAAAATCGACTCCGCTATCTGAAAAACTAAACGTCACACTAAATAAATCTGAACTTTCAGTTGTTTCGATGTGGTTGATATCATCATAAATGAACAAAAACTCATCGGCAAGAAATTCGTTTTCGGGAAGTGTAATTAAAACCTCGAATACATCGAAAGAAATGATTCTCAGGTAAGCATTTGATGGATTGAATTTTCGCTGTCTGAGTGTTGTAATAACTTTAGTGGTCAGTTGATGGCACTTAACAAGGTTTTCTTCCAATAAAGCAAATATCGCTTTCTGTGCTTGTTCCAACCCCTCCTTCTTACCCAGCATATAGGCATCAATCACCTTGTCAGAGGAATAATACGCTTCCCTTGGCTCGGTAATGATCCAATTTTTGCTGATTGTTCCCGTGTGTTTCAAGTTTCAAGTTTCAGGTTTCATTGACAGAAGACCGATGACTGATGACCGTCGTCCGTCCTCTGTCATCTGTCGTCCGTCGTCTTAACATGGCTTCGCCCGGTCGGTCACAGGCAGTGCAACTTTCAACGGATATTTTTCGAAATCGGCAGCGTTTGCTATTGTTGTGCTTTCACAGGTTATTCAATGCTCCTCATGCTGGGAAAAGTTGCAAATGTAGTTAGAATTGCAGTTGCTTATTTTTTGGGGTGTTCGTGATTGCTTTGCAATTCCAGTCTTTTGAAGGAAGCAAGAAAGATTCTCCTGAAGGGGAGATTGAGTGAGTCATCTTGGTAGTCATTGTATTTTTTAAATCGTAAATCGTATGTAGAAAATCGTAAATTATAATTGGTCATTGGTCATTGGTTCAAGTGTATTAACCCCAATTAATGGAGCACAAAATAAGGAAGTTATTAACAATTTTCCGGTCATCAATCAATTGCCTTATTCGCGAAGATATTGTATTGTCAGAACCTGTAAAGGGCAAGTAAATGCCCGGCTGAACGCACAAAGCAGCCCTACGGGCACCCTTGACAGGACCTTGTCCATACAATGTAAAAGCTTCTAAGGGCAATTGATCGAATGCTATATTGAGTTTATTATGCTGCATTTTCTTTTTTCATTTCAAGGAAGTTTCGATACTCCACCGGTGTTTTTAAACCCAGACGATGAAGGAGCCAAACATGGTTGTAATTATGCATGAACTCGGCAATAACGCGCTGGGCGGACTCCAATGAGTCAAACAAACAAAGATCAAAGACCTGTTCATTAATGGTACGATGGAAACGCTCAATAATGCCGTTACACTGCGGGCTTCTGACAAAAGCCGGAGAATAACTCAAGTTCAGGAATTTGAGTTCTCTCTGAAAATCGTCGGAGTCGTACTGGCTTCCATGGTCCGACCGCAGAAACAATCCGGTATCCTTACATATGTCCCGATCGAGCGATCCAAAGACTGTCTTTACAGCCATCTTTACTGGTTCCATGGCAGCAAACCGGTTGCCAATTTTGGCAATATGCCAGGTCATGATTTCGTCATTACAATGATCGATAACACTGAAAAGCCAGCACCACCCTTCATTAAGAGTAAAGAATCTTTTACCATCAGTACCCCACATGCGGTTAGGAAGTTCAGTAATGATCCTGCCCTTATGTTGGTTCTTTGCAAGATTAACCTTGGGCCTTATGGGCGAGAGCAGATTGTTTTCTCTCATTACCCGGTTAACCCTGTGTGGAGCTGCAATGACACCACGAGCACTCATACGCTTGTGTATTTTCTCATATCCTTCTCCGGTAAACACACTCTCGTTGATCTCTGTTTTCACTTCAGCCAGCAAGGCCTCATCGGTTACCAAAGGCTTTGGCCCAGGGCGTTTTTTCTCACTCCTGTCAGGTTTTCGCCTGTACCACGCAGCAGAAGACAGCCCTGCAATTTTGAGGATCATTCGCATGGGATATGGCCTGTTCTGGGATTCGCTAATTTTTCCAATCATCATTTTGACGAATTGCCGTGTATCTGTTGCCGAAAGTTCTCTTTTTTTTTATACAACTCCAATTCCATCTGTAGACGTCCTAATGCCCGTTCATACTCACTGATCTTGCTGTTCTCGGGTCGCTTTCTGAATCCCAGTTCGCCTTGTTTGAGAAATATCTCTCTCCATTCTGAAAGGTCAGCAACGGTGACTTGGTTTTCACGGCTCACCTCTTCGATAGGTTTGCCACGCAATAGCTCCAGTACTAACTGGGTCTTTTTCTTTGCACTTTTTCTAGTTTGCTTTGCCATTAGGTTGATAAATTTAAGCTTAAAAAGTGCTAACATTTAATTGAGGCTAATATAATTTGAGAACCAGTATTGAGAATGAGCAATGGCGTTTCTTACCTGGGATTTATATGCATCTTTTAGTATTTGTGAAAAAATAGGACAAACTCCTTGAATCGCATCTCGAATATGTATCCTTATTATCTCATGTCTTTTTTGAAAATAGTTATATATTCCATCACCTTTACCGATTTTAAAATACCAATCATATGATTTTCCGAGAAGAATTTGAGAAAGTTCGTACAACTTTTTAATACTGGAATCTGCTTCCCAAAATTTCAAATAGATCAACATCTCAACTTGAATCGAAAGTTCTTCTGCCTTTAGGATAGATTCTATTTCTTGTTTTCTTTGTGGATCCCATTTTACATTACTAACATGTTCTTGGTAAGGTATTTGTAGCACATTTGTTGTCCTATAATGATGTATAAAATTATAATGATCAGCTTCGGAATGTCCTTCCCTCCCAAGACCGATAACGTGCGGATCGAATTGCTTTGTTGCAGTATGTTTTATAGAAGCCATATATTCATCATAGAATCCATTAACATGAAATAGTAATAAATCTCCTGGATGTTTCTGTGATTTTAATGCTAATTGAAAAATATTCTTAAACTCGGGAGCTACTATTTTTTCTTTTTCAAAAAGTTTATCGCTGAATAACATTGAATAAGGTTTTATAGTTTAAGTTGCTCGTTTCATTGATTTGGTTGAAACACCCTGCCGGCTGGCGCGTTAGTTGGCGTTTTATTCTAGCGAAATATAAATCTTTAAGGACCACACTTATTTATGCAGAGTGGGTCCCTTGATGCGTTTTTTGCGCTGTTCCTCTAGAATTTTAATGTATGCACTAAATTCCCTGCGCTCTTCGTCGGTCCACGGTTTGTCTAAAACTGTGAAATCAACATTTTTCGGTTCTTTGATTAGGCCCATGGTTATTTATTAAAGTATTGTAACAATCAGCTCATACGTTTTGTACCAATAAAAGAATGCTTCAGGATTGGATTTTTTTAAACGGTTCAGCTTGGTATTCAGGGGAGTTGAAATCGTCCAGTCTTTTATTTCCATGGGATTACTGAATTTGTCGATCTTTTCAGCGTTGAATTTTATCAGAATCGCCAGATATGCTGCCTTTGAGGCATGTGTAATTGCTTTTTCAAGATGATAGTTTTCTGAAAAGATGAATCGATCTACCCGCTGGATCCCCAACTGTAATTGATCAAAAGTTCCTTTTCCATCGGCGCCTCTTGTTACGATGCACAAGGAGGTTTGAAAAATATCTTCAATCACGTCGGCAAATGTCAGTGTGAGGTCCTCCATATATGAGAATTCTGTTTCGACAAATTTTATAAATGTTGACCTGATGTTAGCCATATTGTTTACTACATCGAATAAACTCCCGATATCATAGAGCTGCTTGATGATTTCCATACTCATACTGTCATTATTTTTGAAGTATGGAATACCTGTTGTGTTGGGAGCAAAGGCAGTTAATTTATCGCCAAGTATATCATCAAAACAGGGAACATTAACGAGCAATGGTTCAGATATTACCGGGACAAAATCAGATTGGACCGGTATTTCAATGATGTTTTGGTAGTGCAGATCTTCATAAAGGATATCGAGTAAGATACTTTCTTCATCTGATTTTGACTTGTGAATGGGGGTGTAGAAAAATTTATAATGATCTTTTTTGATTTTTCCTGTTGGAGTTCGTTGTTGCAGCTCTTTTCTAATAAAACCCTGGCAGGAAGCGACTTTATCTAATATTTCGTCAAGATTGTCAGGGGATTTTGGTAAAATAATATCTATGTCGATGGAGAGGCGTTTGGTTGATTTCATCAACAGCATTAATGCCGTTCCACCTTTAAATACAAATGAAACTTCAAGTTTTACAAGCCCTTCGACCAGTAACAATGCCCGAATTGCTTTTTCAACAAGAATCTTGTCTGCATTATGGTGTTCCTTGACAACTTTGTTAATCCAATCTGTTGAAATCTCAGGAATATTTATCATTTGCAAAACTATAAAACGGCAATAAGTTTAAATTACTGCCGATATTTAGATGCTTTACTCAAATAATCATCAAATGCATTCTTTTTATTTCTTCTTGCGGCATAGCGAAGCATACGGTTCTCATTTACAGAATATTTCGCCAATGCTTCTTTGAAAATATGACTCATTTCAGAACCTTGCTGTGCGGGAAATATGTTTTCGTCACAGTAAATATCGACCAGCATCTTTTCGAGGGTAACGGTTTTTACTCCCTGGATATTCTGGCATGGAGATTCCGAAACTAAGGACTTTACAATCAAGGCTTCTTTCTTATCGATTGCATACTTGTTTATCAAGTCAATATCGGGATCAAGAAATGGCTGATATTTATTTTCTTTTAAAAAATAAAAAACTGATTCAACGGCAACACCATCAACTTCGACTAAAATGAAAAAACTTCCTGGTTGATGAAGCATGAATTCATTGATTACAGAAGTATTCCAGATACAAATTTTCAGGAAAGGGTATTGCTTGTGAATTTTCCTGCTTAATGTTTTTATTCCTATGGGCAATTCCGGAAGAAAATGCTTTGTGCCATCCAGGGTGAATTTTCCCCGGCCAATTCGTTTTAATATGCCTTTTTGAACCAGGTTATAAATTCGCCAGTTGATGGTTGTTGCAGCTACCTCTGGTTCTTGTATACTGTAAAACTCAAATACATCATGGCTTCCAAAGAATTCTCTTTCTTTGAAATATGATCTTAGGTTGTCGATATTTAGCTTTTCTGATGCGATGATTTGAGGATTATGTTGCAAATATACAAAAACTATAAAAAGGCAGTAAAATTAATTTACTGCCGAAAAATAGTTTTATTCATTTTAGTTTGTGATATCATTAATAATTGAATCTTTTTTGCTGATTTAGGTTCCTGACAGAAGAACCCCACTTGTGCGCTGACTTATGCGGTGACTTGTGCGGTGACTTGCTCGGTGACTTGCTCGGTGACTTGCTCGGTAAGTGGTGGCGTGGTAGCCTGTTCAAAGGTAAGGGTCGCCAGAGGGTCTATCATGGAAACAGTGTTTTGTACCAGTCGTAAAACTGATCGAATGTATGGACGATGAGGTATATGCCTCCGGCTTTTTCGATTTCTGCCTGATAATTTGCCTGGGCTGGGCTCTGGCGGTCTTTGCCCCACTTGATTTCAATTTTTATGGATTTGCCCTGGATTGTGGCGGAGATGTCGGCTGATCCTTTGGTCATGGCTGAGGGGATGTATTTGACTGGTCCGATGGTTTTGCGGTGGCCGAGGATGTCAGTATAGGTTTTACGGGTATTGATGGTACGGCCGGTTACGGAGATGCGTTCGGCCTGACCTCCGGATAAGCGGATGAATTTGATGACGGCTTTGGTGAGTTCGTTGGCGGAGTTTGCTTTCATGGGTGTGAATTCGATGTATTCTTGTGGCAATTTGGGATAGCGGCGGATGAGATCGGCGCGGATCATGGCGTTGAGGGTTTGAAGGGATTGAGATGTTTTCATGGGGTTCTGTTTTAGAACGGGAATTCTTCTTCTTTTTCGGTGTAGTTCCTGTACGGAAGGTACGCTGGCGGCGGCGCTTCTTCATTCAGAACGTAATCGTAAATCCTGGTCATGCTTTCGTTGTGTTTGAACGGGATGGTTCCCACGCCTACGTTTCTTCCTTTGGCAATGATTTCGAAGCCGACCCCGGGCTGATCGTCGGGATCGTAGTAGGAGGGTCGGTAAGCGAAGATCACAAGGTCGGCATCCTGTTCGATGGCGCCGGATTCGCGGAGGTCGCTGAGCAGGGGTGTTTTGTTCCCTCTTTGCTCGCAGCGGCGGCTGAGCTGTGCCAGTACGATGACCGGAATGTTGAGCGTTTTTGCTATGATCTTTAATTCGCGGGTTGCCTGGGATACTTCCTGCTCGCGATTGCGGCCTGATTGTTCACTTCGCATGTCGACCAGTTGCAGGTAATCGACGAAAATGATGTCGCATTTACCCCGGTCTTTCATGAGTTTTGAATGGGATTTAATATAACGTGTGGTGACCACCGGGTTGTCATCGACATACACAGAAATTGATTTTAATTTCTCTTTGGCCTGGTAGAATTCATGCCAGTCAGCGGCTCCCATTGCACCAGCCTTAAACTTGCCGGCATCGAGGTCGCAGAGGAAGAGGATCATGCGGTTGACCAGGGAAATGCCGGGCATTTCGAGGGAGTAAATGCAGACGTTCGCTTTGGAGCTGATGGCGTGATGAAGCATCAGGGCTGTTTTGCCCATGGATGGACGGCCGGCCAGGATGATGAGTTCTCCTTTTTGCCAGCCGGCGGTGAGCTTGTCGAGCTGCTTAATGCCGGTAGGGATTCCGGTGCAGTGGCCGTTCTTGAAATGGTCTTCGCGTTTACGGGCTTCGACCTCGGCTTCATCAACGATACGGTTTACCGGCAGCATGTTCCCGCCCGAGGCCATGATCTCATGGATGGATTGCAGGGAATGTTCAAGGGCTTCCACGCAATCGAATGGATCCATGACCTCATCGTACGCCATGTTGATACTTACTTGCGAGGAGTGAATGATCTCGCGTTTCATGTACCTCTCTAAAATGATGCGGCAATGGGTTTCGACGTTGAGGCCGGAAGTGATATCCCTGGTTAGTTTTGAAATATAATATGGTCCGCCAACAACATCCAAACATTCATTTTCCCTGAGTTTCTCAGTTACGGTAAGTATATCGACCGGCTGTGAGAGATCGTAGAGTTGTTTACAGGCTGAGAAGATCCTCTGGTGCTGTTCTTTGTAAAACACGAACTCAGAGACCAGGCCCATGGCAACGGGCAGGCAGGCCGGTTCGATCATGATGGCGCCCAGGACGGCTTCCTCCAGTTCAATGGCCTGAGGAGGTATCTTGCCGTCAATAGGGACGACTGTTGTTTTTCTTTGTGATTTCATCGGCGTTAAGTTTTATGGTGCTTTCTTCGGGAAAGGGTTCTTTCTTTTTGTCGGGCGGGTTGATGGATTTCCAGTTGCGGGCGATGCTGTGTTTGACCATTATTTCAGCTTTCTTAAGATCGCCCTGAGATAAATCGACCAGATTGTTAATTGCTTCGCTTTCGCTGATAGAGGTGTAATCGTCTAAATTCCGCTGCTTTTTATAATCAAGCCATTGATCCCAGATGCGGCCAAACTTTTCGGATTCGAATGGATATTGGATTTCGGGGCTCCAATGGTGGAAATTTTTAGCCCATGGTGGTTTGATGTTTTCCCCCAGACCCCCTTTCTTGTCGTTGTTGTTGCCATTGCTATAGCCATAACAGTTAGGCAACTGTTGGCTAAGAGTTTGTTTTACGGCTGAATTTGAAGAATATTTTTGAAGGATTTTCATGGCACTTTCCTGCGCTTTCGCTTTACTATCGGGGAATCCAGGATATTGAAATGTTATAAACTTTGGAATAAAGTATAACTGTTCACTAAGAGTTACTAAACGGTTACCCAACTGTTCGATAACTGTTGGCAAAGAGTTAATGTCGGTTTGTAATCTGACCATTTTAGGATTCAACTCAATAATACCGGCATGATTACAACGGGTTATCATGTAGATCCATAAAATTTTTGCTTCTATTGACAGGTCCATGAACCAGGGATCATCAAACAATCCTGTGTCGATAAATCGCTTTGCCATATATCATTGAATTTTCTTTCTCTGATTTTGCAAACCTTGTATAATCAGAAAGGCAGATCATCTTCGGGGGAATCGAATGGTGCCGGTGCGGATGATTCATGGCTCGCCTGGGCTGATTTCATCGCGGGAGTCATTAGATAATCATTCAGTTGGGCGTCGGTTGGTTTGTCCTGGTTCTGGATTTGTTTTTCTTCGATGTAACCGGTGATCCTGATCTTGCCGGAGTCGGTGAGCCGGGCCCAGGCGGATAAGCGGAGTTCAACTCCTTTGAACTTTGCTTCGCCGAAGAAATCGGGGGAGGTTTCTTTTTTCTTGTTTTCGGGATACACTTTGATGAGGCTGAAGGTGCCTTCTTTTGTTTCGAATTTGTCGGACATGGGTTGAGGGATTGAAGGTTTGATTGGTTAGGTTTAAAAGGGATATTTTGATAAATACACTTCAAGTCCTTTATCGGCTACCCATACGGATGCGTTGGGGGCTTTTGTCTGGACTGATTTTGAAAACATTATTGCATCGGAATTGGCACTACTGAGATGCAAGAGGACGATATTCCGGACCTGCCTCATATCATTTGCCTGCAGGAATTCCAGGCAGGTAGCCAGGCTCATATGTTTACCCACGGTCCGGTCGCTGGTGAGGATATCATCCTGATAATTGGCTTCGATGAGGATGTGGCTAAGGTTACTGAATTTATTGGGGATGCAGGCTGCATCGGTGACGAAGAGGATGGAGCCGGAGTAGGGATGGCTGATGAGAAAGCCGAGGGTGGGAACGCCATGGGGAACCGGGAAGGGTATGATTTTGAATTCACCGATCCGGATCATGTAGTTGGCCTGGATGGGATGCACCCGATGGCCTGATAAACCCGCGGCCTGAATGGTGTCGGCTGAGGTGTAAAGATCGATCCCGGCTTTGAGATAGTCAGCAGCATACTTGCAATGATCACCATGGGAATGAGTGATGAGACATGCAGTGACCTTCCGCAGATCATAATTCAGGGCTTTCTTTACTTCATGGAAACGGATACCAGCTTCAATGATGAGAATCTCGAAAAAAGATTCGAGGAGATAACAGTTCCCTGCCGATTCGCTGCCCAGGACTTTGAGTGTCATCAGAAACCAGGTTCTTTGGGTGAAACTTCTTTTTTCCACTCACGTTTGGCGTCGGGTTTGGGAGGTGTGGTTGGCTGAGGCGGATCAAGAGTCTCAATGATGGCCTCGACGGGTTCATCTTCGGGGATGTCGATAAGGACTCCCTGGTTGGCTTCAGCTTCGATTTCGGCTTTTATACGGCCAACACGTCCATCTTCACCTGGTTCCATGAGCACGGAATCATCGCTGGCCGCAATCAGCAGTTTACAGGCCCGGTTAATTACCGTCTTTTTGGCCATCTCCCCGGGGAAATTGGTATGGGCCGGGCTTTTGCCTTTGGTGGGGCCCTGTTCCCATGACTTCTGAATCTGGGCCATAGTCATGATCTCGGTATTGACTGATCCGTCGTCAAAGGTTACCACAGCATAAGCCCCAATGATCTTTGCATCGTCGAGGTTTTCCATACGCTGGGCATGAGAGGTAATCTTTTTCATACCGGTAGTTGTATCGATGGCGAATTCAAACACATCACCTTTATATATAACACCGGCATAGATATTCTTCATGGAACTGTACCTGCGGGCCAGGGCAATACTTCCGGCGTATTCGCGCTGCAGGGTCAGTTTGTTGCCGTATACGATGAAGCTGCATTGGTGTTTTGAAGGATTGAGGCCTTGCACAACCATATTGAACAATGAGTTCGCAATGGAATCGGGGGTTGATGACTGGAGGACCGGCAGGTTGGCCTTGTCTTTCATGTCCTGAAGGATTAGCCAGGCGGATCGGAGTGCGTTTTCGGCGCTGTAATCGGGAGGAAGGGCGATTCCACCGATTTCTTTGAGGCTATTGACTTTGGTGAGAACCTTCTCGACCAGAGGCGGTTCGAATTTTTTTACTGTTGTTTCGGTTGACATGGGATCTGGGTTTTTGAATATCGAATATTGAACATTGAATGATGAATTTCGAGTTATACTTATTTGATGATTAATGATTTATCCTTACTTACGATGAGATTAATAAGCTGAGATTCGGTATGTGGAATTTCATTCGTGGATTCGCGGTTGTCGATCCAGATGGGGGCGGTGATGTTGTAGTGTTTGCTCAGGGTGTTGATGATGTCGATGCCGGCCTGGATCTTGCCGGCGCTGTTGACGTCGGCATAGGGGACGCCCTGGACCATGCAATCGCAGGCTTCTTCGATGCCGCCGTTGATGAGGGTATTGAACATCCTGAATTTAACCAGGCTGAATTTACCGTTCACCCGGGCTTCAACCATATCCATACGGGAGCGGGTATAGGCATCCATGGCGAATTCCTGCTTTTCGAGGTTGCTGATTTGTGAGGCGAGGGATTTTTCAAGGGCGAGGAGTTCGTTGATACGGGTTTTTCCGCGATTGATTACATCGAGATGGCCCAGGGTGACCTGAAGATTGTAGATTTCGGACTGGAGCTGGGATTTTTGCTGTTTGAGGGATTCGAGGTCGAGCTTTGGAGCTTCGAGGATCTGCAGCTCAAGGGCTGCAATCTGTTGGCGGATTTCGACAGCCTGTGGAGTAGAATCAAAGTCAGGTTCGGCGGGAGATGCAGTGGATTCGGATTTGCCTGAAGTATGGCTGGATTTGGATTCGGTGTGAGCAGGGATGGATTCGAATTCTTTGAGCTGTTTGTCGAGTGTTTCCAGGGAGGCTGTAAATTTATGGATCTCTGCTTTCGTGGTTTCGATATCGGCTGTGGTTTCGCAAAGAAGTACAGAAAGCCGGCGGCCACGGGAGGTGATATCCGCCAGCCGTTTTGAATTATTTTCAGTGAAGGCCTGAATCAATTGTGCCGATTTTTCGGTTATGGATTCAGGATCAAGTGCACGTTTGCAGGTTGGACAGATAAATTCATTTTCGCTGAAGCTGAGTTCGGCGGTACTGACCACGTTCCATTCGGCCCGGAGTTCTGAGATTTCGGCTTCAAGGGCCGATTTGGATTGTACCAGTACATCAAGAGCATGCTGTTCATCTTTAAGCTGTCGGGTGAGCAGAGACTGTTTCTGACGGAGATCGTTGATCTTAAGCGTTTGCTCGTTTTGAGCTTTATGTGCTCTGGTTTTCGTTTCAAACCTCAATGAATTCAAGGTTTCGCGGAGTTCAAATATCTGGTTCTGGACCGCCTGAATGGCTTCTCCTTTTTCTTTGTAAGCCGTGACCTGGTCGGTGATCGTATTTTCAACATCGAGCAAATCAGACTGCTTTTGGGAGATATCGGCTTTGATCGCCTCGAAATCGACCGGCTCGGGTAAACCCTTGGTGACTTCGTCGATGCGGGAGGGGATGGCCTTTAGATCGTCGGAGAGTTTCTTTTTGCGAACTGCAATCTCCTTGCGCAGTTCAGAGAGGTCTTTACCGGAATTGAGAATAGCGGTAATCTCTTTTACCTGGAGATTGTTCATCTTGCCCAGTATTTCGGTATTGGTGATTTTACCTGCGATCAGGATCAATACCTGGCGGCGATCCTGCCACTTCATGGAGTTGAAATAAAGGGTAGAGGTGAGTAGTTTGAACAAACCCTCATTGATGAGGCCATCGATCTTCGTTTTGTATTCTCCTGCCTGTAGCGGAACCCCGTTCCAATAAAAAAGGGTTTCGTGGCCTGTAAGTTCCGATTGTTCGGCACCACGCCGGCGAGTCCACTTTTCGCAGTACACCCGTTTAAGGGTAGTCGCGATACCATCAGCAGACAATATCCCTTCGACAGAATGTTCAAGCATGGGGGTTGCATTGCCGGTTTGGTCAAGGGTTTTGATGTTGAAGTCCTTGGCTTCATGGGAATCTTTTCCGAAAAGCAACCAGGCAAACGCATCGAAAATGGTGGATTTTCCGGTACCATTTTCGCCATGGATGTTGGTAACTGAGCCGAATTCAATGGCAAGTTCCTTAATGCCTTTGAAGTTCGTAAGGATTAGTTTATGGAGCTGTATATTCATGGTATTTGGGATTGGGTGTTGGGGATTAGGGGTTGGGGGGATTACCGGACCAGGCTGGCGAGGGCGTTGGCTTTTATCTCGTCGACCGTGGAACGCCTTGCCGATTTAACCCAGGCCAGGAGTTCCAGTTTTGAGAAATACAAACGGCCCCGACGTTTCATGCAGGGAATAGCCCGCTGGTGGACATATCCATATACTGTGGGAACGGTGACTGATAACAATTCGGCAGCCCGATCGATAGTAAGGAGTTCATCTTTGACCGGGTCATTGGTGACCTCGTGGATTTCGGTTAATGCCTTGCGAACCTGGTTAAAGATCAGGATTTCAAGGTCTTTTAAGGAAAGAGGGGAGAGGATGAAGTCGTGCATGGCTGATTTGATTTAAAAACCAGCTGCAAATAAAATACATAAAAAAGGGGAAAATCAAAATTGCCGTCGCCAAAATTGCCGTTCGGCAAAATTGGCAATTCAGGCAATTTAGGCACTAGGCACTAGGCATTTGTAATTATCGGACGAGGCAAGCGAGGCAAACGAGGTAAACTATGGAGAAAAGGGAATCGAGGCATTCAAGGCAATCGGCAATCGAGGAAAAATCGCTTAAAAAGGCCATTATTAAAAGAAGTGAACCTGAAATGGTGTTTTTTAATTCATCGAACAGGTGGGAAAATTCAACAGGAGATGGGTGGACATGAGTAATTGTAGAAAAGCTTATTTTTTCGGTTTTGAAGGTATTCATGCAAATAGACTGGATTTCGGTGGTGGTGAATTTGGTTTTTCTGCAATAGCCTTGTATGGCCATCCACTTTATTAAGGCAATGATGATCAGCTTCCATCCGGATTTATAATCATGCCATGTTCCGTTGCTAGTACAATAGCCCTGTTGCTGAAGCGTTCCCATCACCTGTTGATACTCTGATACATTATTAAATGCTTCGAGCAGGGTATTAAAAGATGATTTTTTCGACTTTATGGCATAGGATGTTAATGATTTGGGATTGCGGTAACCAGTAGAATGAACAGGGGGCGGAAAAGTTAAATTATGGATCATTCTCACGAGGTAGCCTTCAACAATCCGCCTCAATTCCGTGGTGAAATTCTGAGGGTTCTCATGGACTTTCTGAAACGTTGCTGAAAGCCAGGTTAACGAATCCCCTCCACGGTTGATATAAGTATCGAGAAGGTTCTGTAAAATCGCAATAATAATTTCCTCATTGACAAAGATCTGATTAAGACCAATATATAAAGAAGAAAGATCAATGGTGTCAAGCTGTTCAACATGATCGTCGGTCAATTCAAGATCGGGATAGTTTTTCAACAGCTCTTTGACCGGCAGTTTCTTATCCTGGACCGATATGGTAAGATCAAGATTCATCAGTAACCCATACCTGGGTACATATTCAGCGACCTTCATAACAAGAATGGATTTGTTTATTCCGGCCAAGGTGACCAACCCCATGAAAAGGGGAAACAAACAAAATTATAATGAAAGATCGAGGACTATCTGTTGATAAAAATTATTCTTATTTATGTTTTCAACAATATAGCACCCTAAAAAATAATCATTACCGCGCTGGGAATAACCACTTTGGTAGGGTTATTAACATATGAAAGATTGTTAATCGCCTGAAGACGGATGGAAGGTTTTTACCGAGAATTCTTAAACCTCCGTTTCGGGCAACAGCATATTCGCCCACTTCGTTTTTTCGTCATCCTCGAAGTTGGCCAGGTAGTTTTGGGTAGTTTGCTTGCTTTTATGGCCGAGTGATTCGCTGATAAACTCAATGGATGCGCCTGAGCGCTTTAATACTGTGGCGAATGAGTGACGGGCTGTGTAGGTGGTAGCCCGGGCGATCTCCAACTCGCTGCAGATACGTGTCATGTTATCATTGATATTGCGCACCGTTTGCTGGATTAAGCGGTATTCGTCGTTGGGAGTGAGCCCTTTACTTAGAATGGGGAAGATATATTGATCGTTGCTGCCCGGTTTATTGCCGTGAAGGTCGATGATGCGGCGGATTTGCCGGGTGATCATGATATCAATAGTTGTTTCCTCCTCAACCGTATCGGCTGTTTTAGCACGGATAAGGGTAATTTTATCGCCATGGATATTCTCGTACTTGAGGCGGGCCAGGTCTTTTATATTGATGCCGTTGCAGAGATAACTGAACAGCCAGTAATCGCGACATTGTTGCTCAAGTGTTCCGGTGGCAGCATTATATGATGCGATCTTGGCGACATCGGCCTGGGTTAATGCCTTTTTGGTGTTCTTGCCTTTGGGGACAGCATACAAACCGTTCTTCGATTTTCCAAAGGGATATTCTACTCCCTTGGGATTTACTTTATTGAATACTGTGCGAACATTACGCAAATACATGCTTACGGTGGTGCGGCCGTTTACTTTTGTACGGGATTTGGTTTTACCGGATTTTGTTTTCCATTCAATGGTTCTGGGGGTAAGCATCCACTTTTCATAATTTTTCAGAAATGTGACTGTGACCGATTCAAAAGGGAATTGTTCTTTGCCGGTAAACTCTTTAAGGGATTTGAGGGAACATTCATAGGTAACGGCTGTGCTGATTTTGCCGGCATCGCGGAATTGTTTGGCCGTGGCTTCGAGATTAGAAAAGAGGTCGTTGGAGTCTTTGTGTTTTGAGAAATAAGCGGCTTCGAAGGCTTCAAAGGAAAATCTTTTCCCCAGGGACCCGATGACCCTGATTGCTGCATTTCTCAATTCGGTAAGAAACACATTTTTTGCACTAAAAGTATCCCGGGGGTTTTTTACAAAGACTTTGTCGTATTCATTTTGAGTCATTGCAATAACCTCACCAGGCTCCCAGATAGGCTCTTGCCCTGCACTTCGGGCTTTCTCTGCATCATCAGGCAGGTAAATGAGGGCATAGAATTTATATTCTCTCTGGAAAGTCACCCGAAGTTTCAAGGGTTTTCTTCCATCTTTGCGCTCTTTCGCCTTTTTTAAATTAAGGACGATTGCTGCTGTTGCGGAATCTTTTTTCATATA
>Ga0194062_1000550_pt1 | contig 15921 bp, 15 predicted proteins | sample SepL2225m_MetaG_FD_155481 | JGI IMG/M metagenome (GOLD analysis project Ga0194062, IMG submission 155481) | Anoxic zone freshwater microbial communities from boreal shield lake in IISD Experimental Lakes Area, Ontario, Canada - Sep2016-L224-25m | ecosystem: Environmental > Aquatic > Freshwater >... | reverse complement strand
AGTTCGACCTGCAACGGCCCGCAACTGTCAGTCGACCCGAACTGGTCAAATTTTTTTTTTCGCCCAAAATGATCCTTGTAACTCCCAAAACACAGTGGTGAAGCGCCGGGGTTCAAGTTCGCCCTGCATCCACCTGTTTCTTCAGTCCCATCACGCTCTAGTTTCAGATTAAAAGGCATGAACTATCCAGCCAAACCAGCGCCGCCAGCTACCCGTTTATTGCCCGCATCTCGTATATAAACCGAATCTCCCTTCGCCTGCACGGAAATGACAGACGCGCTCCTGCCCTACCAGCCCAGCTTGGGATCCGTGACCGGCACCAGGGTCGACACGTCCTGCCGGCACAACCAGCAGTGCCGGATCTCCACGGACGACATGCTCCTCTTCACGATCCCCCAGCGCGACCAGGACGAGCTCCAGCGCAACAAGTACCGCTACTGCGTCCACAAGGACGAGTTCGTCGTGGGCATCGGGCGCCCCTGGAAGCCCACGGACACCCGCAAGCGCGCCAACAACGCCTACCCCAGGGTCATCAGCAACCTGGGCGCCCTCCAGATGTCCAACGACGGCAAGTACATCCTCCGCATGATCCGGTACATGAATCACTACGCCCGGAACATCCAGGAGCGGAAGCAGATCATAGACTGGTTTAATGATAAGGATGAGTATGGTGTATCTAGACTTGGAGGAAGAAATGTTACTGATCTCGCCTTTGATAAGGATGCCAAGGAGCAGCTAGGCAAGTACCTCCACATGATTACAGATCAGCTCCCTGTGGGCTATGCCAACACCTTGGGCTGGTCACACCCGAAGAATGGAGACACCATGGTTACAGTAAATATTGGCGGTCTAAGGACCGTGCAGAACGGGGATTTTGAGGTCTTCACGGGGGATGTCATCCAGTGGTACTGGCCCTTTGAGCTGGACTGCTTCAAGACAAACGGGGAGCGCAAGCCCTACGCGGACGCGTGGGATAATGCAGTCCCCCCCAACATCGATCCTGCCTTTGACGTGGTCGCACACATCAAGACCAGCTTCAACACCAAGGCCTTAGATCCTGCTGCTGACACCCGCATGGACTTCGCGGCGCGCCAGTTTGGCCAGCCCGCCGATCGCCCCAAGGTCGTCGCGCGCATCAAGCCCTACTTCCGCGACGACGAGGACCCCCGGCTCTACGACTCGTACCGCGTCTTTGCCATTGCCATCTCCTGCGCCCGCCCGCATGAGCCGGTTGATATTAAGATCTCCAGGCAGTCTGTTTGAGTTTTTGAGATATTAAATGAAATATCTAATGATCCCAGTCGGTCTGAATGGCATTTACCCATTAAGTAAAAACTACTTATTGGTTTTTTTTGCATTGTTTAGACTTTTAAGCTAAAAAAATAATTTGGTTTGGTTTGAGTTTTAAGCTAAAAAGAATTTGAGTTGGTTTGAGTTTTAAACTAAAAAGAATCCCTTAACCGCTTGGTAGGGTCGCTTCACTCAAATCAACTCAAATTTCCCGTCATGTCCGACATCACCGCCACCCTGTCCTTCGAGACCGTCGTCAAGGACCGCGATGCCACCGTGCGTATTACGGATGATAACCTCATCTATGCTGTGGATTTGGTCATGGTTGTTACTGGAAAGGATGCCAACCAATCTGCTGAGGTTTTGAGGCGTCTTTCTCCTGATGTTTACCCACAAAGCAAAATGCTTTATAGAGTGCTTTGTGCCCACAATGGTGCCAAAACCAAGTTAGTTAGCTTTAAAGATGCCCTGGAGTTGATCATGGTGCTTCCTGGCAAGATTGCCAAGGAAACCAGGGCCCAATTCGCGGATGTCATCCACCGCTACATGGCCGGCGACCCCTCGCTGGCGGCGGAGATCGAGGCCAACGCGGAGTCGAGCGACCCTGTGAACCAGTTCGCCAGGGCTACGCTTGGCGAGGACCTTGAATCCAAGAAGCGCAGGCTGGAGCTGGAGGACCTGGAGATCCAGGAGCGCAGGCTGGCGCTGGAGGAGCGCAAACGCAAGCTGCGGCAGAGCGAGCTGGAGATGCCCCTGCAGTTCATGGTGACCTGCAACAAGGTCGTGGAGAGCATGGGCGGCTGGGATCAGCGCGATCAGATACGGCACAAGGCGATGATGTCCAACTATGTGGACCTGGTGTACAAGAACAGCGCGGGGGCAGCCGCGATCACCGATTCAGACTTAAGTCCGCCTGCGGTCCCGCAGTACATCTCCATCCCCATGGTCGTGAATTCCATGGGCGTCAACAAGGGCAATCTAAGCTACTCCAGGATAGGCAAGATCGCCTCCGATCTCTTCCTGGAGGAGCACGGGCAGCGCCCGGGAGAGTACTATGGCAAGCATGGGGAGATCAACGCGCAGGGGATACTGGTCAACGCCAACGACTACCGGAAGGAGGACGAGCCCCTGTTGCGCCGGGCGGTCAAGCTCTACTTGGATGAAACGGAGCAGAAGAAGAAAGCGGAGCAGCGGGCCAAAGCGAGGAGGAGCCCATTCAGCGCGTCGTCTGTGGCTTCCAGCCATTCTTCCTATCGCGCTGAAAGCGATTGAATCTTTTTTTGAGTTTTAAATGAATCAATTTAAACCTGTTTGTGTCAAAAAAAGCGCGCGAACCCCTTAAGTCCAAGCTCAAACCAGTTCAAACCAATCATTCCATGCTCAGGATCTCCGAGCTGCGCAATTGCGTCGAGCGCTACCTGCGCGACGGGGGGCACAGCATGTGCGCGTGGCACATCTCAGAGCCCACAGATTCGTGTGTGTCGTCTCGCGTTCCTGTGCTTGAGGTATCCTTCAAATCGTTATCTCCCATCATCCAGTACGACATCACCGTCAGGGAGGGCTATGAGCTCAGGGGCGGCCAGGAGTACGGGTCGCGCGAAGTGGCCGCGTTGGTCTACGCTGACAAGAACGACATGCTGCACGGGGAGTACGTGCACGACGAGTCTCAGCTCGTTGCCTACCTGTCTGATCGAATCCCCATTGGCGTCCAGTTGACTGAATTGATTCGCGAGGCTGAGGCCAGGAAGGCAGCCGCCAAGGCGCGCATGGATGAGCTCGTCGCCTTAACCGCCTCTGTGGAAACCTGCATCCCCGATGCAGCCATTGATCAATTGGTTCAGTCTGTTTATGAGCAGGCTAGGAGCAAGAACTTTCCCTTGGAATCCTTTCCTATGCTCAAGTCCTGCCTTGCAAATGAGATTGACAGCCGGATCCGTCGCAAGCTCTTTGAGGCTTTTTCGAAAATTTGAATAAATTTTTCTAAGTCAAATGAGTGAGGCGGGCTGGTTTCTGTAGATTTTTTAAAAATTATTTATTTTATTTTTTTAAAAAATAGCCCTTGCAACAGTTTGATTTGATTTGTGCAATAATTAAAAAAACGACTTAAACATAATCAAAATCATCCAAACCTCCTTTCCGCTTGGTTCACACGCATGCAGGTATGGTTTAGCGTATCTTGCCCTTCCATTATTTCCTGTTCTACTCGATGGATTCCTTTTATTTTTCCAGTGTTTAATGTAACGTATTATCCCATTTACTGTGCTTTTAAACAGGATGCCACCTAGAAAAAAGTTAGATTGGGCGTGCAAGATGTCCAAGGATCTGGACATCAATATGCGAGGGCATGAGGAGCCGGTGGACGGGAAACGCAGGCGCAATCAGACTAAATTCCATTTGGATGAGGTTGTCGCCGAGTTTGAGAAGAAGACGTCCAGAGCCAAGAAGCAGGCGACGCCTCCGGCTAATCACCATTTTGGCGTAGCATTCCGTTCGTTTCCGGGATTGGTCGAGTCGCCTCCCCCTTCTGGCGGATTTCCTGCGATGCCTCCGGCTAATCACCATTTTGGCGTAGCATTCCGTTCGTTTCCGGGATTGGTCGAGTCGCCTCCCCCTTCTGGCGGATTTCCTGCGATGCCGGAGCCTGTTCCGCGGTTTTCCGTTCAAAATAACGCTGGACATTTCCACTATTATCAGCAGTTCATGGCGCCGGCGGGTTCTGCTGGCATCCCTGAGCCTGCTGCGTACCATGTGCTTTCTAGGCCCTCCAAGCTCCTCCCGTATTGTGTTGTATCCAATCCGCAGGAGAAGCCAGCTATGCCCGTTGTGCATGTTTCTCTGCCTCAGTCCAATCTCTCTGGGAGGGTCCGCCATCCTGATGATCCCGAGAGCGACAGTGATCTGCCTATTGCTATCGCCAAGCTTATCGACGTTGTGCAGCCGGCAGCGTCTGTGGATACTGAGAGTGACAATGAGCCTGGAGAGGATATTCCTGTTGCTTCTGGGGTTGTTGAGAGCCAAGTGGCTGTTGGTGTTCAGGTTGCTTCTGAGGTTGTTGAAAGCCAGATGGCTGTTGGTGTTCAGGTTGCTTCTGAGGTTGTTGAAAGCCAGATGGCTGTTGGTGTTCAGGTTGCTTCTGAGGTTGTTGAAAGTCAGGTGGTTGTTGGTGCTCCTGTTGCCTCTGAGGTTGTTGAAAGTCAGGTGGCTGTTGGTGCTCCTGTTGCTTCTGAAACGTTTTTGTTCAATGAGTTGATTCCTGGTGGAGAGGTTATGGTGATTGATGGTCTCTTGGATGCTGTTGGTTTGGTACAACTTGTTACTGGGAGTGACAGGAATTATGCTGGTGAAATCCTGCGAAATATGATCAAGGAGCAACGATTTCCCTCTGACAAGATCATTATTAAGCGTGCTGGTAAGTCGTGAGATGAAAAAATCATGTCAAGTTTTTTTCGTGAGATGAAAAAATCATGTCAAGTTTTTGTCGTGAGATGAAAAATCATGTCAAGTTTTTTTCGTGAGATGAAAAATCATGTCAAGTTTTTGTCGTGAGATGAAAAAATCATGTCAAGTTTTTTTCGTGAGATGTAATTTTTTGTTTTTTGTGTTGCAGGATATAATATGAGAGATATCAAGCTCATTTCCTTTGTTGATGCCATTCAGTTGGTTGGGGTTCTTCCTGGTAAGGTTGCAGATGATATGAGGTCTGATTCAGCTAAACTTATCACGCGCTACCTGGCTGGCGACAAAACCCTTGTCCGCGAGCTGAACCAGAACGCCCAGTCTACAGCCCCTATCACCAAGATGGCCCAGGAGGCGCTTGGCATCTCTGCAGAGGACAACAAGGTGCAGACTGTTCCCTCTGATGACTTTGCTAAGTTTGCTATCACCAAGTTCAACGAGGCTTCCAAGTCTAATCTGGATGTGGTTAAGGCTCTTGTGGATGCTAAGGATGGTCATATCAATGACTTGAAGGAATCCAATTGTGAAATTGTTAAGGCCAAAGATGAAGTTGTGAAGGCCAAGGACAGTGTGATTGAAGCCAAGGACGAGATTATTCGCGTGCAGCAGGATTCAATGAGTCTTATGAAGTCCCTTTTGGGCAAGTGATTTATATGATTAAATCTCTGTGTGTGTGATTTTATGTGTGTTTCTTGTATTGGATTGGTGTTATTGAGCCTGATTTGATTCATTGGGACTAAATTGGCCCCATTGAGCCTGTTTTGATTCATTGGGACTAAATTGGTCCCATTGAGCCTGATTTGATTCATTGGGACTAAATTGGTCCCATTGAGCCTGATTTGATTCATTGGGACTAAATTGGTCCCATTGAGCCTGATTTGATTCATTGGGACTAAATTGGTCCCAATGAACCTGTTTTGATTCATCGGGGCCATTTTGGCTCCGTTGAACCTGTTTTGATCCATTTTGGATCCGCTTGGTTGGAGAGGATCCATTTTGGATCCGCTTGGTTGGAGAGGATCCATTTTGGATCCGCTTGGTTGGAGAGGATCCATTTTGGATCCGCTTGGTTGGAGAGGATCCATTTTGGATCTGGTGCATGATTTTTTCATGACATAAGTTTATCTCATGATTTTTTCATGAGGATACCTATGTGCATGATTTTTTCATGAGGATACCTATGTGCATGATTTTTTCATGAGGATACACATGTGCATGATTTTTTCATGAGGATACACATGTGCATGATTTTTTCATGAGGATACACATGTGCATGATTTTTTCATGAGGATATACTTTATTCAACTCATCTCACACACAACTCACTTCAAACTCGCCAGCACATCCGCCCTGGGGATCCTAAACACCCTATAGAGCGTGTGCATCGGAATATTTTCAGCATACGCCCGGGACAGCCCGATCTGCGCCCACCCGCTGAGCGTGAACCCAAACAGCGCCATGGTCTCCGGGGTCATGCCCAGCTCCACCAGGTCCTTCATGGTGACCCCCATCCTGTGCATGGTGATCGCAGGCCACTCCATCCGGATCAGGTCCGCCAGGTCGCACTGGAAGTCCTTGATGACGTTGGCATCCCAGATCCCCACCATCTTGGGCGCGTCCTCCAGCGCCGCCCGCTTCGCCTTGATCCACGCCGTCACGTCCGGCTGCATGGTGTGCAGGTTCTGCTCGCTCACATTGCACGTCTCCACCAGATACCTAAACGTCAGCTTTTCGTTCGTCAGCACGTCGCCCCACGCGAGGTGCTTGCGCGCCCGCGTCCACCCGTGGATGAACACCGCCTGCCCTGCCGTCAGGGGAATCTTCATCCGGCTTATCCCCGCCTGTCGACCGCATATATAAACGAGCGGCGCCTGCACGCCACATAGCATCCATCTTGCATGGAGGACGATTACGAAGATACCCTCTATGCCCAGTATGTTGCGGAGAGAGAGCTGCGTCCTCGCAAGACTCTTATCCCTAGGACTATTTTCAGTCGTATCGTAGCTTACAGCCCCGGTGAAGTCAAGGACGTCGAGCGAGACAGGCAGTACATTGAGTGCCTTGCCGCAGAGGATCGTGTTAGGAGTGAACGCAATCTGATAAAGCGGCTGGAATATCATTATATTCCTTCCGATTCAGACGATCAACCCGATACTCTCCCTGCTGGCAAGATAGATGAAGCGGCTGTCCAGCGAGTTCGTGCTGAGGTCCGCGCCACCTTTTCTTCTGTGGATCCCTCTGAGCTTTCTGCACCATCTGATGATGCCAGGCTTGCCGAGGAAGCACAGGAAGATAAGGTGGACAAGCTGTTGAAACGCAATAAATACAGGCATCTTGGTCGACCTAAGCGTGCCAAGGTACAGCCCCGGAAGAAAGAGGAAAAGGTTTATCCACGGCCTTCTTCGGCGGAGGTGGACCCTATCGACGCGCTCGTGCAGGATTCCTTCAAGCATCTTGACGATGCGTTGGCTGCTTCACAGTATCCTACTCATTTGCGCAAGCCTGTCAGGACTCATTCGTCTTTTTCAGATGAGGAACCTGTTCCTTTTGTTCCCTTGAAGATTTGCGAGGATGTGCGTCCGTCTCTGCTTCGCAAGCCTGCCAGGACGTCTCCTCCAGAGGAATTCATCCCGATGAAGTTTTGCGAGGATGTGCGCCCTCCTCTGCTTCGCAAGCCTGTCAGGACGTCTCCTCCAGAGGAATTCATCCCTATGAAGTTTTGCGAGGATGTGCGTCCGTCTCTGCTTCGCAAGCCTGTCAGGACCCAGTCGTCTCCTCCAGAGGAATTCATCCAGATGAAGATTTGCGGCCCTGCCAAGGATGCCCCGCGGCGTCCGTCTCCTCCACGCCTTCGCAAGCCTGTCGGGAGACCCGGGACTCCGTCTCTGCTTCGCAAGCCTGTCGGGAGACCCAGGACGCCGTCGCCTTCTTCAGAGGATTATGATTCCTTTGTCCCCATGCAGATTTGTGGGCCTAAGAAGAAGACTCCGTAGTTGTTGCGCATCCTTTTTGAATAAAAAAAAATGTGTCTAACCCAGGCTGTCCGTGCGTCGTTTTATTTATGTTATAAACCGCTCGCTAGCATATATGGATCGCCCCCCGCCCATCCCGTCCAACTTCATCTGCACCATGCACCCGTCCGAGTGGCCCGAGTGGTGGAGGAAGTATCCCGACGGCACCGGGCCGGTCCCGTACAACCGCGGCAGCTCGACCCGCGTGGGCCCGTTTGACTTCTCCGTTCCTCCTCAGGTTTTGACCAGATGCACGGTGATCAATCCCGCGCCAGGTCTGTTTGATTTAATTTCCCTATGTTTGCTCTCACTAATATCTTGTTCGTTTCAAACACCTCTCCAGCACCTCCACCTGCTCCGCGGCCAGCCGATTGAGCGAGTCCTGCAGGTCCAACGCATACTCCCCGAGCCGTATCCGCGTCTTCAGCGCCTCCGCGAGGTCCAGGGCCGACTTGGTGTCCATGTTCACCGGGATCGGCTTGGGGGTGCTCTTGTTGGAATGAAACACCTGTTGCTTCGTGTTCCCCCTGTGCTTCTCCCGCGCCTCCCGCGCCGCTTGGAGCCGCTCGTCCGCCTGCCCCCTGTCCGTCCGCTCGCCCATCAGGTTCGCCAGCTCCTTCATCCTCGCCTCTATCTCGCGCAGCCGCTCGTCGTCCTTTTCCTCCTGGGTTGGTTTTTTTTTCTGGCTGTCTGGCATCGATTTGACACGCCCTCGCCTAACTCAAATATCGTTTTCCCTGTTAATCCTGCTTGTTCTCCTCCGCTACTTCGTCCTCCACCCACCGCTTGAGCAGCACGCAGCACAGGATGAGCAGGAGAACCCTGACTGCGGTGTCGCTCGAGCTATTTGGATCTATGGCGACGAATTCTCCGGTGTTGGGCACGACCGCGATCGTGCACGGCTGCTGCCAGGCGGGGGCCTTGGCGGACGTGAAGTTTCCTATGACCGCTAGCGTCAGTATCCTATACAGGTCATAGTCCGACAACCCCCGCATCGCCGTTATATTCAGGTCAGCCGATGCGTCGAACCCTGCCACCCTCTTCAGCTGCTGCTCCATCCCGAGCATTCCGTTAGTGTTCAGCCCCGCCATCCCCGCGCCGCCCTGGAAACCTACGCAGTCCTCTATCACCTGCACAAAAAGCAGGAGAAACTTTTTTTTGAATAATCACCTGACATAACAAAATAAAGTTTTTTTTTGGGGTTACCTGCATGTAAAACGACGGCAGCGCGCCTTGTGTAGGTGTAACGCTAGCTATTATTATCAGCGGGGTTAACGCCAAGATCTGTTCTACTACTAACGCGGTTCGTCGCATCATTACGTTGTTTTTCGTAAAATGCGTTTGTTTTTATTCAAAAAAGCATGGCTGCCGTTTAGGCCGCCTCCTCCTCCTCCTCACTTTCCTCCGCGTCCTCTCTTTTCAGCGACATAATCTCGTTCATCAAAGCATTGGACATGGGTTCGAGGTTTTCGGCCCCCGGGATGGACGGGTTGATAAAGATTTTCTCGACCATCGTGTTCGGCTCCATTTCGTCTTTTAAATCGATTGGCACATAGTACAGACATGCAAGGGCGGGGATCTGCTTGAGATTCTGGAACTGCTTCTCTACACCAGATTTGATGTATCTATCCGTGTCGATCCCCCCGACGTACACGATGCCGCGCAGTATGTCGTTGTCGATCGATAACCCGATTGTCGACGTTTTATTGCTGACAATTCTGGTTACTCTGCCAATCTTTCCGTAGACGTCCTTGAGAATTTCCTTGATGAGCAACTTTGCATTTGCAACTGGGAGTTTTTGAATCTCCTTTGCCACTCTGCTCAAGGTATCGTCTGATACAATACCCCCCCAGGCAAAATTGTCCATGTCTCTGAGCGCCTTGCCCAACACGATGAATGCCGCGATCGATATGTCTGTCAGTGCGGTGTCGATGGTCGCTATCGTCTGTTTGTTCAACCTTTGCTTGTTCTCTGGATCAGTGAACATATCCTTCAACCCTGCCCATGTACTGATGACTATGGGCTTCCTGTTGTTGCACGCCTTCACGATTGTCTCAATGTGGGGCACCGCCTTTAGCTCAAGACATTCCTCCGACAACAAATTTTTGAATATCTCTTTCGTGAAAAAGTAGATGGGGTAGATGATCGGGTGATTGTTCAACACATTGGATGGATTGGCCAGTTGCTGGGATGTTATGACTTTGCCGTCGCACGTTTCGAACATTCCATACGGAGAAAACGTATGGACCCATCTAGACACTGTTAGGTCGTATTCCCCCTCAGCGTTTATTACTTTGGAGACAGAATACGCCGTGTACACGTTGCTTGCATCGGTCTTTTCCAGAAACATGTTTGCCATTCGTGACGTGATCATGTTGCTGTGCATGGTATCTATCATTGATTCCTGTGTTCCTGCGTCAGTTTTGAGATTTGTGACAGTCTGATCGTTGGCCATGAACTCGCTTATCGTTCCAAAGTTGTCGGATAAACATGCCAGGTTGCCAGATTTGCACGGCATTGGCCACTCTTCGCACGGCTTGCTTGTCTGTATGTAATCAGGCAGCTTGTTCCAACCCTTTTCCTGTGCGGCGGTCGCCATAGAGCGCGTGAAGAACAGGAGCATTGCGTTCACAACCGCAGGAACAAAGTAGAGTTTGATATCATTTGGCCCCTGCTGCGGATCTGGTTTTTGTAATATCCGTCTATTGATCACCTTGATGATGAAATCGTCCTCAATCAAAACGTCTGTCACCCAGCGCAGGTCCTTGTGCATGATCCACGCCTGTACTGCGAGATTCTTCCCGTATGGCTCAGCAAGTACAATGTTCAACATCATTTTCATGGCATTTTCGAGCTTGATGATATTGGTGAAGGCAACTGAATTGATGGATGCTCCCAACACCCTGTCCTGGTTGTGCGGCTGAAAGAACCGCGTAAATCTTTGCTCCATTTCCTCGTCGGTCATTGATCGATGGGTAACCACCATCTTCTTGATGGTTAACGCCAATGACGCTCGTATCATCTGCTGGAGAAATTGGACCAATGCGTTTTTGGGGGGTTCGCCCGCATCTCTCGTCCATTTCGAAAACGGGTGCTCCACGTGGTCATCTCCACGTGGAGGTGTGGTCATAGTGATCACAAGCTTAGTCTTTGACTTCAGACACGCCATCAATGCGTCTTTGATCGCGTCTTCTTCCTTAACCCTCTGGGACATAAATGCCTGCAGATTTTTCTGGTACAGATCCTGTATTCCCCTGATCTCATCTTCGTTTGTGCCATCATCCTTCGCGTTCTGGATCAATTTTTCGAATGTCTTGGGGATCCTGTTATCAAACCGCGTTTTCCATTCGTCGTGCGACAATTTATTGTAGTCGAGAATATCCCCCTTGGGCAACCAGCTGAAATCGAGATATGCGACGATTTCATCGGTGGATAACCCTGGTATGGCGTCCTCGTCTGTGGGCACCTTTCGCTTGTTAGATCTAACACGAGCGGCGTACTGCTGAAAGTTGTGATTGAACGCTTTGAGATGACCAAAAATATCCGTAATCTCGCACCCTGATTTGAGCATGTGCTTATCTGGGGACACCAGGATCGACTTGATATGTTTGTTTTTGTCTTTTGCATAGTGCCCTCCCAGAACAGCGAAATTCCCGTTAGTTATGAGATTCCGGCTCATTCCCGTGAATACGCTCACCGATTCCATCATGTTCTTCTCGGAAAATTTGAACTGCGAGGTCCTCAGAATCTGAACGAGACAGAAAATGGAGAATATGTCCTCATCTGTGACGTCTTTCCCGGTTTCTATATTTTTGGCAATTTCCTTGAGCCAGGCAATCCCTGCGTAATGTTTTCCGGGGAGGGGTTCGTATGATTCGAAATTAATAGGGCAAGACTCTTCGTTTTTGATGCTATCGTCGCTCGACACGAAAAATCCATGTGGAGCAATTAGGCATTTTGAAATCGAATCAATCCCAAAGAATGAGCAGATCTTAATTTCATGACCGCCTCTCCCGTGCGCGGTTTGCTTCCGCGTTTCCGCTATCCCCAAAATCATTTGCATTCGCAGGTGCGGTAGCACAAAGCTCTGGTCTAGAAATCGCATGAACGGTTCTGGTACCTTGTACATGTACCGTTTTATGAACCTTCTAGTCCCGTATTCGTTGAAGTATCTGAACAGAATAGACGCCTCGGTCGAATTCAGGCAGTCGTTCATTCCCGCCTCATGTTTCAAGCTATTGATCGTAAATGAACCTGACGGATAATGTGGCTGAATCCATACGCCATTTTTGTAATAATCATCTATCATCCCGTTCCGGCTGCTTGTTCGGCGTGCGCCATTTCGTAATTCAGGCTCCATCATTGACTGGTCATCGTCTTCCATGCTTCTGAATCAACCTGAAGAGTTGAACAGTGTGTTTGTGTGTTTTGTATTGCGTTTATATACTCGTTCGGCGCTTTAAAAAAGGCGTGTTTATCCTTTGGGGGCGGGTGAAAAGCGTTTTTTTTCGCTTGGGATGCCTCCTACGCCGGTTAGCAGGGATTTGATCAGGTTGATCAGGGAAATAAGCAAAAAGGAGAACGCGAGCGGCTCGGAGGGGCTTCGGCTCATAGAGGAGAGGCAGTCCAAGGAGATTGAGTTCTTCTTCCAGGCACTCCTCCTGTTGTGTTTTATAAAAAAAATATTCTATCCTCACCTTGCGCCCCCGCAGGCCTGTGCCCTTCGCCTGGATGCTTGCATTTGACATTGAGACCACTGGTCTCGACAAAAACGCCAGGGCCACGTGCGCGTGCGCGTACGACCCGGACGCGGGGATCGACCAGCTTTTTTTTTTCAAGGATGGGACGCAGGAGGATTTTTTTGCCTTGTTGGACCAGGCAGACTCGCTCTGCGCGTTCAACGGGGCGCGCTTTGATATCCCCTTCTTGCAGGTTCTTTCATTTTTCCCCTTTGTTCCTCCTGCTTGTCCTCTAACCCCCTTACGCAGGAGCGCTTCAACATCCCCAACGACCGCGTCGCTGCCTGGCGCCTCAAGCTGCACGACCTCTACGAGGCCTGCTATCTCAGCTTCGGCGGCGGGTTCAGCCTCAACGCCCTGTTGACGGCGAATAATATCGAGGTCAAAACCGGCTCTGGGAAAGAAGCCATCTCGCTGGCCCTCGAGGAGCGCTGGGATGAGCTTGGGGAGTATTGTCGGCAGGACACAATCAAAACCCACTACGTGTCCAGCCTGCCGTACGTGCGCGTCCCTGTGCGCGGTTTCCCCCGTCTGCACCTCAAGGCCAATGGGGAGGCGGTTGTGGTTGCTTCTTCCTCTTGAGCCGCAGGGTCGCTTCCGAATACACGGTCGCCTCTTTCCCTTCGACCCACCAGATGCTGTCCCCTGCTGCCTTGGATATGGCCTTGCTGGCCCATTGCATGCATTTTTGGATCATCTCTTGCTCCCCGACCGTCGGCCACCGCTTGGGCAGGATCACCACGCTCGCCTCGAATGGCAGCACGTCTATCCGCCGCGTGTTTCCTTCCTGCCCCTTGCTGAATACGGTGGCCGACCCGTAGAATTTCAGCAGCAAAAAATCAGATTCTAGCTCTTCGCAGTGTGTCCACGGGGCCTTGTTCTTCTCATATTCCGACCCTGTTCAAGAACCTTTCACTGTTATTGTCAATGCCTTAAAACCCTAGATAAAAAAGTAAAGACCTGCGTACAGGAACCTTGTGCTTTTCTCCCCGTTCGCATTGATCGTATGGGCGACATCCCCTGCTACCAGCACTATCACGGGGCTTTTCAATGCCCGTTTGAGCGCGTACTGCGGGTCATACGAGCGCATATCATCTGTGCACAGGGTGCTTGGTAGCCCCTTGTCCATCCCGTGCGTGTGTACGTGGCTGAACGTCTGCGCAGTACGTTTACATAGTCAGCATGCTAATTAATCTACTCTCACAAAGCGCACTTACATACGGCTCGCACGCTCGGTTCCTCGAGTACACAGCGCACGAGAATGGAATCAAGGAGGGCATTGGCGCGATTTTTTTGGATCGATTCGTTTCAAATACTGACACGGGCTGAACAGGTTTAGAAAGCTTTTTTTATTCTCGTTTGGCCCTGCCGGCGCTTAGGCGCCAGCTGTTCCGTTCGCGACAACCCGATCCCTCGTGTCATAATAGATTATTGTTTCAATCGTCGTGTCATTATGTGTTTTGACATCTGGCACAACCATCATGGGCTTGTTTACGTGGTGAACGTAAACGATTATGAACACTGCCGTGAGAATCGTAAACCAGTGGGGGAGAATGATGTGCTTGAATCCCCACTTGCATGCCTTTGACATCATCTGCCATGCGAATGCGAGCATGGGGCACGACCATGCGAAAATAACCGATATGAATCCGAAGAGTCCATCGAGCATTTTCTTCATGTCTCCCTTCTTTGGTTCGACCTTTGGCTGCTCCTGAACCGCCTCCTGCACGTTCTGCGGTGCCTGGCGCCGCCCCCTCAGCTGTCGAGCGGGCGGGGCGGGCGGAGCCTGCGGAACGGGCTGAACTTGCGGAACGGGCTGAACTTGCGGAACGGGCTGAACTTGCGGAACGGGCTGAACTTGCGGAACGGGCTGAACTTGCGGAACGGGCTGAGCCTGCGGAACGGGCGGAGCGGGCTGAACTTGCTGAGGGGGTGCATGCAATGCATCCAGACGCACCATAATCGCCTGCATCAATGCCAGGGTTTCAAGATTCGTTGGTTGCTGAGCAGCAGGTTCCGGTTGCCCCGGTTTCTGCTTCTTGCTTGCTGCCTTATCCCTTGCGTTGTCCTGCTTGCGCTTGGCGTTGTTCATTGTTAATCTTCTAACAGTGTGATCCGTTCGCAGTTGTCCGTTTTAAATACTTGATTTCCCTCTTGATTTTGATTAAAATCCCCATAGCAATTTTGCACCACCGCAGAGTAGCTTCGAATGCGTTCATTCCACTGCTGATACAGCGGGGAGCTCCGGGCGAGCGATAATTGTATGCTCGCCTTGGTATAGTAGCCTTCGTCGACCTCTAGGTTTGATATGACATTCTGGACGCTGTGGATCCGATACACGTCCCTGTGGTTGTGCTGGGCATACGGATACGCAAAGTGAATATGCAGCTGAAAAACGCTTGGAGGGTAATGAATGTACGCCATGATTTCGTCCTCTCGAATCCCTGTCTCCATCGTGATCCTTTCATGTGTTTTTTTAAGCACGCGTTTCAACATGGGAATGTGCTTTCCTCGCAGATCTCGCAGTGACCTCAGCCCTGGCTCCTTTACGATGGCCAGCCAGTTCACGCACGGCTGCAGCGTGCACCATCGCCATATAGGCCGCTGCCTGATCATTGATATCCCTCCTGTGTTTTTTTCTTTTTTTGTGTTTATGTTCTGTATCTTCCAGTGGTACCGGTTCACCCGTTCTGTATCTGGGAGCAGCACGAACTCGTCTGTTTCTAGCTTAATCTCTTCACTCTCTTGCAGCCCGTTGAGGATGTCCATTATCCACTGTTTGGCAGGGCGATTCACCTCCTGCTGTATGTAATTCTGTGTGTGTGTGGAGTCGTACATCGCGCGGGTTTCTAGGATCAGGCGCTGGTTTGCCAGCCTATTATTATTTGCGAGCATCATTCCCTTCATTTGGTTTCGCAATATTCAGGCATAAATACCATCCTCCGTTTGTTGGTAGGTGACTCGTATTTTTTTATTGAGTCTCTTGCGCCTTGGCTAGCTCGGCGTCCCTGAACCCCTGTTCGCGTGTATATTTGCTCAGGAATGTTTCCGCTTCTTCTGCCTGCTCACCAATTTTTTAATTATTATTATATGTCATCGTGGTATTATTATAATAAAAAAATTACCTGGCCTTTGGCGCGATCAATCCGCTTTTGGAGCTTGTTGATCCTGGAGTCCAGGACCCCCTGGTTTAGCTTGCGGTATGGCCTGGCTGGCCCGCGCTTCGGACGATCTGCCTTTTTAATCTTGGCAAGCGTTGGTTTTTTTTCCTTTTTGCTCTCATTTTTCTTGTTTTTTTCTGTCTCACTCGACGTCTCTTCGATTGCTTCGGTGGCTTCGGCTGTGTTTTTTTTCTCTTTTTTGTCCGTCATTTGGCTTGTGTCAAATGGGGTTTGGGTAGCCGGCCCCGTGTGCAAGGATACTTT
>Ga0194062_1000544_pt1 | contig 16013 bp, 14 predicted proteins | sample SepL2225m_MetaG_FD_155481 | JGI IMG/M metagenome (GOLD analysis project Ga0194062, IMG submission 155481) | Anoxic zone freshwater microbial communities from boreal shield lake in IISD Experimental Lakes Area, Ontario, Canada - Sep2016-L224-25m | ecosystem: Environmental > Aquatic > Freshwater >... | reverse complement strand
GTTTCCGGGCCATCGGCTGGGCTTCCACCGCCGGGGCAGGTTCGGCCTCGGCAGCAGCGGCCTCGGCCTCGGCCTCGCCCCCGGCATCAGCAGCGGTTTCCGGGGGGATGTCCTCGGCATCGGTTTCTTCCGTGCCTTCGTCCCGTTCCGTCCCGGCATCCGCCGCACGGGTTTTATCCCACGGCGCCTCCCGGCTCGGCGGCAGCGAACTGTTCCGGCTGGTTTGGTTCAAGCGCTCACGCGCTTCCTTCAAGTCCAGCAGCAGCTTGGATGACAACGAGCGCAACGCCTCGTCTCCCAACCGTTTCAGGTAGGCTTCGTCGATCTGTCGCAGGCTGTGGTCGCTCAGTTGCATGGGGGCGAAAATGTTCAGAATGTTGGGATCATTGTGAACCAATTAATCGAAATTTGCGATAGGGGGGTGATTGTTTACGTCACAGGAACCTTTATATATCTCAGCATATAATAGCTCCAGTTTACGGAGGATTTTGTCAGTGGAAAAATTGATTGCAATATTCTCCCTTGCCAAACGCCCCATCTCTTTACGGATTGAGGCATCATCCACCAATCGTGCAATTTCTGCTTGCAGTGAATGAATATCACCCGGCGTTACTAAAACCCCATCTTTTCCTTCAGTCACTGCTTCAGGGATGCCACCAACCCGTGAAACGACAATGGGCAAGCCATAAGCCATCGCCTCAAGCATACTCATTGGCAATCCCTCGATATAGGATGGCAACACAAATAAAGATGCCTCGTTCAATAACTGCAACTTTTTCGAACCTTCCACCCATCCGGGCAGATCAACTTGGCATTGTATGCCAAGTTCGGCTATTTTGGCTTTAATCAAGGCAATATCGCCGTCACCAGCGAGAATCAATTTCAACCATGGTCGGGAATCTGCAATACGGGCGAAAGCTTCAAGCAAATCGAATACGCCCTTGTCCATTTCCAAGCGCCCCAAAAAAAGCAGGCACACTTGACGCTTATCCAAGGGGCCATGCGCCGGACTTGGCGGCAACATGACCGGATTGGCCAATATGCTCGTCTTGATGCGTGGCGAAATATCATGGGCCGCGTCCGCCCATGCCTGTGACAAAACAATCACCCTTGCGCAACGCTCGAGGATTCGCCGAATCGCCTTTTGCGCCAGAACTGGGCTGTGACGGAAAAAACCCCTGAATCCACCGCCATGCAAATGAAAAATAACCGGGCACCGTAGGGCAAAGGACAGCAAGATATATAGGCTTTTCCGCCAGAAACTTTTACCGGATGCGCCATGGATATGGACCAGTGCAACCTGCCCCTTAAACAACAGCATTGCCAATTCATGCAAGCTGGCCAAGGCCGTCTTTAGCTTATGCAAATGGGTGCCGTCGGCATGGGAAGGCAGATAAATGATCGCGCACTGATCAAACAAACCCCCTGCCTGATAGGTGGCCACCACCGATGACATCCCTCCGCGCCCGTCAAGAGCGTTGCCAATCATGACTATGTAACGTTTCCGATCCATTTCAACGCCAATTCAGATTAAATATTACGCACAACCATGCGAAGCTTGCCATTTTTGGTGCGTGGGATTTCGTCAACCACCTCAACCTTCACATGCATCCCTGTGCCGACCAGTTCGTGTGCCCGGGCCACCATGTCCGCCTTGTCTATCCCTCCCCTCCCCTTGGCTGGAACCACCAGCACGCGCAACTCGTCCAGCTTGTCCTGTATCACCTGGCCCTCGAGCAGGTTATCCAACCCATCGAAAATGTTGCACATCATGATTACTTCACGGCCATCCGGGGTTCTGATGAAATCATCGGCGCGACCGGTGAGATGGTCGACGACAGGGAATGCCCGGTTACATGGACAGTGGTAATTTGCATCTGCCATCACAATATTGTCACCCAACCGAAAACGTATGAAGGGCATTAATAAGTTGTCGAAACCGGTTCCAACCACTTCCATGCCACCCTCCTCCAGAGGCAATAGTTCCACCAAACTGTAATCGGATAATAAGTGGTAATTCCCATGATCACATTGAGCTATTGCGGCGACCCTTTCAAACGAACTGTAGTAGTCAAAAATTGATGCGCCGAAAACCTCCTTGACAAGTTTACGGTGTTCATCGGTGACCGTTTCCGATGAAGTCGCCACGCTGCGAAGCTTTGTCCCACGGTATTTCCGGTTGGCACTCTTAAGGAAACGGGCGAGCAGTAATATCGCGTTGGGGTAACACTGGATCATGACGGGGTCGAATGCCTCCATAGCCTTCACATAGGCTTCCGCACTGGACTCGGACAAGTGATAGGACGACATCATCAACATATTGTCCGCTAGATTGTGCCGCCAAAACGGCGGTTGCGTCTGCTCGCTGGGCACTATACGGTCACCGCGAATCCATGCGCGCCGTTCTCCATATTTTAGGCCCGCCCACATCAACATCCGCCAGACAAATGCATTTTCCCGATTAATCGCATGCAAATCCCGATAACCTTTCATTGAAAGACCTGTCGTGCCGCTGGTATACCCGGAAAAACGGGAACCTTTTACCGTCTCGGAAAGCATGCCCCCCTGGGCATCGAAGACTTCGCGCTTAGTCAGGAAAGGCAGTTTGGCAATATCCGACAATTGCTTGATATCACCTGAAGACACGCCTGCCCTGGCAAACGCCTCGCGATAATAAGGAACCGTCTTTTCCGCATGAACCAGTATGGCTTGCAGCTTTTTTAATTGGAATTCCCCCAATTCATCTTGGGAGAGCCACTGGGTCTGTAGGACATCGTATAGTTCCCGCTTGAATGCCCCACCCTCACGCAATAGTTTCCTGACCAGGGCGCTACTGGAAATTAACCCCTCTTGCAGCCAGACAGGGGATTTGGTGTATATCTTTGATGTGTACATATTTGACCTTACTTTGACAGTATTGCGGCAAGCACCTCGGCACCCAATCCGGCCCGGCGCCGCCATTCGGGAAGCCGTTCGGACAAGTGCTTACGGATCGCATCCTCTTCCCTCGCCAGGCATTGCAGCGATTCCATCAGCGTACCGGCAGACACGGTGGCGGTGTTGAGTACATAGCGCTCATGGCCAAACAGGTCGTGGTTGATTCCACGCGCTTTTATGCTGTAAGAGATGGATATCGTGGGTATCCCTGTGGACAGGGCCGCAATGGTTGCGTGGGTGCGCGCACCGATGAAGAACCTGCACTGTGAAATGAGGTACTTCAGTTGCGGCGCATTCAAACCTTGTGGGACGATTGACACTTGCCCGCCACAATCTCCGGTTTCCGCCAGCAATTCCCGGAGATACTCCCCGTCATTATTGACAGGGCTGCCGTTAAGCGGTGCCACATGCGGTATTAACAAGATTGACCACCCTTCCGCCGCGGCCGCCTTGATAAAACCGGTGACTTCCCGGCGGATGCCACCCTTGTCGCCGCCTTTGGACCGGACATTTTCGATCAGCGGACTCACATTGAGCCCGACCACACCGAGTGTGCCCGCTTTAGGCCAAAATTCGGAGGTGCTGATTTCTTGCGGCACCATCAGGAAAGCGGAATCGACGACCGATAAAACATTTTCCGCCACGCCAAGCTGCCGCAAATATTCGCGGGTGTGGCTTTCGCGCACCGAGATCAAATTCAAGCGCCGCAAATGGGCCTCCATCTGCCGTTCGACGGCGGGCAACCGGGCAAACGGGCCCACCGAAGCCCCCCACAGCGCAACCGGCTTGCCCAAACGCAGCGCCGCCTCGGCAATGCCGACAAAAAAGAAAAGCGATGCCAAGCCATAATCAAGTGAATAATTGTCGCCGCCAATAATCAGCACGGCATCACAAGCGGCCAGTTCCTCTGCCAACGCCTGCGAAGGCCGCAGCTTTGGCCAAGGTAAATGCAGCCATCCGGGCACGAAGCGGCACAGGCGGTTCCATTGCACATAAAGCCAAGGCTCGTGAGGCGTCGGCACAAACGCCACTCCGCAATCGGCCGAGTCGGGCCACTGCGCCGAATCGCGGACGATGTCATTCGAAGGCACGCGCACTTTCACGTCGCCCCCCAATTGCCGGCGCAGCAAGGCCACGGTCGAGCGGACCAGCGCCTCGCAACCCCGGTTGCCAAAATTGTTTTGGCCCGTCAAATAAATTCGTTTAGCCATCGCTACTCCAGTCATTATTATAATCTGCCCCGTCCATCACAGCACATGGAATACTTCGTCCAATGGCCGTCTGGGACTTTGGGCGATGCGTAGATTCTCCGGCAAATGCCCAACCGCAACCAACATGATGATCGCCTGGCTTCCGGGAATGCCAGCCAGCGCCTTGAACTCGCGATCCACCTGCGGCAGCACACTCCAATTGAGGCAGCAGGTGCCCAAACCCAAAGAATGCAAGGCATAGATCAAGGTCATGGCGAACAACCCTCCGTCAATCCAGCATTGGTAGCGTTCGCCGACGGTCAGGAAGCAATCCAGGCTCTCGGTCACTACCAACAGCTTATCGGCCTGGTCGCCAAAGCCGCGATTGCCATTTTGCAGGGCGAGTAGGCGCGTCTGCCTGTCCCGGTCCGCGACGGCATACACGCGCCCAGCCTGACGGTTGCACACGGAGGGGGATTTCTGCGCCATGCGCACCGCTTCTTCGATCAGCCCCATGTCGACGGGGACGGGGGAAAACTGGCGGACGCTGTGGCGGGCTTCCAAAAAGTGTCGCAAATCAATCTGCGACCGGCTTAAGATTTCAGATTTAGTGACTTCCCTTGTTCCGCCCTCAGCATGGGCGACACATCCGTCATGGGCTTCCCGCAGGGCGGCGACGGTGGCTTCCAAGCCAGGCATGGCAAGTCCGTGCCGACCATTGAAGGCCAGGTATTCGGCTAGGGTGTTGACCGCCGCGAGGCTAGTCCTGTCGGGCCCGAAACGGGAAAGGTATTCGCGGGTGCCTGCTGTGAGCAGATCCACGGCATCCGCTCCGAAACCCGGGCGAGGGGTACTCAAGGCAAGACCCTTTTCAATCCGGTGGTAGGACTTGATGATATCAGCCTCCAATGTCCCGCGTGAGTGCCTCCCCATCAACCCCGAGTGGCGCAGATACATGCGCCAGTCGTGACAGGATGCAAACGCACTGGAAACGCCGTCCCGCAGGCAACGGTAACGACTCCTCAAGGCATCGCGAAGGAATCCGGGCAATATATTAAGAACCCGTTTGGAAAACGCTTTCATTCCACCTCCACATACTATCGGGCAATGATGCTACCATACGAACCAACGCAACGGAAGAAGCTTGCCCAATACGGCCCTTTCTTCGCTGGTAAAGGGTTTCATCAAAGCCCCCAATACCAGAAATACGACACCAACCAGCAACAAGTTAAGCACGCAGGCCAGCCAAGAATGCGTGGGCATGCCAAAGTCGCGCACCACGAGGAAAGCCACTGCGGATGCGGTGGCGACTTTGGCGTTGCCCAGCCATTCGGGGTTTAGCCGGATGCCCGCCAGCCTCAACAGCATCCATACGGTCACAACCCAGATGAATTCACTGGCGATCAGCGACCATGCCACGCCCACGACACCAAAGCGAGGTGTCAGCACGAAAGCCAACGGCAGCCCTAGGCATGAGAACACCGTCGCGGCAATGTTAGCGTTGGCCCGCTCAAGCGTTATGGTCACCAAACTGAGCAGCAGGTGCATGGTCTGGAATGCGATCAACACGGTCAGGCAGGTCAGCATCAGGCCAACCGCAGGGTATTTTCCGCCACTCACCAAGTCGCCCAGAATATCCCCTTGGAAGGCGAAGTAGGCGATAACCGGTGTCACAATGAACAGATTTAACTTGAGGATCAAATTGGTTAGCATCGCCAATTCGTCCATGTCGCCGCGTTCAACATAACGAGCCACCAGCAACGGTCTTATCCAGCCGATCAGCATATGGGCCGGCAAATAATTCCGCAACATGTCGGTTATGGATTGGGCAAAGCCAAACACGGCAGTCTGGGATGCCCCCAACACACGGGTGACGACCAGTTTGAGGGCGTTATCCCCGTAAACCTGGCCAAACACTTGGACGGCGAAAAAACGCAAGGACACCGACCATAGCTTGGGGTTGGCATAGTGTTCGTCCCCGCCGCCCGTGCCGTTGCGAAAAGCAAGCACATGGTGCCGTAGCAGAAAACAACCGGCCAAAACTGACAACACATGGGTTGCCGTTTCGATAAGCAGCATCGCCGACAGATCCAGCCCCCCGCCCGCCAAGCTGGCCGACATTGCCCCCAGCTTCAGTAGGTTGCGCCCGAATTGCAAGCCCTGTGTGCTACCCTGCATTAACAGCGAGGCAAACAATTCGTCCAAAAAACGCACGAGGGTGCCGAAAACCAATAGCAATGCAAAAATCGCCAGGCTTTTTTCCGCCCGCTCCAAATTCAACGTCGGCAGCAGCCAACCACCGCCCAAGTAGGCCAGCAGGGAAAAAAACGATGCCAGCGCAAAGCGGCCCGCCAGCAGCGAACCGATGAAGCTCTGGAAACGGGCGGGCGCAGCCTTGACCCGGTACTCGGCGACATAGCGTTGGGCGATGCTCGACAGCCCAAAGCCGGTAAGCAGAAAGAAAATCTCCAGTATCGCGATGAGTGCCACATAAACGCCATAGTCTTCAGGGGCAAGCACCCGGACGACAATTACCAGGCAAGCGAACCCGGCCATTGCAGAGCCAGCCTTGCCTATGCCAAAGTGGATCAAGCTGCGTTTCGCCCTCCCCATGGAATAATGCCTCTCGCCGCTCATTCTACGGACGGTTGCAAGGCGTTGGGTTCATGCAAAACCCGGCTGGCGATAGGCGTTTCGGGGTGGCAGCGAGGGTAAAAAAAGCCGATGCAAATCGCCGCCGCTCCGTAGTGCCAGTGAGTGACCGAGGTGGCCACATGGGCGAGGTCGCGTTTTTTCAATGCGAGCAAGGCAATCACGGCCATGAGGACCGCCGCCAGCGCCCATGCCACCCAAGACGGCAGTGCCGTCAAGGCCAATATGAACATGAACCACCAGGCCATTACCGCCAGCGGGTGTATCAGCATGAACGTGGGGCCCCACCACCACGGATGCCCAATCGCCACCCGCAATAACACCCCGGAGGCCATTGCCCGCCGATTCCGCCAATGGCGCAATAACAATTCGAGGGTGCCCAAGTCATGCCCGGTATGGTGCACGGCCGGCAGGGGCAGACGCAACAGTTTCCAGCCAGCGGCGCCTAGCCGAAAGCCCAATTCGGCCTCTTCGTAGGCTTTCAGATTGCGATTGGCGGCGTAGCCGCCCGCCGATTCAATCGCCGCCCGCCGATACAGGCCACCCCCGTTGAGATAGGGAAGTTCCCCGGGTTTTGAAGACGCCTCATTTTTTTGTCTAAACCGATCCATTTGGTTTGTCACCTGCGTATCCTTCAAGACTCCGGCGACACCGCCAATGCGGGCGTCCTGCACTATTCGCCGGTAAGCCTCGCCAAGAAACCCCGGCAATAGCTGCATGTCGCCATCGAGGATATAAACGAATTCCCCGGAACTATGCTGATAGCCAAGCTGGACGCCCGCGCCGCATCCACAATCTTGCCCGTCCGCAAATTGCACTACGCGAACCGGATAACGCCCCGCAATTTCCACGGTTTTGTCGGCCGATAGCGAATCGGCAACGATAATCTCAACTTGCCCGGGGATTTCATCGGCTGCGGCCAGCGCAGACTCAATGGCAAGGCAAACTTTCCGCTCTTCGTTGAAGGTTTTGATGATGATGGAAAGCAGGGGGGGGCGTGTCATAAGTCACCCTGTCCTCTGTTGGAGGGTTGCTTGCGCACGGGACATGACGGCCACATAGGCCAACATCACGATCGCCAGGAATTGGATGGACGGAACATCGAGAAAGTCGGTATTGTAGGGCAGTTCAAACAGGAGCAGGAGCAGGCCGACCGACGATGCGCGCAGTATGGACGCTCGCCACAAGGAAGCCCGTTCGACTTGCGCCGCAGTCCGCCGGGCCTTTTCCGAACCCAGCAACAAGGCCAGGGCCAAGGCGGCGGTGCCAAGCAAGCCGGACTCCCACAGCAGGCACGTCAAGCTGGAACGCCTTAAATTGAACGGATATTTCCGGGCGATGTCCCCGGTCGCCGTTTGGCCGGAAAATGTCGCCCCAACCCCGTGCCCCAGAAAAAAGTGGACGGGTTCGGTGGCCCCGTGCTTGAACCACCAGAGCCTCAGCGCCGTGCCACGCCCCATTTCACCGGTTAAACCAATTTGCTTGACATCCGTCTGCCTGCCTACCATCGAATCGACATAAGCCTGGATTGATTTACTCTCTTCGCTATGCGAGTAAGCGAATTGCATTTGATAAGCCACCAGAATGGAAAATGCGCTGGCGGTGGCTATCATTAGCATGGACAATGTCTGCACGGGCCGCCGCAAAAGATCGCCACGGTACAGGAGCGCTATGCCGACCGGTATCATCAGAATGGCAAATTTCACCTCGGCCAAGGCAACGCAGGCCAGCCCGGTGGTGGCTATGAAAATCATGCGCCGTGTGCTGACAATGCCCGAGCGCCAGTGCGAAACCACTAATACGATGGCGAACTCTATGAATATGGCCATGGCACCACTAGCGCCACCGCCTTGCGGATCGCCTCCGAAAAGGCCGACCACCGCGTCCCAACTGGCACCTTTCAAGTGTGCGGAATCCCGCCTGGGCGCAACGACAAAATGCTGATAAATAACCACAGGCAACTGTAGGGGGACCAGCCATGGCAGCCACTGCCAAAACTTGTCCACCGTCGGCAAGGCAACCAATCCGGCGGTGATTAGAATATAAAAAACCCAAAGAAACAGATAGTCCTTGATGCTGAGCATAATCAACAAAAGCCCCGATCCATTAAGGATTGTTGCGGTTATCAGCAAGATCAAAAATAGGACCAAGGCGATCTCATAGGACAAAAAACCGCTTTTTGAGGCGTTTACCCTTCTGCCCATCAGTGTCAATGGAAGGGTCACGAGCAAGAAAGCGCCAATCAGATAGGGAATCCAGAATGCCTTGCCAATATGGGCAAAATATTGAAGCTGTCCCACCACTAAGTAAATTAGGACTGCCTGGCAAATAAAAATAGAATCCAAGGATAGAAAAAGAAAGGCCAGCCCGCCGAACATGGCACCGAGGATGATCCCAACTGCCTTGGCGCCGACGAGGGCGGTGAGCGCACCGCTCACCATACTAGTCAAAACAACAACCACAAACCACACAAGGCCGCCCCAATTTACGCGGGGGAAGGGGGGCATTTTGAAAGGCCGTGAATTTGATGCCGCAGACAAATTGGCCTTCATGGGGAAGCCAGCGCCAAAGGGGGATTATCCTTACGTTTTATGCCTTGGCTTGTGCCGGTCAAGATTGGGGATGCCACAATCACTTGACCGGCGGGCCGATCAGGCGGGCGCGGTCTTTCCTGTCCATTGCCGCCAAAAGGGCGTTGGAAAATTCGACTTGCTCCTCGTAGGCGGCCTGCGCATCCGATCCTATGCTGGAAACCCTGAACAGCAACCCGTCCGGTATGCGTCCGGTCAAACCGTATTTCAACTGCGCCAGCTTTCTCCCCAGGCTATTCGCAGATACCGTTTCACCGACCGTGATCCAATAGGTAATCGGTTCGACGCGGTCGCCTTGGACGGCAAGCAGCCTTTTGACAGGTATCCTTTCGCCTGACAAGGCACTGAATGCGCCTTCAAATTCCCTGAGAATCTGGAAGCCCTGCGCCGTGTAACAGACTTCTGGCTTGTGAACCTGCAATAGGTCGTTCTGGCTGTCGCCGTAGGCAATCGACAACATGACTTGCCCGCCGCCATCGTTGCGATAGGTCCGCGACAGCGTTTGGCTGTAAATTTTCTTGAGGGTGCCTTGCGTCCTTTCGTCGGGCAACAAAGGGGGCACTTTATCGTTGACCTTCCAGTCGCCGAATTGCCTGGGAATCATCATTTCCAAGTTGACGGCTTCACCCTGCCCGGCAAGCTTTTGCGTCGGCTTCATTGCCACCGCCATGACGGCGGCGAGGATCATGGCCAAGCCGATCCAGATCGCTTTGTAATTGAAAGTGTCCGAAGGGGGGCCGGAGGCCATGGCGGTCATGTTCATTGCTGCTACCTTAAGCGTGGTTTTATTTCAAAGCGTCAAATTAAGGCCGGATTCCAGCGCCAAGCCTTCCATTCCAATGCCTACCCGGCAGACGCGCGGTTTTGCTTGTTTCCGAAGACCAGATCCAACAACCCATCCAGCGCAAACAACATGATCAATGCCGCCGCGAACAACAGGATGCCGGCGAACTTGTGCAGGAACCCTTGCCCCGCCTCGTCGCCGAAATGGTAAGTGACCAACACCAAAATGACCACGCGCATCACATTGGCGAAAAAGGCGATGGGGAGGATGCTGGCGATGAGCAGGGCGTTTTTGATCCTGCCCGGGTAGTGCAGGAGATAGAGGTAAAGCAAGCCCATCGCCGACAATGAAAACATCGAATGCAGGCCGGAACAGGCATCCGCCACGAGCAATTGGTAAGGGCCTATGGTCAACATCACGCCGCTGCGGGCAATCGGGTAACCCAGCGCATAGAGGCTGTCTTCGGCCAGCACCGACACTTGCTGCTTGAGCGGCCCGGTCACCGCATCGACGAGGAAGCCGGGCAGCGGGATCATGAACAGCAGGAAGAACAGGGGAAACCATAGCGCGCGCGCCGCCTTGCCGCCCAAGGCGATGAGCAGGGTGCCCAACAGCACGGGAATTTGCGAGCCGACCTCGAACAGGAGGATTTCCTGGGAACGGCCTACGGCATAAAGCAAAAGCCCCGCGCCTAAGATGATGCCGCCGGCAATCGGGCGGGTCTGCTGCGGGGCTGCCGACAAAACTTCCCGCTGCCGCCAAAACAGCCAGATGCTGGCGACCAGCACCATCGGGCTGTGGATGTATTCTTCCTCGGACCAAACCGTCTGCGACAGGTAGTGATAAGTGGGGATGTACAAGGCCAGCAAGCCCGCCAACACGGGCCACCATGACCGTAAAAAGGCGGGCGACGGCTGTAGGTCGGTTGGCGAAGCACTGTTCATGCAAACTTCCACTGACTAGAATCCATTGAGAACGGCACCCACGATCTGCGCCTTGGCGTTGGCGAGTTGGGCTTGCAACACCAGCGCGTCGCTCATGCGGGCATGGTGTCTCTGCATGACGAGCAATGCCGCGCCGGTTTCCGCGGCGATATTCTGCGTGTCGGCGTAGAGCAAGCCGTTGGGCGTATCCAGCAGGGTGATGTCATAGTTTTCCGCCAAGTCGCGCAGCAGCAACTTAAACGCAGGCCTTCCAAGCAGTTCCTGCGGGTTGGGCGGCAGGGTGCCCGCCGGCAGCACGGACAGGTCGGCAAACGAGGGGATTTTACTGACCGCCTCCATGCCAACGGACCCGGCCAGCAGGCCGGACAAGCCTTGGCGCCCGCCGAGATCGAACAATTGGTGTTGGCGCGGGTTGCGCAAGTTGGCGTCCACCAGCACCGTGCGTTGGCCCAACTGGGAGAAGGCGACGGCGAGGTTTGCCGCGAGGAAGCTGCAACCTTCCCCCGAACCCAATCCCACCAACGCCAATTGCTTGTGCCCTGCGTTGAACCAGCGCAAAAGGAGTTGGCTGCGCAGACTGCGGATGGCCTCCGCCTGGGGGCCAAGCGGTTGGTAGGCGGCGGTCAACCCCTCGTTGAATCCGCCTTCGCCCGGCTGCAGGTAGGGGTAGCCGAACTGTTGCGCGAGTTGCGGAAGGGTTGCCAGGGTTTCCGCCATGCCCGTTTTCGGATTGGCCTTGCTCATGCCATTCGCCTCCGCCGGAAAAACTTGCCAAACCCGCTTTTGGGCAAGGCGGTTATGACGGCCAGCACAGGCAATCCAAGGCCCTCGGCGATGTCCTCGGTGGCGCGGATGCGCCTGTCCGTCATTTCCGCCAGGAAGCCGAAGCCCATGCCTAGCATCGTGCCGAGGAAAATGGCCAGCGCCACGTTCAGCACCAGTTTCGGCTTGGCGTGCCTAAGCGGCGCGACGGCCGGGTTCAATACCGCAATGTCGGTCAGGTTGCGCTGGCTCTCCAACCGGATCTGGTTGGCGCGCTGGGTGGTGGAGTCCAGCGTGGCCTGGGCGCTGGACATCTCCCGGGTGAGCAAATCGACGCGGTCGCGCTGCTGTTTAAACTGGATGACACGGGCCTTTTGTTCGGCCAACGCCTTCTTGAGTTCGTTTTCCCGCTGTTGCGCCTGGGTTGCCGCGTTTTCCATGGAACCCCGCGCCGTCTGGATTTCAGCGGCGATTTTCTGCTTCAAACTCTGCACTTCCGACATCGCGCTTATGTATTGGGGATGGTTCCTGTCGACGCGCCCAGCCGCTTCCGCCAGCTTGCCCTCCGCCCTGGCCAGTTCGGCCTTCATATTTTGGATAAGGCTGTTGTTAAGGATTTCCGGCAATTCGCCCAATTTGCCTTTGGCATGCGCCCCGCTGATTTGGCGTTGCCGGGTGATGCTGTCATACGTTTGCGTTTGGATGGCCACGAGCTGGCTGGACAACTCGGCCAAGCGGGCGTTTTCGACATCCAAGCGCCCGTCCAACGCCACGGGCATTAAGCCGGTTTCCCGCTGATAGTCCGACAGCCGTTTCTGCGCCTCTTCCACCTTGGTGCGCAGACCCTTGAGTTGCCCGTCAAACCAAGCCGACTGCTGGAGGGCGGGTTCCACTCTCAATTCCAGATTGGCCTGGATGTAGGCTTGGACGAACATGTTGGCCAACTCCGCCGCAAACTGCGGGTCGGCACCTGAAAATTCGACGACGATCACATTGCTTTCCTTGGAGGGCTGGACCTCGAGGCTTTTCAGCAAGCTGTCCGCCAACCAGTCGCGGATGTTGCCCCGCCCTTGAGTGTCCTCATTGAACTGCTCGATGACTTCCGGCACACTGTCGAGTTTAAGCCGGTCGATCACTTTCAGCGCGACATTGTGGCTGGAGATGATATCGACTTGCGTGGCCATGTAGCCGGGCAGCAGTTGCGCCGGCATGACCATTCCGGTGATCGGATCCGTGCCTTTGAAATCGACCAGCACCGATGCGGTTCCCGTGTAAGTCTTTGGCATCGAAAGACTGACCACGGCGGTTGTCGCCACGGTCACCAACAGCGTAAGCAAGACGATGCGCTTGCGCGCCAGCAGGATAAGGATGAGTTGGGAAAAGTTCATGGGCTCGTTGGCAAGTTGGGGGGCCTGGTCAAAACCAGCTTTCGCGGACATACAGGATATCGTCGGGTTTCACCTGTTCCTCCGGATCCACATCGTCGATGGTTTGCATTGCGCCCTGCGCATCGCGGCGCTTGAGCTTGATGCCGTTTTCCGTGCCCTTGGGGGTCAGCCCGCCGGCGGCCGATAGGGCGTGGTTGACCGTCATGTTGCGCTCCAGCCGGATCATGCCGGGGCGCTGCACCTCGCCGTAGACGTAGAACACCTGCGCACGCGGCACATAGATGATGTCGCCATTCTGGACTTCGAGGTGCTTCGAGTCGTTCCCTTGGAACAGGGCGTAGAGGTCGATCTCGGTTTTGGTTTCCTTGCCGCCCTCCTTGTCCGGGCGGATTAGGATCGCCTTGTCGCCGCCGTTGGCGTTGACGCCCCCTGCCATCGCCAATAAATCCACAATCGTGCTGGCTTTGTCCATGGGGTGCTTGCCGGGTTTGTTGACTTCCCCGATCACCGAAACCTGCCGGCTCATGAATTGGCTGACAATCACCGTCACATGGGCTTGTTTGATGAAACCCTGGCTCTCCAGGCGCGAAGCGATGAGGTTCCTAACCCCGTCCGTGCTCAGCCCGCCGATGGCAAGCTTGCCCAGCAGTGGAAACGAGATCGTCCCGGACTCGCTGACGCGCTCCTCGGTACTGAGGTCGGGGTAGTCGAAAACCGTGATTTTCAGGATGTCCCCTGGGCCAAGTTTGTAATCGTCTGCGGCCCATGCGCCGGGGCAAGCCGACAAAATGCCCATCAAGGCCAAGGCGGGCATTATCAAACGGGCGGCTAGTCTTCTTATCATTGCAAATCGGGCCATGGTCGGATACCGGGGTTCCTATTTTAAACCTTCCAAGCCTTTTTTGATGTGGTCGGGGGCTTGGGGTTGCAGGTTTGGGGGTTCTTTCGCTGCCGGAGCAGGAACCGGAGCCGGAACCGATAGGGCAGCGCCAGGCCGGGCTTCGGCGAACTGACCGACATAAGTGATTTGCTCGCCGGCGCGCAGTTGCTTGAGTTTGGCATCAAGCAATTCCTTGTTTCTGGAATTGGCGACAAATTTTTCGATCACCGGTTTCGCCTGCGCCTCGTCAACCGGGCTATCGACGGCGCTCTCCAGTAGCATGAGCGTCGTCTGGGTGCCTTGATCCAAGGTAATGATGTCGCCGGCCTTCATTTTGGCAATGGCGGCGAGCATTTCCATGGGCGCCTGTTCGGCCAGCCATTGCACCTCGTTGTCCTTAAAGTCTATCGCCCGGCTTTTCAGTGCGGACGATACGTCCCCCGCCATTTTGGCATTGTCCAAGGCGGTCTTCAAATTGTCGTTGAACTTGTCCTTGGCGATGAGGAAGGCATGGAACTTGTAGGCTTTGCGCTTTGCGAACAGTTCCGGGTGCGCAGCATAGAAATCCTTGATTTCGGCCGGCGTTGCCGGGGTGCGGCTGTACACCATGCGCTCCAGGTAAGCCTGCGAGAGAATCTGCCGTTTGCTGTCTTCAATGGCCTGCATCACCGCCGGGTCGCGGTCCAGCTTCTTCCTTTGCGCCTGCTGCAGCAACAGTTGCCGGTCGATCAAGGCATCCAGGATTTTCCTCGACGCTTCCTTGGCCGCGGGCCCGTCGGCGATCCCGCTGCGCGCCAGTTGGCTGTTTACTTGGTGGATGGTGATTTCCTCGTCGTTCACTTTGGCGGCGACCTGGGAGCCAGCCTTTTCGCCTTTGCCGCCGCAAGCGCTTAGCATCGCCACGCAAAACACTGCGGTTGCCCATGGAACGGCAAGCCCGGCCCGGCCGGTTTTTCCGGTGCGGACAATCATCGGTCTTTCATCGGCAGACATGCTTTTTCCTCGTAGGTTTCATCTAGTTTAGTTCAGTGGGCGGGTGCGCACGAAGGCTTTCCCCTTCACCCGGCATCGGCCGTGGCGTGCCGTGTCGCTTCAAAACGCATTCCTATCGCCGCCGAAAACGACTTTGACCGTTTTCAAAATAATCCACAAGTCCAGCATGACCGACCAGTTTCTAATGTATTCCAAGTCGTACTCGATGCGTGCCGCCATCTTGTCCAGCGTGTCGGTTTCCCCGCGCAGGCCGTTAACCTGCGCCCAACCGGTGATCCCCGGCTTGACCTTGTGGCGGATCATGTAGCCCTTGACCACCTTGCGGTACATTTCGTTATGCGCCACCGCGTGCGGCCTGGGGCCGACCACGCTCATGCGGCCCTGCAACACGTTGAAGAACTGGGGCAATTCGTCGAGCGAGCTTCTTCTGAGGAATTTGCCGAAAGGCGTGACCCGCGGGTCGCGCTTTTTCGCCTGTACGATGCGGTCGCCGTCCTCGGTCACCGTCATCGAGCGGAATTTATACACGCTGATCTCCTCCCCGTCCAAGCCATACCGCCTCTGCTTGAACAGCACCGGGCCGGGCGAAGTCAGTTTGATGCCCACGGCGATCAACGCCATCACCGGGGAGGCCAGCAACAGTATCAAGCTTGCGATCAGGATATCGCTCAAGCGTTTGATCAAACCGCGCACCCCGAAATAAGGCGTGTCGCGGACCGACACCACCGGCACGCCATTGATGTGATCGAAACGCGCATTGATCAGCTGATGTTACGCAGTGAGCCGTTGAAGCTCGGCGAAACTGGCTTGTAGGGCTTTGATGTAAAGTTTGCTCTTGAGCGCGAAATGGTTAAGTTGATGCTTTGTCTTGAGCAGTTCAAGTTTGAAAAAC
>Ga0194062_1000542_pt1 | contig 16040 bp, 16 predicted proteins | sample SepL2225m_MetaG_FD_155481 | JGI IMG/M metagenome (GOLD analysis project Ga0194062, IMG submission 155481) | Anoxic zone freshwater microbial communities from boreal shield lake in IISD Experimental Lakes Area, Ontario, Canada - Sep2016-L224-25m | ecosystem: Environmental > Aquatic > Freshwater >... | reverse complement strand
GGCACACCTCCTACCAAAAACATTGGGTGCGGATTTTTGCCACCAAACACAGCGTGTAATTTCACCACATCACGTTGCCAAGCTAGCGCGTCGAGATAGTGTGCTACTGCCATCAGGTTTGCTTCGGGCGGAAGTTTGTAAGCAGGATGCCCCCAATAACCGTTGGCAAAAATACCGAGCTGCCCCGCATCAACAAAGCCTTTAAGCTTTTTCTGCACATCACTGAAATAACCTGGAGAAGATTTTGCGTAACCCGAGATGCTTTGCGCTAAAGCTGAAGTCGCCTTGGGGTCGGCCTTGAGCGCAGACACCACATCGACCCAATCTAACGCATGTAAATGATAAAAGTGCATCACGTGATCGTGAATATATTGCGCACCGATCATCAGATTGCGAATGAGCTGTGCGTTGCTTGGCACTTCAATTTTTAACGCATTCTCAACAGCACGCACAGAAGCTAAGCCATGTACCAAGGTGCACACGCCGCAGATGCGCTGTGCGAGCGCCCATGCTTCACGCGGGTCACGTCCGCGCAAAATAATCTCAATGCCACGAACCATGGTGCCGGCTGAAGAAGCCCGTGTAATGAGACCATTACCATCGGTCTCAGCCTCAATGCGCAAATGCCCCTCGATACGAGTAACTGGATCGACGATAACGCGACGGGAAGTTTGTTCGCTCATGGTGCTTTTTCCTCAACTAAATATTCGGCTAGTAGCTCGGTCAGCCCGATCACCTCAATCTTCATGTGATAGTGCTCTAAACCCTCTTCCATCACGATGCGACAGTTGGCACAGGCGGTCACTAGCGTTTTAACGCCAGTCGCTTCAATCTGACCTTTCTTGTGTTTGAATGCTTCTAAACGCAAAGGCTCCGCGCGCGAGTTGGCCGAAACGCCACCACCGCCACCGCAACACCAATTCATCTTGCCAGCATCGGGCATCTCGCGAAAATCTGCCGCAATGTCAGCTAATAAATGACGGGGCTGCTCCAGCACTCCGCCGCGTCGAGCGATCTGGCATGGGTCGTGATAAGTCAAAGGTCGTTTATCTTTGCCGTTCGTTTTAAGTTTTCCGGAAGTACGCAATTCATCCAGCACTTCCAGAATATGTTTCACATCGAAAGTGTAAGCTTTGCCCATCAGGTTAGGGCCTTCCCAGCGCAGTGCAGTAAAGGCATGACCACACTCAGGACTGATTACGCATTTCACTTTCAACCGCTCAGCCGCAACCACAATCCGGCTCACGATCTCACGTGCCAAATCTGACGCACCAATTTGAATGCCGCTATTAGTTGCTTCAAATGCATCTTGAGCCAGAGTCCAGCTCACGCCCGCTTGTTTGAAGATACGGCTCAATGCAGAGAGATATTCGGGGAAATTGATAATCTCCATCGAAGACATCAACACCAAATAATCCACGCCCTCTTTTTCAACAGGCACTTCGATACCCGTTTCATCCTGTACGTGTTTGATTTGCGCGAACACCGCCGGCCACTTGATACCCATCGGGCTACCTATCGTGACAGACCGTGTGGTTGCGCCTACCAAATCTTCTGGCGCATGGCCCGATGCAGACATGCCTTCGCGCATTTTGCGGATCATATAGGTCAGGTCATTACCCACTGGGCACACCATCGCGCAACGTCCACACATTGTGCAACTGTCGTACACCAGTGGCTCCCATTCCGCCAACTCCTCATCCGTTATTGGTCTAGAGAGACCCAGCGTCTTACCTAATTTGCCGAGCAAGGTGTATTCCTGTTGCCACACACGGCGCAGCGGTTCTAATTTATGAATCGGTGTGTATTTCGCATCGCCCGTTTCGGTATAAAACAAACACGCTTCGGCACATAGGCCGCAATGCACGCAGCTGGAAAAAAAGCTGGCGATAGGCGCATCAATAACTTCTTTAAAAGAGTTGATGCCTTTTGCTAACGTTGCACTCATCTTTCTCTCCTTAAATTTATGAAGCTACGCCTTTTCGTCCGAAAATATCGCCGTTATACCAACGCGAAATAAACACCGAGAAGGTGTGAAAAAGCTTGGTGAACGGCAAGAGTACGAGCAATAACTCGACTGAGAGGATATGCAACGCTAACATCAAAGTATATTCAAACAGGAGGTGGTGATAGGCCATATAACCTGTCAACAAAGGCAACAAGGTCACCGCCAAAGCTAAGTAATCGCCAAAACCTGACAGCATTCGCTTCACTGGATTATTCAGACGATGCGCAAGTAACACGCCTAATGCCACGATAGCTGCCACTACTAAAGCATCGACTAAGGCACTCGGCAAACTCGCCCAACCTATTCCAAGCAGGCTGCGAAAAAACTCAACATGGGGAGCAAACAAAAATATCACCACCAACAAGCCAACGTGAAAAACATAACCCGCGATGTAGGTCACAGGATCGCGTTTCAACATTCCCTCGGGAGGAAATGAGCGAGTGAACATCGTTCTCCAGCCGTTGCCGCAACTATTGCTGCGAGGTTTTGCCAGATCGGTTTTACGCCCCAAGCCAAAAATCTCAAACAAACGTAAAGTAACGCCCAACACGAAAATCACTAGCGCCCAATTAAGGGCCGTACTCCGTGCAAAAGTTAATAGATCGAGGTGATTCATTTTTCCTCCCTTATCAATTCTTGCACCGTGACTTTGGCGTGAGCCGCTTTCGCCGCTGACTTAGTCGATCGGTTATGCCAAGTAATTACCGCACCCGCTGCCGCACCCACCGCTACCGCACCTCCTAACATAGATGTTGTAGCCGATGCCGGCATAGAGAGCGCTTGGTAAAGTGGCCCTGCATCCCAGAAATTCGGCTCAGAGCAACCAATGCAACCATGCCCAGATTGAATCGGGAAGCTCGTACCATCATTCCACTTTGTGGTGGCGCAGGCGTTGTAAGTAACCGGTCCTTTGCAGCCAAGCTTGAATAAGCACCACCCTTTGCGGGCTGCTTCATCATCAAAGGTCTGCGCAAACTTTCCTTGATCGTAAAAAGGACGGCGATAGCAACGATCATGAATTGTTTCGCCATAAAAGGATTTGGGGCGCCCAAGATTATCCAGTTCGGGAATATTTCCAAAAGTTAAAAAGTGCGCCAACACCCCTGTCATCACGACTGGAATGGGTGGGCAACCAGGTACATTGATAATTGGCTTATCTTTGATGATGTCACCTACAGAAACTGCCCCAGTTGGATTAGGATCCGCTTTAGGTATTCCGCCATAAGTGGCGCAGGTGCCTACCGCCACAATCGCTGCCGCACCCTTGGCGGTTTCTACCAACATACCGTAATTACTCATTCCGGCAATCGTTGAGTAACCGGGGTTGCCCATCGGAATCGAACCATCCACGATCAACAAATACTTGCCCTCATTCTCTTTCATCGACTGCGTACGAGAAAGCTCGGCAGCTTCAGCAGAAGCAGCCTGTAAAGTGTGGTGGTAATCGAGAGAGATTAAATCGAAGATAAGATTTTCAAGCGTTGGGGAATGTGAGCGAGTGATAGATTCGGTGCAGCCTGTGCACTCTTGAAAAGAAAGCCAGATCACCGATTGGCGTTTAGCTTTACTAATCGCCGCAGCCATCACCTCCGCCATTGAGGGTGGCAGTGCCAACATCGCGGTGATCGCTGTACAAAACTGGAGGAATTCGCGTCGGGTGACGCCTCGTTGCTCAAGCCCTTCACCGACTGTGCCCAGCTGGTTGTCTTGCGGGTTCGCTTGCTTCATGTTTACTCCTTGATGGAATTAACGATGCAATCTGTGAGCGATGATTTTGCGCGTCTGCTCTATACCGGTCAACCCATTTAAGACCCAGCAAATCGCTCAATAATTTCTATCACTTAATACTCGACGATAGAGAATTGAATGCGATGCATTCATCAAGTCACCCAAGCGTTGCACAGAGAAATTGGTGGCAAAGTTCATTGCCGAACCTTAACCACCAAGGCCGATTCGGTCAATATGCCAAACGGACTAGATAATTAGCGATAGCGCTGAATTTTGAGGCGGTTGTGAATGCTTCACGAGTTATACCAAATGCACTTCAACTCGCTTACCCAATGCAGCGGCATATTTACGCAAGGTGTTTAGGCTTGGGGAGTGCTTTCCTGAGGCTAAGGCACTTTCTAATCTAGCGATAGCAGGGGCTTTGGTTCCCATACGTTCGGCTACCTGTGCCTGAGATAAGCCGGCGGCACGTCGAGCAGCAAGTATTTCGTCAAGAATGGCAAGCTCTTCGCCGTTGAGTCGATCATGCTCAGCCTTCACTTCTGGATTTTTCAGCATCTTGGCGATCATCTGCTCGTGCGTCATTGTTTCGGTTTTCATTTCTTTATCGCCTTCATTCGGTCTTGAGCAATTTTTCGTTCGTGGCATGAAGATAACAAGCTGGATTAATTATCCTGATACTACGCGCTAAACCGTTCAATAATATCACTCGCTTTACGGCAGACCTTAGGCATCGCTGCGGCGACCTCTGGGGTGAGCGATTCGCCCCATCCGACTACCGACGGTTGTACGCCAATCAGCGCACGTTGTTGCGGCCAGTGTCCCGTGAGGAGCGAGATCGACATCAAATCCAACAGCCCAACTTCATGCACACTGCTTTTGCGATTGGCGCCCATAAAGCGATCCATCTCTTCACCCTCAAAGCATTGAAAGCGCCCCGGCGCATCGCCTAACTCAGCCGCATCTATCACCAGCAATGCATCGCATTCGCTGATGGGCACGGCCAAGGTAAATGACAAGGTGCCACCATCGACAAACTCAATATCGGTGCGCTGAGAGAATAGTTTTTCCAATTCACGCATGGCGACAATGCCTACGCCTTCGTCAGTCAAAATGGTATTACCAATGCCGAGTACGAGTAATTTCATGCCCACTCCAATTCCCAAGGGACGCACGGGTCAAGCGTTGCCACTAGCTGCGCAATATGTTGCTGCAAGGCATCACGGTCTTGAGCATCGTGACCGATGAGTTGGTCGACCAGCGCGCCCTGTGGGTTAAAGTTCCATTCCGTGGGTGCTACGATGAGGTAATCAATAATCTGCTCTCCATCTAACACCACTTCGTGCATTAACAATCCTCGTGCTGTTTCAACGAGTGAGCGGCCAATGTTTGGCGCGACTGTTACGGCGCTCACTGTACCAATGCCGCCAATTATATTTTCCCCCTTCGCCCATTCGATTAATTCATCGAAGCGTGCCAGCCAGTGAATGGCAAAAAACGATAGTTCAGCATGCGTCACTTGCTTTCGTGCAATGGCACCGGTTTCTGCGGCCGCGCCACGCCATTCAGGTTGGCGACAAAATGCCGCATCTAATCTCGACCATTCATTTAACGAGGCTTGCGCATCGAGCAAGGGCAATAAGTGTGGCGAATTTGGTGATACGTTTTTTTGTTGCTGCAACGCAAAGCGTAATGACTCGATTGCAGGGCTAGCTAATAGTGCGTAAAGCTGCCCTCGATTTTCATCCGTAACCAATTTAGAGGCGGTTACAAATTCTTGATGCAGTGGGGTGGCGCCTAATAGCGGGGGTAAATCTAGCAGGCTGCGCCAAAGATGTTCACGCAATGCCTCTTTTTGAGCGGAGTGGTCAATTTCAGGCGTTAATTGTTTACCACGTGCCGCAGCGATAGCGAGCTCTGCCACTCGTGTTTGCGCTTTGCCACATAAGGCGAACAGCAGAGGCAACATTTTCAAAGCTTGCGCTGCACTGCGCCCTTTGAGGATTTTTACAACCTCAGGCCTATCACTCACAAGATGCACTTCGCTCACTTTTCCATCAACGCAAGTCAGACGCAAACGCACTCGACCAGTATCGAAGGGTGGCGTCATTTAATACGTTTTGAGATTAGGGAAATAAGCATCGAGATTGGTTTCGCCATTCAGCGCCGCAGTTAAGCCATCGAGTGCCAGATTAATTTCAGTCACCCGCTCGAGAGTAAGTTTTTCGCGCGCTTGTCCAAGCACGGCGTAAACCCAATCGCCGAGAGCAACATCTTCAAGCAAGATAATATTAAGTCGCTCGCGGCGCCCTCGCCCTTCGCACCATGCGACGAGGCCATCAACCTCTAGTACCTGCATGGGAATACCTAGGCACATGGTTATTTCAAGATGCGACGCGCAGAATTATAATAAGCCAATATAATCAACATATTACAAGTTATATGGCACGCCCCATGATCACCACCGCAAAGGTAATTAAGCCAATCACTACATTGGTTGCAACCAGTTTACGAATCGTGACCAATATTGCTCCGGCTTTAGGCCACTCTTGTGCGGCCACCGCCAAGCGGAATGGCACATACTGAATGAAATAGACATACACAAATATCGCCATCATGACGATACCCAGTAGCAACATGATGTGAATGTAGCGACCCACACCACCCATACCGCCGAATAAATAAATCATGTATAGACCTGTCGCTAACACCAAGCCAACGGCGACCCATACCCAGGTAAAAAAGTTGCTAAAAACCTTATCCCAAAGTTTTAAACGATCGGGCGGTTGCAAAATTTCAGCCGCCGCGGGGCGTAACACAACGTAGGCGAAAAACATGCCGCCGACCCAAATGACAACAGACAGAAGGTGTAAAAGTTTGATCAATGCCATGCTATTTTTCTCCGTTCAAAATTTTCCGCACCGGTCCGAATGTTTTTCGATGCTCGATAGATACTCCATGAAGCTTCAATGCCGCAAGATGTGCAACGGTAGGATAACCTTTGTGATCGGCAAAGCCAAATTGCGGCATGCGTTCATGCATCTCTAACATCGCGGCATCGCGGGCTGTTTTTGCCAAAATAGAGGCGGCTGAAATTTCAGCAACACTACTGTCGCCTTTGACAATGGCACGGCTTGGCAGTCCTGTTTCTGGGCAGTAAAGACCATCTACCAAGACCTCATGTGGCACGACTGTCAATGCCTCAACTGCTCTGCGCATCGCCAGTAAACTAGCCCGCAAGATATTGATCTCATCAATCTCTTCAGCGGAAGCGGTGGCAATTGCCCATGCGGTGGCGTGCTGACGAATTTCAATCGCCAGTTGCTTGCGTTTTTTTTCGCTTAATTTTTTAGAGTCGCCCAGCCCACTAATCGGGTGCTGACAATTGAGAATGACGGCAGCCGCATACACTGGCCCTGCCAATGGTCCGCGCCCCGCTTCATCCACCCCACAGATGAGATGAACACGTTCCATTTAAGCAGCTGCTGTAAGGTCTGTCAAAAAGGGGAGCACTGCAAGTGCCGCCTTGTGTGCGGTGTCTTGTTTGAGCTGCGAATGAATGTGCGCAAACAAAATTTCTAACTCTGCCACAGCATTTTTGTCGCCCACTAAATTCAGCAGGGCCTGTGCAAGATTTTCTGGTGTGGCGTCATCTTGCAAGATTTCTGGCACGACAAATTTACCGGCCATGACGTTGGGTAAGCCAACATAGGGCAAATAGGCTTTGCGCTTGCTCAACCAATAGGTCAACGGCGACATTTTGTAGGTGATCACCATAGGGCGTTTTAGTAAGGCAGCTTCTAAAGTTGCTGTTCCTGATGCTACCAACACACCATCTGCGGCAATCATTGCATCATGTGCGTGACCAAATAGCATGGTGATTGGCAGTTCTTGCGCCTCTAGCTTCCACAGCATGTTTTCAAAAATGGTGCGAGTTTCTCGGCTAGCTAGGGGCACTAAAAATTGTGCGCTCGGCAATTTCTGCAAAATTATTTTAGCCGTGTTGATGTAAGTCTCGGCCAAATAGCGCACTTCGCTTTGGCGACTTCCCGGTAAAAATGCAAAAACTTTGGCTAATTTTGGAATGCGCATTTGCTCACGCATTAACTCGCGCTGCGGAAACTCTGGCAGCATATCTGCCAGCGGATGCCCCACATAACTCACTGGCACACCTGCTCGCTCATACAAAGGTGCTTCAAACGGAAATAAAGTCAAAATGTGAGAGACGGCATTTTTAATTTTATGAATGCGCTCACCGCGCCAAGCCCAGATTGAAGGGCTGACGTAATGCACTGTCGGCGTACCTCTGTGTTTTAACGCTAGCTCAAGATCCAGATTAAAGTCTGGCGCGTCAATACCAATAAATAAATTAGGTGGGTTATCGAATAGGAATTTTTTTAGCTCATTGCGAATGCCAACAATTTCGCGATAGTGTTTCAGCGCGTCGACGTAGCCAAACACTGCGAGCTTTTCCATTGGAAACATAATTTCCATACCCGAGGATTGCATCTTGGGACCGCCAATGCCGACAAATCGAACGTTAGGGATTGCCTGTTTAAGCGCCTCAATCAGATGACTGCCCAGCAGATCACCCGAAGTTTCTCCTGCCACGATGGCAATTGTTTTTACTGTTTCAGTCATTGAAGTATTAATAAAGAATATTTAAGAAAGCGCGAGAAGCCCTCTCTCCAACCCTCTCCCTCGCGGTGGAAGAAGGAGCAAACGATGGCTGCGCGACTTTCATTTATCTGACGATACCACGAGTGGCATTGCTCAAAAAAGTCAGCATGTTATCAATGTCTGCATCGGCATCCGCAACCTTGCCACGTAGGTCAGCAATTTCCTGTTTTGAAGTTTCAAAACTGCTCCCTGAGCGATACAACGCACGATAAATTTGTTTTAGCATGTCCACGCGTTCTGCCGAATAACCTGCACGTCTAGGTCCTTCTTGGTGCGGCCCTTTTGCTTCAGCTGGGTTGCCCACGGCAGTAACGAAGGGAGGCAAGTCTTGTGATAAGCGAGTTTGAAAACCCACCATGGCAAAATCGCCAATACGCACAAATTGATGAATGCCGCTGATGCCACCGATCAAAATATGATTGCCGATCGTCACGTGTCCTGCAAATTGCACCGAGTTAGCAATGACGTTGTGATTACCAATGTGGCAATCATGCGCGATGTGCACGTAAGCCATTATCCAATTATCGCTGCCAATCGATGTGATCCCGCCATCCTGAACAGTGCCCAAATTAAAAGTGCAATTTTCACGAATGGTATTGTTATCGCCGATGATTAATTGCGTTGGCTCGCCTTTGTATTTTTTGTCCTGTGGAATTTCGCCGATAGAACTAAACTGAAAAATGCGATTGCCTTTACCAATCGTGGTATGTCCATCAATTAGCACATGAGGACCAACTACAGAGCCAGCACCTATCTCAACATGCTCACCAATAATTGAATACGGCCCAACCGACACATCGTCAGCGAGTTTTGCATTAGGATGAATGAGAGCAGTCGGGTGGCGCATTATTTATCTCGCATGGTGCACATGATTTCAGCTTCGGCAGCCACTTGATCATCTACTTTTGCCACGGCGCTAAACTTCCATAGACCACGCTTATTGAACATGGGCTTGATGGTGAAAATTATTTGATCACCCGGCACGACTGGACGCTTAAAACGCGCATTGTCGATGCCGACAAAATAATAAACTTTACTATCGTCTGCTTTGCCAGCGCCCCCGGTAAAGGCCAAAATCGCAGCGGCTTGTGCCATTGCTTCAATCACCAATACGCCAGGCATCACTGGGTGATGAGGATAATGGCCTGGGAAAAATGGCTCATTGATTGACACATTTTTCAGCGCCACAATCTCTTCACCCGGCGTAATCGACAGCACACGGTCAATTAACAAAAACGGATATCGGTGTGGCAAGTGATTCAGAATTTCATTGATGTCCATCTTAATACTCATCAGCTTCTCCTCTTTAATTCTTCAAGATCTTTTTCTAATTGTTTAATGCGTGATGCCATGTCGTCTAGATGACGTATATGCGCTGCATTCTTTAGCCATTCACTTTTTTCAGCCACGGGGAAAATTCCGCTATAAGTTCCGGCCTTAAGAATGGATTTACCCACCAAAGTAAAAGACGAAACCTCTACGCCATCGGCAATACTCAAGTGTCCTAAAATACCAGCGCTGCCACCAATACGGCAATATTTACCAATCACGGCACTGCCTGCGATACCGACACAGCCCGCGATTGCCGTGTGCGCACCGATGCGCACGTTATGCGCAATTTGAATTTGGTTGTCTAGCTTCACACCTTCTTCGATCACCGTGTCATCTAACGCACCGCGGTCGATGGTGGTATTTGCCCCAACCTCAACATCATTACCGATAACAACGCGACCAATTTGTGGAATCTTTAGCCACGCACCCTCTTCCATCGCAATGCCGAAACCATCGGCCCCGATGACCGCACCAGAATGCAGAATCACATTTTTGCCGAGTATACATTCGTGGTAAACCACTACACGCGGATACAGTCTTGTGTTCTCACCCAGTGAAGCATTAGCACCGATACTGCAACCAGACATCACCACACAACCAGCACCAATAACAACACCCTCACCAATGGACACATGAGCAGCGATATGTGCCGCTGGGGAAATAATCGCTCCTGTGCCAATCACCGCACTTGGATGAATCCCCGCCGCAAAGGCAGCGAGTGGGTTTAGAAACGCAGAGAGTTTGGCAAAATAAGAATAAGGATTGTCGCAAACGATACGTGGCAACGTTGTCACATCTGCATTTGCCTCAGACACGATGACGGCAGCAGCATGGGTCGTTTCAAGCTGTTTGCGATATTTAGTATTAGCCAAAAAAGCAATTTGATTCTGCTTTGCACTATCTAGCGTGGCAACTTGATTAACTGTCGTTGACTCATCGCCCACAACGCACCCACCAAAGCGCGCGACAAGGTCAGTCAAACGATAGGCTGTGCGATTCTGCTCGACCATAGCGAATTATTTACTTGTTTTATCGTCCAGCAAATACTGCAGCACCTTGTCGGTGATGTCGATTTTTGGATTACGGTACACCGCCTCTTGCAGAATCAGATCGTATTGATCGCTTTCCGCAATGGCCTGAATTGCCTTATCCGCACGCGCTAGCACTTGAGCCAACTCTTCGTTTTTGCGCAGATTTAAATCTTCGCGGAACTCACGCTGCAATCTTTGTAGGTTTACATTCAAATTAGCCAGCTCACGTTCTTTGCTACGATGTTCAGCATCCACTTTCCCGCCGTCTTTTTCTAAGGCAGCTTGAATATCTTTGATCTGCTTCATCATCTGTTTAATATCCAGATCGCGCGCCGCAAATTCCTTTTCAATTTTTTTCTCGGCTTTCACCGCAGGCACGGATTCGCGCAAAATACGCTCAGTGTTGACGACGCCCACTCTAAAGTCGGCAGCAAAACTTGGCGTGATCATAGACACGGCCAACAAACCAATTGCGAACACTTTTTTCATGCTGTCTCCTTCTGCAAACATAACCATTAGAACAACGTACCCAGTGTAAATTGGAAGCGTTGAATTTTATCCTGAATTTGCGGCCCAATCGGCATGCCATAACTAAATTTCAGTGGACCAACCGGAGAGAACCAGGTAATCGCTAAACCTGTTGAATAGCGCAATCCCTCCGAAGCCGGCATCTGCGTTGGATCCCCATAAACAGCACCCGCATCTACAAACATGCTCAGCCGAACAGACTTTTCTTTAGAAAAACCCGGCATCGGAAACAGTAATTCAGCGTTGCCTACAATACGACGATTACCGCCTAGGGAATAGTTATTGCTGTCACGCGGACCCAAAGAACTCGGATCGTATCCTCGCACAGAGCCGACACCACCCGCATAAAAGTTCTTAAAGAAGGGCAAAACTTGGCCGCCATAGCCATTAGCCACGCCCGCCTCACCATTCATCATAAAAGTAATCTCCCTATTGAGTGGGGTAAACCACTGATGCTGATAGGTAGTCTTCATGTAATGTTGACTTGAAAAAGGCATACTAATTTCAGTAAAGGCCCGCTGCACCGTTCCCTCTGTCGCGTAAATAGCGCTATCTCTATCATCGCGCGTCCACCCAATGGTGCCGATGTAGTTTTCAGTTCGTGCACCAAAGGTATTGATGTAGTCAGTAAAGCGCGTAGGACTTAAAGAAGTTAGGCCAATTGTGGTTTGCTCGGCAGCGAAGCCGTAATGAATATTCTGCTCTTCCGCCAAGGGTACGGCAAAACGTACACCACCACCTAGGCTTTCAGAGGTGTATTGGCTCACAGAAATTTGTGTGGCATTGGTTCTGCGTTTGTAAATGTCAAAACCGCGACTCACACCATCATCGGTGTAATACGGATTGGTATAGGAAATCGAGTAGACCTCATTAATCTTGCTGGTGTTAACTTGGGTTGAAAGCACGTTACCCGTACCAAACAAATTGCTTTGTGAAATACCGGCTGTCAGTACCAAGCCCTCTGTACTACTAATACCTGCACCAACGGAAAGATTGCCAGTGGATTTCTCTTCTACCGTCACGTTCAAATCCATTTGGTCTTTGGTGCCCTGAATCGGCACCGTTTCCACATTTACCGAACTAAAGAAACCCAAACGATCGACACGCTGTTTAGATTTTTTAATTTTCTCAGTCGCAAACCAACCGCTTTCCATTTGCCTAAACTCACGGCGAATCACTTCATCGCGGGTTTTAGTGTTACCAGAAATATTGATGCGACGAATATATACGCGCTGAAATGGATCAACGATGAAGGTGAAGCCAACTTGATGCTTTTCTTTATCCAGTTCCGGCGCTGCATTTACGTTAGCGAAGGCATAGCCTTCATCACCGAAACGTTCCGTAATTTTTTGCGTTGAGGCAGTAATAGCTTTGCGCGAAAACACATCACCAGTTTTTATCGCAATGAGTTTACGGATTTGCTCGTGAGAGAACACATTTTCCGGCCCCATCACTTTTACATTTGAAATAGTGTATTTCGGCCCTTCTGTAATATTTAAAGTGATAAAAATATCTTTTTTATCGGGCGAAATTGAAACTTGTGTTGAGTCGATGGAAAACTCCATGTAACCGGAGTCCAAGTAAAAGGTGCGAATCATCTCCATATCCGCAGACAATTTCTGCTTTGAATATTGGTCATTCTTACTCATCCAGCTCCACCAGTCTGGCGTGCTGAGCTTCATCATGTCTTGCAAATCAGATTCTTTATAGGCCTTATTGCCCACAATATTAATTTGGCGAATTTTGGAAACTTCACCTTCTACAACATTCAGATTTACGGAAACACGGTTGCGTTCAAGTTCTTTGACAACCGCTTTTACTGAAACTCCATATTTGCCACGCGCGACGTATTGGCGCTTAAGCTCCTGCTCAGATTTTTCGAGTGCCGATTTATCGAAAATACGGCCTTCGGCCAACCCCACCAACTTGAGGTTGTCTCGAAGCTGATCTTTGGGAAAATCTTTAACCCCGTTAATTTCTACACTCGCAATTGACGGACGCTCGCGCACCACCACAATCAATACACCCTGATCTGTTTTTAGGCTGACGTCTTTGAAAAAACCGGTAGAAAATAGCGCATGAATCGCAGCGGAAGATTGCTCATCATTAAAGGTCTCACCCACTTTAACGGGCAAATAACTGAACACCGTTCCCGCTTCGGTACGCTGAATACCTTCAACACGAATATCTTTGATCACAAAAGGCTCGATGGCCCAAACAGAAGAGGAGAACAACAGCGGGAGAAGCCCCACTAGCATCTTAAAATTCATTAATTTTCAACCTAAAATCAGACGACTAATGTCGTTATATAAAGCAAAAGCCATCATGGTAACTAGCAAGGCAATTCCTACATTTTGCCCGGCAGCCCAATATCTTTCGGAGACGGGGCTACCCTTTAATAATTCGACCGCATAATACAGCAAATGGCCACCATCTAATAAGGGGATGGGGAGCAAATTCAATACGCCCAGACTGATGCTAATGAGGGCAAGAAAACTGATATATGCACCTAGTCCAATCTGCGCGGATTGCCCTGCATAATCAGCAATGGTGATAGGTCCACTCAGATTTTTCAGCGACACTTCGCCTAAAACCATCTTCCACATCATCTTCAAACTAACGACCGACGTTTCCCACGTTTTTTTCGCAGCCTCACTCAGTGCAGCAAGCGGTGGGTAATGAACTTCCGTCAATAACGCTTCATAATCCGCTCGATTAATTTTAGGGGCTGCGCCTATACGTCCAATTTTTTTATCTACATCATTCACCACATCGGGAGTAACCGTCAGCACAAGCAAACTTCCGGCTCGATCAACTTCTACTTTCAATGCAACACTCGGGCTCGCCCTGACAACTTCAACGAAGTCATCCCACACCGCAATAACACTTCCATTGACGCGCAAAATTTTATCGTTGGATTGAAGACCTGCACGTTGTGCGGCACCACCTTCGACAAGCTTTTCGATAATCGGATTAATCGGTGGTTGATAGGGCTGCAGGCCGAGTTTCTTCAAAAAATCGCCATCTAAATCGGCTGCGCTTAGCCCATTCATTTCTAACACGCGAAATACTGGCACACCTTCAGCCGTTCTCAATTCCAAGCTTGCTTCGCGATGTTGCAATACTAAATCCAGCAACATCCAGCGCACCTCTTGCCAACTTGGGGTCGCCTGTCCGTTGATGCTAACAATCGTTTCTTGAGCGCGTAATTGCGCACTCGCAGCAGCAGTTTGAACTGGCACTGGTCCCAAAATCGGCTTGACGCCTGGTACACCGTAAATAAATAACGCCCAATAAAACACAATGGCGAGCAGCAAATTGGCCACTGGCCCAGCCACCACAATGGCCATGCGTTTTAGCACCGATTGCCGATTGAAGGCACGAGGCAATTCTTCGGCAGGCACCTCACCCTCGCGCTCATCCAGCATTTTGACGTAGCCACCTAAGGGGATCATCGAAACAACCCACTCCGTTTCGCCCCCCGCAAAGCGCTTGCTGAAAATCACTTTGCCGAAGCCAAGCGAAAAACGTAGCACCTTCACATTGCACAGGCGCGCCACCCAATAGTGCCCAAGTTCATGGAATACCACCAACACTACAATCGCAACGATGAAGGCTAAGAGCGTCATACGTTCCTTATCCAATCATTTGCGACACGGCGCGAGTGCTCATCAGCTTGCAACACATCCTCCAAAACATTTACTTCATGCGATGTAATTTTATCCAACACATCTGCAATCAAACGTGGGATATCAAGGAAGGCGATGCGTTGACAGAGGAAAGCATCAACGGCGACTTCATTGGCAGCATTCATTAAGGCAGGTGCGGTGCCGCCAGCGCGTAACGCGCGATAAGCTAATGCCAAGCAAGGGAATCGTTCGAAATCAGGCTCGACAAAATCGAGTCGCGCAATTTTGAATAAATCTAAAGGGGCGACACCTGCGTCAATACGTTCTGGATAAGCCAAGCCATAGGCAATCGGCGTGCGCATGTCAGGGTTACCCAACTGCGCTAGCACCGAGCCATCGACATACTGCACCATTGAATGGATCACGCTCTGCGGATGGACCACTACTTGAATCGCATCCGCCGGAGCATTAAAAAGCCAATGTGCTTCGATGACCTCCAGCCCTTTATTCATCATGGTGGCGGAATCAACTGAAATCTTGCGCCCCATGCTCCAATTGGGATGCGCACAGGCTTGATCGGGTGTGACTTGTTTTAATTCAGTTAAGGGGGTGTTACGAAACGGGCCACCAGAAGCAGTCAACAAAATTTTGCTCACGCCACCTGCGGTCAGATCACCTGAGTACTGATTGGGTAAGGCTTGAAAAATGGCATTGTGCTCACTGTCGATCGGCAATAGCGCTGAGCCACTTTGCTTGACCGCATCCATAAAAATGCGGCCGGCCATCACCAATGTTTCTTTGTTCGCCAACAGAATGCGCTTGCCAGCACGCGCAGCTGCCAAGGTCGGGCGCAAGCCAGCTGCGCCAACAATGGCAGCCATCACCGCATCCACTTCTGGAGCCGCCGAAACTTGCTCTAAGGCCTCAATGCCGCAGCGTGTTTCTGTTTCTAGTCCAGCAGATTTAATTTTTTGCGCGAGACGTCTAGCAGCAGCCTCATCCATCATCACGGCAAATTTCGGATTGAACTGGCGGCACTGCTCAAACATCAATTCGTCTTGCTGTGCAGCGGTGAGTGCAAATACTTGGTAACGCTCAGGGTGG
>Ga0194062_1000540_pt1 | contig 16059 bp, 14 predicted proteins | sample SepL2225m_MetaG_FD_155481 | JGI IMG/M metagenome (GOLD analysis project Ga0194062, IMG submission 155481) | Anoxic zone freshwater microbial communities from boreal shield lake in IISD Experimental Lakes Area, Ontario, Canada - Sep2016-L224-25m | ecosystem: Environmental > Aquatic > Freshwater >... | reverse complement strand
TCTGAAGGTAAGTTTTACGCTGGGCGAAAATCCCCTGGTCGCAGCGGGAAAACGTTCCATTTACGTTAGGATACAGCGTCCCGACAATGTCGTGGTCCAGAAAACCAAATACGATGTTTTCACCTACAATGGCCAAACACTTCCTTATTCAGTGCGCGAAGACGTGAACTACACCGGAAAAGCCCAGAACCTCACGGTGGTCTGGAACAAGAAGGACAACGACGTCCCGGCTATGAAAGGGAAATACATTATTTCTGTTTTTGCTGATGACAAGGAGATTGGGGAAGGATCCTTCGAACTTAAATAAATAAGGAATTTATGAAAATCGGTATACTCACCGCCGGCGGCGACTGCCCCGGGATCAACGCTGCGATTCGGGGTGTGGGCAAGACCGCCATTCTCGAATACGGCATGGAAGTCATCGGGATCTCATCGGGCTTCCTCGGGCTGATTAACCAGGAATATACTGTGCTGGACGAGAATCAGTTATCGGGTATACTCACTGTGGGAGGCACTATACTGGGGACCTCGCGCGAGAACCCGTTCAAAAAGTCCTCTACTTTCAACACCATCGATAAGCCTAAGCTCATCCGCAAGCACTACAATGAGTTAGGGCTTGACGCACTCGTATGTATTGGCGGGAACGGTACCCAACGCACGGCAGCATTACTTGCCGAAGAAGGACTTAACATCATTGGCATTCCCAAGACCATTGATAATGATGTATTCGGGACGGATGTCACCTTCGGTTTCGATTCAGCTGTCTGGATCGCAACAGAAGCTATCGACAGACTTCACAGCACGGCTAACAGCCATAAACGCATCATGGTCATCGAAGTGATGGGCCATCATGCCGGCTGGCTTGCATTATATGCCGGCATTGCAGGTGGGGGCGACGTCATTCTTATCCCCGAGATAGAATACAAAATCGAATCGGTGGCTAAATGCCTGAAAAAGCGCGCCATCAATAAGAAACCTTATTCCATCGTGGTCGTTGCCGAAGGCATTCCCAGGCCCAAGGACATGTCGGCGGCCCAGTATATCGGGAACAGTATTAAGGAACTTACCGGGCTCGAGACCCGTGAAACCATTTTAGGATATATCCAGCGCGGGGGCAGCCCCTCGCCCATGGACAGGGTGCTGGCTACCAGATATGGCGCTTTTGCCGTCGAGCTGATCAATGCCAAAAAGTTCGGCCGCATGGTTGCTCTGAAGGGTAATGAAATCACCTCGATTCCCCTTAAGGATGTGGGGGGAAAGCTTCGCCTGGTTCCGCAGAACGATCCCCTGGTTGAAAAAGCCCGGAAGATGGATATTTGCTTTGGCAGCGGAGGGTGCTGATTCTCAGAACGCCATGATTTCTAGGTAGCAAAGCGAATGTCTTTGACATTCAGCTGCAGGCTTACATTTCCATTCCATTCGTTTTCTTCGAGATGGTAACAGATATCGAAAGGAATGCCTTTGTCTATGAGTCCGAAATGGTCACCTTGCTGGAAGGCGATAGCAGAGCAAGGGCCACCGGAGATCTCAGGGTGGACCACCGTCATGCGGATATGATTCTTCCCAACAAGGCGGGAGCCCCCTGCATTGACTACCCCATCGGTTTCGAACAGGGGAGGCATATTGCCCGGGCCGAAAGGGGCAAACTGTTTTAAAATGTTGTAAAAGCGGGTGTTCACGGCGCTAAGCGGAAGTACCTCATCCACATCCAGTTCAGGTTTAAACTCCATCCCCTTCATCTTTTCGGTCACCACTTCCTCAAACTTCAGCTGGAAAGCCTCCAGGTTCTCAGGTTTCAGCGAAAGACCTGCCGCATATTTATGTCCCCCGAAATGTTCAAGCAGGCTGTTGCATGCATCTACCGCCTCGTAAATATCAAAATCTTTCACGCTTCGGGCCGAACCCGTGATGAGACCGCTCGAGGAAGTCAGCACGATCGTAGGCCTGTAAAACGTCTCGGTAAGCCTGGAAGCCACGATGCCGATCACCCCTTTATGCCAGTCGGGATGATAGATCACCGTCGATTTGGCATTCCGAAGTTTCTCATCCCGGCTGATCATAGCGATAGCTTCCTGGGTGGCTATTGCATCCAGGTTTTTACGCTCAATATTGTAATTGTTGATCTGTTCCGCTACTGACCGAGCATCATCCAGGCTTGCCGAGATCAGAAGTTTCACCGAATTCTTTCCGCTTTCGATGCGGCCTGCGGCATTGATCCTTGGACCGATAGTAAACACCAGATCGGTCACCGTGAGTTCTTTGTCGTAGCAGTTGCCTAATGCAGATTTAGCGATACCTGCTTGTATTTCGCCTGGCTGTTTATCTTTCACTCTGGCATGCACCCCTGCGTAATGGAGCAAGGCCTCCACGCCAGGACGCGGCTTGCTGTTGATCAGTTTCAGTCCGAAGTAAGCCAGAACCCGGTTTTCTCCGGTAATATCCACGATATCGCTGGCAATGCTGATCACTACCAGATCAAGGTAAGTATGAAGCTCTTCAAAAGGAATATTTTTACGTAAGGCCAGGGCCTGGATGAGTTTGAACCCAATGCCACAGCCTGAAAGCTCTTTATACGGGTAGGGGCAGTCGGCCCGCTTGGGGTCTAAAACAGCCGATGCCGCAGGGAGTTCGGCGCCCGGACGGTGGTGGTCACAAATAATGAAATCAACCCCCTTCTCCAGGGCATAAGCCACCTTCTGAACTGCTTTGATGCCACAGTCCAGCGCTATGATCAGTTTGAACCCGTTTTCCGCCGCATAATCGATCCCTTTAAACGAAATACCGTAACCCTCTATATAGCGGTCGGGGATATAATAATCGACTCCCTCATGGAAATGCTTCAGGAAACTGTATACCAGGGCTACTGCCGTCGTGCCATCCACATCATAATCACCATACACCATCACCTTCTCACTCCCTGCTATTGCCAACTCGATACGGTTGATGGCCACGTCCATATCCTTCATCAGAAAAGGATCATGAAGCTGGCTCAGGGTTGGCCTGAAAAACGCTTTGGCATCCTCGAAGGTGGTCAACCCTCTCTGCACAAGCAATCCCGAAAGATGTCGGTCGATACCCAGCAGCTCACTCATCTTTTTGATACTGTCTGTATCACCATCCGGTTTAACCACCCAACGTTTTTGCATTCCACAAATATAATCAATTCGCATCAATATGCGTTCTTATCACCCCGGAACATACAGGCGATAGTTTGAAGGATGATCGATATGTCTTCCCAGATGCTCCAGTTTTCAAGATAAAGGATGTCATGCTCAATCCGTTTCAACATCTTCTCAGGTTCATCAGTTTCTCCTCTCAGCCCTTTTACCTGGGCATAACCTGTAATTCCCGGTTTGATCCAGTGGCGGATATTATATTGGGAGATTTCTTTTACCGATATTTCATTAAGTGGTTCAGGATGAGGCCTGGGACCTACGACGGACATTTCGCCAATCAACACATTCCAGAACTGCGGAAATTCATCGATATTGGTTTTTCTCAGAAACCGCCCCAGGCGGGTAATTCGTGGATCATCTTTTCTTGCCTGTCGGTAACTGCCTGTTTCATCCACTTCATTGCGTTCCCACAACATAGTGCGGAATTTATAAGTGACAAACCTCTTGTTTTTTTTGCCCCAGCGGTACTGCCTGAAAAGAACGGGACCCGGCGATCCTGCCCTTATCAAAACCCAGAGGATAATGAACAATGGAGGGAAAATTATGACTACGACAATTAAAGAGAAAATAATATCAAATATCCTTTTAATAAGCCTGTTTGATATTTCCTCCAGGGGCTCTTCGCGGAGTGAAATAATAGGTATCCGGCCATAAAAATCAACCTGGACTTTCTTCGACACATATCGTTTAAAATCAGGAACGATCTTGAACCGGATAAAATTCTCCTCCGAAAAACGGATAATATCCTTTATTTTTTCTGCAGCATAATAAGGCAATGCACAATAAATCTCATCTATTTGGTTTGCTAAAGCATAATCCTTAACATCCTCAATTGTTCCGAGGATCTTATGCCGGTCACTGCCCGCATGTAAATTGTCATCGAAAAACCCAAGGAAATTGTAGCCTAAAGTGACATCTGAATTGAAAAAGTTCATTAATACTTCGCCAACAGGACCTGCCCCTAAAATCACTACTTTGGTTTGGGCACGTTCAACTTTTCTAATGGAACGAAGAATTTTAAGGAAGATAATTCTCCACAGCGAGCCCAGGAAAAGGGAAAATGAATAAGTGTAATAAAACACAAGCCTGGGGACTGTATAAAGCTTGAAAATATTCAGCAAAAAAAACAAAACAAGCAGATGGAAAAAGAGTGTTTTGATGAGGGAATCGAAGTTTTCGCTGAAGCCAGCTGATTGCTTTAGCTTGTATAAGCTTGAAGATTCAGTTATGAATAACCAAAGGATATTTGAAAGAAGAAGTACAAAAATGTACTCTCTTTCTTCCAGAAAGCTGAAGCTGTGATATCCAATATATGAAGCGAGGATTAACGAGAAATTAAGCCATAGCAGATCGCCTGTCAGAAGGATCAATTTGAAAAGATTCGTATACGTTTTAAACATAAGGAAAGATTATTTCAGTGAACGCTTTCTTCCTTAATTTTTCCTTTAGCGAAATTATATTCCCATACTGCCCAGAGGAAAAAAATATTGATATAAAAAATAAAATAAAAAACATAATCATGCATCACAACAAACATTCCCGGATAATACAGCAATGTGATGCACAGGCTGATGAACCGCAGTATATTAACAATCATAATCTCGATCAGCCCAAGGGGAATAAACCAAAGCTTGTGAATCTGCTTTCCCGGGAACAAGGTAATAATAAACAGGAAAAGGAACTGCTGTTTTAATCCTTCACAGGTCTGGATTATCTGGAGGGAAGTCCCATTCAACCTGATAATATCGTGCTGGGGATAAGCCGGTATGTTAAACATATTTTGTAATGTCCAGGAAACTGAATGCACATTCAATTGTATGCTGAGATCATAAAGGGGTTTGAGCAGCATATTCCAATTCATTGTAATCTCGAGCAGGGTCCATACGACCTGGAAAACGAAGACAAGGATAAAAAAGAGAAAGATATTTTTCACGCTTGTTCGATTTGTTTTTTATTCATCATCGTCAAAAACAGTTTTATATACTGCCTGGTAATCTTATCCCAGGTGTAGGTCTGCTCAATTCTTTCCCGAGCATGTTTTCGCAGCTTATCGGGCACCGACTGATCTTCTTCAATGCTTGTTATAAGGTGTGACAAGGATCCTGATACTTTGCTGTAAAAAATTCCGAACCGGCCATCAGCCAGCATTTCACGGGTAAAAACGGTATCCAGTGCAATTACAGCGCAGCCAGTTGCAAGGGCATCGAGCATCGTCGGATTAGTACCTCCGAATTCGTGTCCATGAATGTATGCAAAACACTGATGGTACAATTCTGCCAGCTCGGTCTGGTTTGTTATATATCCTGTAAAGACAAGCCTCTCATCTTTCAGTCTTTTCAGCTTTAAAGCATACTGATCTTCGTAAGGAACATCGCCAACAATAAGCAGTTTCTTCGAACTCCGGGTCTTCAAAAACTCCTCTATGATAAGATCGGCATTATTATCGGGTATAAGGCGCCCGACAATAAGATAATACTCCTGAGGATGAAGTCCCCATTTACTTATCAGTAAGGGATTCTGAGAATACCTGATGTTTGCCCCATAGGCAATCACAGTTGATTTCGTATTAAACAAATCCAGGTAGATCTGTTCCATTGCAAATGAGTCGTTGACAATAACATCGTAGAACCTTACAGCCATTTTTGAAGCATAGTAAAAATACTTTGCGCCCAGGCCTTTCCACTTGGGTCTGAGCCATTCGAGCCCGTCAACATTGATCATTGTTTTCTTGCGGAATAACCTGGTGATCAATCCGAATGGCCCGTTTCCGGAATTAACTACAAAGAGGATATCGTATGGATGAAAACAGGCATGAATAATTGAAAGAAATGAATGAATGAATTGGCTCAGTGATTTTTTCTCTATTGTGGGTATGTAAACAAGACTGATATTATTAAGCTTTTTCGGTTTTTCCAGGAATAAATTCCTGTGACAGTAAACCGTGACATCAATACCGGAATTCACCAGACGTTCGGCGAGTTCTTTTACAAATGTCTCGTAACCACTGTAAACATATGGATAGCCGCGGCTTCCGATAATTGCAATTTGTGGTTTCACGATTTCCTTAGCTTTCAAGTAATGGAATTTAATGCTGATCTCAGATTTTGTTCAAACGCTTTCATCGAAAAGTGTTTCCTTACCCGCTCCATTGCTTTTACCCCGTATTGCTTCCTGAGACCTGCTGAATCGATAAGGGGGATCATCCTGCGTACGGCTTCATCCTCGTTATCCCACGGGATAAGGATACCGGTTTCCCCGTCAACGACCATTTCAAGAGCGCCTCCATGAGAGGTGGCGACTACCGGCTTAGAACAACTCATAGCTTCAAGTATTACGGTTGGAAGAGGATCGGGGAGCACCGAAGGATGAACAAAAATATCGAAGCTACTCAGGATATCAGTGATGTCGGTACGAAACCCCAGGTCAATCACATAAGAATTAAGGCCAAGCTTGTGTACTTGATCCCTGAGGCCATCATACAGATATTCATATCCCGGAAAAGCATCTCCGACCATAATAAATCTCACTTGCCTTGTATGTTCAACGATCTTTTTTGCCAGCTTCAGAAAGTAATCCTGGCCTTTCCAGAAATGGACCCGGGCGATCATTCCAATGATAAGCGTGGTATTCGGGATGATCAGTTCTTGCCGCAAACTGCACCGGCTTGTATCGGCTACCCTTTCCAGGTCTATCCCATTATGGACGACAGTTATTTTCAGTTTTGATTTGCCCATATATTTTGTCCAGTGATCTTTTACAGGGGTTGAAACCACAATAACCAGGTTTGAACAGTTTTTCAGCAAACCGGCAAGGAATTTTACAACTCCAACAGGACTCAAAATGATCTCATGAACGTGCCATATATGACGGATATTCATCAGCTTTGCAACAATAGCGCCAACCACGACGGCCAATGTATTTGAATAGATCAGATTGATGCTGTGCTTCTTGACCAATCGTCTCAAACTGAAAAATGCCGATCCCATCGCGAATAACCTGCTAAAAACACCGTATGCCGACAAATATTTTCTCCTTAGTATTCCCAGTTCGGCAATAAATACTTTAGCGCCACGGCTTTCCAACTCTTTCCTTAAGGGACCGTCTTCGGGCAGACATATTACGCATGAATGTCCAATGCCGGATAAAACCCCTACAATGTCGGCAAGGATCCTTCCGGAACCGTATAAATCTGATGCACTATGCAGAAACAGGATGTTAAATTTTTGCATAAAGATGTCTGATGCCTGAAATGCTTTTCAGGGAGTAACAGCCGCCAATTGTTTTTTTTATGATCCCGGAAGATCTGTAATAAAGACAGTAGAATTCCTCCGGTAGTTTGCAGGGAAATGAAGTTTGGTACTTTTTCTGAACCAGGCTTACCTCAGCGAGCATCTTATCCCTTGATTGTTTTGTCTTACTGCCGCTATGTATCCGATATGCTCCAAGAGGCCTTCTTATCTGAACAAACCTGCAATTCATTAATCCGAACCTTAGGTAAAGGTCATAATCCATCGCATAATGAAGGCTTTCATCAAGAGGACCGGCCTTTTCAAAACATTTCCTTTTGAAAAACCCGGCAAGATTGGCATGATTGCATTTACCGGTCCAGTATGCTTCGGATGGATTAAATTGGATTTCTTTTTTCCGGTGAATAAGATTATCTGTTTCATCAATATAATCATAGTCGCCGAATAATACATCAGTTTGGGGGTCAGAAGAAAGGTTTTCAATCACCGCTTCAAACGTACCCGGATAGTAAACATCATCGGAGTTTATCCAACCGATGTAATCACCCGAAGCTATTTCCAGTCCTTTATTGAAAGCGTGGCTCTGGCCTTTATCTTTCTCGCTTCTCCAGTATGAAATCCCAGGATCATATTTTTGCAGAATATCGGCTGTGTTATCTGTTGACCCGCCATCAATGATTATCAGTTCCACCTTTTTGTAAGACTGATCCAGTACGCTTAAAATAGTCTTCTCGATGAAGTGACCCTGGTTGTATGACGGTATGATAACAGATATTTTCATTTCAGCCATTTTTTGTTGAATTGCTGTCTTATAACCGGCTAATCTCAATCGGGCCGTCAAGGGCTGGTCCCGGGAGTGCGTTTCGGTAAACTGACTGTATCATCAGCATACTGAAGCCACAATAAAGGCCAAAAAACCAGATATATCCATAGAACTGACCATACACAATTTGGGATGAAACAATAGTAAGCAAAAGGTAATTTGATTGAAGTAAAGCCTGGTTGTTCTGCAGGTATTTATTTAGCTTATATATTTCAGCTGTGAGGATGACAGTAAAGATCAGCAAAAGAAGAGTTGCAACAATACCGCTTTGAAAAAATTGAATAACGAACATATTATGAGGCGGGAATGTGATCTTTTCTTTTAATTCCTTGACGTAGACACCTCCGGCATAATGACTCGTAAGCCCTTTCCCGAGAACAGGGGTGTTCAAGCCCTCTCTTAAGTATGCCAGGTTTGAATACAGACGCCATGATCCGGTAACATCAGACCCTACATTCAGGGCCTTTGTATAAGGCTCCATAATGGCCTTTGTGATCTTCGGATTGATGAATTCAATAACAGCAAATGACAGGATAATTGAAACAGAGATTAAAAATAAAAGAAACCTGCGTTGGGTAAGAAGCGTTTGAATCAGAAAGATTCCGGTTAAAGATAATATTGCTGTTCTGTTTTTTGTGATCAGGGAAACTATGATCAAGCCAAGTGCCGGAAAAATTTCTAAACCTTTGATTTTTCTTATTGCAACAGAACGGTAGATCAGCAATAAAGCCAGCAAAAGGATATTGAATGTTTCCTGACTTCCGAGGTACCTGATACCGCGAAAATCCTCCATCCGGTCAAGCCCTAAGTCATAGGATAATGTCCTGGTAAAAAAGAATCTTCCACCGTAAAAAATCTCGATAATAAACAAAACCAGGGATCCGATTGCTGAAACAACAACAGTGGCTCTGAACAGTCTTGCAATGTACTCCGTGTCGTTCAGTCTTGTCTTGCCAACAATAAAAACCGGCAAACTTATTGCGAACATAGGTGCGAAAATTTTTAACCCGCCTAACGCAATGATAAAATCCCATTGAGAAATTCCGTATACCAGTGCGATAAGGATGAAAACCAGATAAATCAAATAAATTTTTGAAGATAAAAGTTCCTGAAAAAAAGTCGTTTCAAAATTTGCTCTGAGAAAATACAGAAACACCAAAAGATAAAGAAAATCCATTACTGTGACTTTAACCGGACTCTGAATCAGGAATAAAAACCGGGCATCTTCAAGAAACATTGAAAGAAAGGCGATGATCAGAAAATATATAATAAGCTTTGGGGTAAGGTTCATTCGATTCAATGGTGTTGAAAAAGTTTAGTTGTAACCCGGAGCCAGGCCTGTTTCCAGTTCTCAGTATTAAAAGTGGTTTTTACAGAATTATATTGCCGGCTTGATATGTCGTTGAGATTTGCCAGACAATATGACAATTTTTCTGCGATATCGTGAGGATCGGCCTTTGCTTTTACGGTTGGCAAATCACGTAACCCTGCGACATCAGTGGATATTGCAGGGGTACCACAAGCCATGCTTTCAAGTGCGCTTAGTGATGTCCCTTCCCTTCTCAAAGTAGGAATCAGGGTCAGTACACTTGAAGAATATATGTCGGGCATCTCGTTATTAGGAACCGGACCGGTAAAAACAACCTTATCAGCAATACCCAGGGTGTGGGTCAGACTGTGGCAGGAAGTATAGTAATTGCCGCTCCGTGGTCCGCCAACAATATAGAGTGTAAAACCCGGATTCTGTTTCAGGAACAGGGAGAATGCCCTGATGGAAAGATCAATCCCCCGGTCTTCGGTAATTTGCCTTGGAACCAGAATTATTTTTTTTGATAAAAGATCAGGCAGTCCTTTTGTTTTTCGAAAAACAGCAAGATCGACGCAGTTAGGAATGAACCATTTGCCCGGGGAAATTTCAGAAAAAAAGTTTGTTGCCGGTGGAATATTCAATCCAAGTTGCCTGAAGTAATCGGTATCGTTTGCTACAATTGTAAATTTATTGAACGTTTTTTTTGCAATATATTCGTGAATGCGGTCATTGAGATTTTTCCTTTCAGCATTCCATTCTATGCCATGCGATACAATAATCGTATGGTCACTGAGACTCCATACAGGTATGGAATGAAAAGCATAATGTGCTATTATGAGATCAAATTGTTTGAGTTCTCTTTTATGGAAGAGCAGGAAAAAATCAAACAAATGCCAGTTCCATTCTTTAATCACTTTTCCAATAAGAGGGATGTAAAACACAAATGTGACATTTTTTTCACGCTTGTCAGCCGACGGCTTGTCGGGCTGGAATACATGGGATGAGATTGACTCTGAATTGAAGACATTTATTAAATTTTTAATGTAAATCTCCTGCCCTCCAAGTACCGGCAGATAATTATATGTTATCTGGGCTATCTTCATTACTTCAATGGTTTAATGGTCAATCCCTGAACCCCGATACAGAATGGTTTTAAACGTGGAGATGGTTTTCGACCAAGCAAAAATGGGAACAGACGATGTTTCAGGGAGTATTTAATCTTATCAGCGAAGGGTAGGTCTTTATAGGGAAACGGACTATTACCTGTAGTCAGCAGATCGCACGGATGGATACTTTTTTCGGGCAAAACCAGTTCAAACTTTTCCATTAAAGATGCATTGAATTTCATGAAATTCATTGTATCCAGCTGATGTCCTTCAGATAAACTGATATCAAAAGTAAGAATGCAGATACTGTCTTTTTTAAGAACCCTGAAAAATTCGGAAATTACATTTTGCCAGTTCTCCAAATGCTCAATCACACTGATTGAATACAGTATGTCAACTGAGTTATCATCAAATGGAAGTTTATCGTTAGCTACCAGCACAGGTGTAATCTGGTTATTCGGTCCGTATTTTGATGATGCGTTAATCACTCCCGGTAAATTCCCCGCCCCTATGGGGCGGAACCCGAATCCAGGGCTCTGCCCTGGGGTTAATGCCGATTTGATCGATTTTAAAATATTTACGACTACGGGGTCATTATCAACGCAAAAAAGATCCACATTAAATTTTGCAACACTGAAAGGAAAGAAGGAGACTCCCGCACCGAAATCGACGACTTTAAGCCTTTCTGTTCCATCGAGATTTCGGCACCGGAGATCAAGTTGAGAATACACATAAGGGTATTCCCAGATCCTGCTCCAGCTGTACAAAGAATCCTTCGGCCATTTTTTATAATACTCGTCCAGACAGACCGAATCTGCAACTGAAGAAAATTCTGCCTGTTCTTTTTCCAGAAAAGAAAAACAAACTTTCCATTTCTCGCTCTGCAGATCACTCCTGGCGGCAACTTTCGAATAGTCCGAATAATCCTTCATGCGAATACCTTTTTTTTTAAACTATGACAGTGTCAAGGAAGTGTTTAAAATTCGTATTAAAACTCTCCGGTTCATATCTCTGTTTATATTTTTGTAAATTCAAAAGTGACGCCTTTGCGCACCATTCTGTTGTTTTTGAACCGGCAGATCTTATAGCAGCAATTATTTCACTGACCGTAAACGATTTTGAAAGGCAGCTGTCGTCTTCGCTCCCTTCAATATCGGTATATCCAACGGGGATTAAGCCTAATCCAAGACTACCTGAGAATGCCGTTCCAATACCTGTATCTATTGCTGCAGCGACAGTAAAATTGGTTTCTTCCAAGACCTTTTGAAGTTTTTTATGAAAGAACCTGAACCTGTAGTGATAAATGTAGCGAATATTGTTTAGCCTGAGCTCCTTTCGGTAGGCATTCAGGACTTCGTCTTCAACTTTGCAGAAAATGAAAAGATTGAATTCGGGTGTCTTGGCAAAAGTCTCAATAATCACATCCAGGCCTTTTTGAATATTGCCACCCGTACCGGCCACATAAATAAAATTCTTTCTGCCTTTTTCAAAGTCTTTATGTTTGACCTTCAGGCGATCATTAAGATAAGCCCCAAGGTATAAAAGATGAATGTTTTTGCTGATGCCCGAAAAAGTTTCAATCGTACGCGGTCCGCATGAGAAGGCAGCATCAGCTTTCCTGGCAAGGAGATCTTCCCCTTCAATAATATCATCCATGGAACGTTTGAATGAATAAGACCCGCTGATACCCCTGCTTGAGAAAAAACGGTCGTATCTCTCCTTTGACATACGGTTAAATTCTTTCCAATACGCTCCTGAAGCATACTGTATAATATATGCTGATGAAGGAAGGTTTTCTATTATGGACTTGCAATTGCCCCCATGGCCCAGATAGAGATCATAGGGTTTTTTGGGGATGAAAGCGACTGCATTGAAATCAATTAAATCTACGATATATCCTTTTTCATTCAGGCATTTAACAATGGAATGGGTAAGCCCGATGGTGTTGAATATTTTTATTTCAGGATATTGTTTGATCCCGGTGAACCAATCTCCTGGCTTTAATGAAAGGAGTGCTGTTTTTTTAGTTTTGCCCGTATCAGGAAAGCAGTCGATATTTTCAATAAACGGAATATTACCTGAATCCGGTTTCATTGTTGACAGAAACCGGTATAAATGCTTTCTTATCCTATCAGGAAACATTTGAAACATTAGGATCCTGAAATAGTTGCTGAGCATTTTGCGGAGTTTTTATTGTTAATAATGATGGTTGGCTTTTATTGATCTGACTGCTTTGTTTTGAGAAACGGGCTGAAAAGGATTTTCAATGGAATTACCTCAGTATATACCAGGTAAGACGAACAAAGAACGAAGTAAGCAATGCCAATGACAAAAGCCAATGAGATACTCACAGGGAATAAAAAATAACAGAAATAAAAAAGCAGACATAGTATTATCAAGCTGTATGCATGTGGAGTAATCACGGTCTTTAGAAATTCTGTTCTGCTCACCTTAAGAAACAGGCTTGTCTTGTAGATCACATATAGAATCATAATTGACGAGTTGATAAGAAGGGCAATACTGGTTCCAAGGATGCCGTAAAAACTAGTAAAAGGAGGGACAAGCATGACATAAAATACCAGGGAGATCAGAGCAAAGTGCCCCACCAATCTGGAGTTTCCGATGCCCATAATAATTATATTCGGAATAGCGCTCAATGAGCCGATGAAGGAGCCCATCGCTAAAACAGATAATACGATCCATGATTTTTCTGCGAAATCCGGCCCCATCCAAAAAGCAAGGATCGGTTTAGAGAGAAGGATCAGTGTAAAGGAAATTGGAGCAGCAATCCCGGCAAAGGTCCTGCTGCCTTTAAGGAAAGCTGCACGGATCCCTTCCTTATCGTTTGACGAATTAAGTGCACTTGCATAAGGGAACAGAGAATTTACTGCTCCCCCCATGAAGCCTCCAATTGCTCCGGTAAGTTTGGAAGGGACGACATAATAGGTTACTGCAACCGGTGAGAGAAAGGCTGATACGACAAAACGTACAATGTAGTTTGCAAAAATGCCTGATAGTTTCGACAGAAACAGATAAAAACTAAAACCAAAGAATGAGCGAAGGTATTTCAGATCCAGATCAAATTTTGGTATCCATGACGGGATCAGATTTCTGACAACAATTATATAGCTTAAAAACATAATAAAATTCACAAATACATTAGCGACCAGGCATTCTTTTAAACCATATCCTGCCAAAACAAGTATTACCGTAATTAATGTGACGGAGATACTGGTAATACTGTCGACCTTGCTGCTGATATCGAACCTTTGCAAGCCCTTGACTGCGGAAGACAATGCACTTGAAATCATTGTAAAAAAGAATCCTAAACTGTACACTGAAATACCAAATTCAGCAGTACCGCTAAGCGATTCGGAAATTTTTAAAAGATGAACGATGGGATGTGCCAGTATCACTAATAAAACAGAGGCAACACACCCGATCAGGGATTGAATAATAATGGCAGAATTAATAGCTTTTGTAATACTGTTCAGATCATCTTTTGTATAATATTCTGCTATAAATTTGATAAGAGATTCACCCAGTCCGAGGTCCAGTAATCCATAATATCCCATCAGGCTTGTGATCAGGATATAAATACCATAACCTTCAATGCCGAATTTTTTAACAAAAAACGGGGTTGTAAGCAGCATTAGAAACGCAATGAGAGCGAAGCTTCCCGAATTCCATGCAGCGTTAGTAAATACTTTTTTTGTTCTTTCTTTCAATCGCTGGTATTTTTCTTCACTTCAAAAACTGTTTAAATCACTCCCTGTAAATCCCCCGCCCTCAGGGGCGGAACCCGGGTCCAGGGCTCTGCCTGGGGTTAATCACTCCCTGTAAATCCCCCGCCCTCAGGGGCGGAACCCGGGTCCAGGGCTCTGCCTGGGGTTAATACCGATTTAATTATATCCACGATAATTTCCGCAGAATTTCCATTCCCAAAAGGATTACTATTTGTTGAAGAATCGGTGTGGTTTTCGTCTCTGAGGAATTCTTCCGTCTTTTTCACAATCTCAGTATATTCAGTTCCTACCAACACTATGTTTCCTGATGTAAGTCCTTCAGGGCGTTCTGTTTCTTCTCTCAGCACCAAAACCGGTATGCCCAGGCCTGGAGCTTCTTCCTGGATACCACCAGAGTCTGTAATAATTAATGTTGCATGGCTCATCAGGAAAATAAATTCCAGATAATTCAATGGTTCAATGAGGTGTATATTATGATTGGCACAATTTGAAAGTATCCTGTAAACCGGTTCTCTTACATTTGGGTTCAGATGCACCGGATAAATAAATTTTACCTCCGGGAACTTTATGGCCAGGTCGGCAATTGCCATGCAAATATTTTCAAATCCCTGTCCGAAATTCTCCCGACGATGACCCGTAATTAAAACAATTTTATCGTTTCTTGTGACTATCTCCTGGATCAGGGATGGTAATTCAGGAGGGTCGGATTCAATCTTATTAAGGCTGTAATACAAAGCATCTATAATAGTATTGCCTGTAACGAAGATTGAACTCTCGGGAATGCCTTCATTCAGCAAATTGCATTTGCTCAATTCGGTGGGTGCAAAATGGAGACTGGTTAACCTGGAAGTAACGGATCTGTTGATCTCTTCAGGCCAGGGGGAATATATATTATGAGTTCTTAGACCTGCTTCAACATGTGCCACAGGGATCTTGTTATAGAAGGCTGAAAGGGCGGCGCAGAAAACTGTTGAGGTATCACCTTGTACAATGACCAGATCAGGTTTTTCATCGGACAGATAGGCATCGAGTGCGATTATCGCTTTTGCTGAGAATTCAGCGAGAGACTGTTTCTGCACCATTAAATTAAGATCGGTATCGGGGATGATATCAAACACTTGAAGGACCTGGTCCAGCATTTGACGATGCTGGGCTGTGACGCAGACTTTACAGTCGAACAGTAAACTTTCCTGTTTTAAAGCAAGGATAACAGGTGCCAGTTTGATAGCTTCAGGGCGTGTTCCGAAGATTACAGATATTTTTTTCATCAAGTTTCGCAAATTGGAAATATATCTCAAACGCGATGAGCAAAATAATTGCTAAAAAACAAATTAACTTTTGGTTATTTCCAGTCCGGTGGATGACAGCCTCCAGTCTACAAAACGGGCGCGGGGATTAGGTGGCGTGGTTTGCAGTATTGAACGGATGCGGTTCGCAGCCTGCAGATCCCTGGCGAAAATCATCAGGTACCCTCCCCCTCCGGCTCCCAGTAATTTACACGAAACCATCAGATCCTTTATTGAATTCAGGATAGCTGCGATCTCGGGTGGATTGGTTCCCGAATCGAGCTTTTGATTGAGTTCCCATGAATGCTTTATGGCCAAGGTGAGTCCGTCCCAGTTATGATCCTGAATGGCTTCGTAGGTATGTCG
>Ga0194062_1000538_pt1 | contig 16082 bp, 12 predicted proteins | sample SepL2225m_MetaG_FD_155481 | JGI IMG/M metagenome (GOLD analysis project Ga0194062, IMG submission 155481) | Anoxic zone freshwater microbial communities from boreal shield lake in IISD Experimental Lakes Area, Ontario, Canada - Sep2016-L224-25m | ecosystem: Environmental > Aquatic > Freshwater >... | reverse complement strand
ACAGATGACAACGCCGCATGAACACCACGCCTTGTGAGGTTTTAAAAAAGGAGGGTTTCGTGCGGGATAAAGACTTGAGAAAAGCGCTTTTGATGGGTGTTGACTTCTCTATGACAGGCCGGAATAAGCCCGTCCACGGGCGTGTCCGGCATGCGTCCGACAAGTCGCGGAGGCTGACTTTGCCGGAAACGCCCGCCAAGGCGGGCTTATTCCGGCCTACATTTGGCTTCTTTCGGGAGGTTATTTTTAACCAAATCCTAAGCTGGTAGCCCCAAGGCAAAAGCAAAAGACAGCCTCACGCAACGACGCAACGACGTAACGAAGGTCCGCTTTACGTTGCGCCTTTGCGTCGTTGCGTGAACCCATTCCTTACTGTTCGTGTGGTGAGATGCCCTCGCCCGTTGGGTTTTCGCCAAAATCAGACTTGCTGATTTGCACAACAATTTGTTGCAATCTTTCTACAAAAGAGGAAAATGGCGAAAATTGCCATAGGATCCGTGACCCATGTTGGTGATTTGGTGAAATGCACGACAGTATATTTTGCCCGTTTCCAAGCTACGGCTTCCCGAATAAGGCAAGCCGGAGCTTGGGAACCGGCGCAAAACATTTTTAATTCATTCGAGGAGAACATTCAGATGTCACATTCAACTACAAAACGTTTCAAATTGAACCTCGTGGCGGTCGCTGTCGTTGCGGCCTTGGGTGCTGGACAGGCGATGGCGGCTTCATCCATCGAATCTGACGGTTTTGTAGACACCTTAAACACCGACGTAGTCAGGATAACAGCGGTGAACGGTACGAGAGTAATAGGCAGTTTGACGGTGTCTGACGGACTGAACTTGACCGGCGGTGCCGCGAATTTGGGCGGTGGCGACCTCATCAATGTGCGTAGAATCACAGCGACTGACTTAATCACGGGTGGCGGACTGAGTTCCAGCGGGGGCCTGACCTTGACCGGCGGTGCCGCCGCCTTGGGCGCGGGCAACGTCACCACCACCGGCACCATTGGCGCCGGCGCGATCACCGGCACTAGCGTGAGTGCGGGCGCGGGCACCGTGTCCGGCAACCTTGGCAGCTTCACCAACCTGGGTGCCACCACGTTGACGGGCACTCTTAATGCGAACGGGCAGAGCATTACCAACGCTAATGTGAACGGTGCCACGCTGACCGGCATCACCACCTTGCAGGGCCCCATTGCAGGGGACCTGAACTTGATGGGTGGCAACATCACCGGTGCCGGCACCATCGGCGCCGGCGCGATCAACTCAACCGGTGTGATTACAGCCGGCTTGGGTTTCGATGCCAGCAACGCCGGCATCGCCAGAGCGGGTCTCATCCAAGGTGCCTTGGGGATTGAATCGACCCCGCTCACCGCCCTCAACGTCGGCGCGGTCAGCGGCGGAGTGAACATCGGCCAGGCAGGTCAAGCCAACACCCTCACTGGCATCAGTACCTCTATCACCAATGGCGCAGGCAACTCGGTCGCGGTGGACGGGGCGGGCACGACGGTAAGCGGCGTGTTGACCGCGAATGGCGCAACCCAAATCAACAACACCCTTGGCGTCACTGGCAACCTGACCGCCACGGGCGCCACCAATTCGCTGCTGGGCGATGTCAACAACCTGACGGCGACAGGGGGGGAGGGGGGCCGAAACAATATTGTGGCTGACACCAACACTATCACTGGCGCGACCAACATCAACACCACGGGCACGGCGCTGACGACCATTGGTGCTGTCGCCAACCCCGTTGACCAACAGGCTCTGCAAGTCAATGGCGCGGTATCCACCACCGGCAATGCGACCATCGCCACGGCGGCGGGCACCACCAACACCTTGGGCAGTGGCGAGGGTTCGATCAACACCATTGGCAACGACGGCACATCGCAAAACATAATCCAAGGCTCAACCGGCGTTGTGCAAGGTACGGGGGGTGCGGCCCTCGTCGGCGGCAATCAAAATAACCTTAACAATTCCAACTATGTCGTGGTGGTTGCCCCCGAGGCCGGTGGAACAGAAGACCCCGTCTTTGGCTTCAACGGTGTTGCCGCCAATGGCAACGGGGCTACCTTGCTAATGGACGGCCAAAATGCCTCCTTGACGAATCTAGGGGACCATGGCGTGAAGATCACCAACGGCTTGACCACGATATCCGGCGGTGCCAGCGGGGCCCCGGCTTCCTCCACTTGGAGTTTGGCGGACGGCAACGCGAATTTGACGGTCAGTAACGGCCTAGCCACACCAAACTATACCCTGATCAATGCCACCAGCACCGGTGCGGGCAATTCCGGGGTCACCATTGGCGATGCGGCGACTTCGACTAACACCATTCAAGGTGTGTCAAACACGATAGCCGGTACGACCAACATCAATACCGCGACGGCGGCAGGTACGCTTACCACGATAGGCAATCCTGCCAACACCGTGACACAACAGGCTTTGCAAGTCAATGGCGCAGTATCCACCACGGGCAATGCGACCATCGCCACCGGGGCAAGCACCACCAACACCTTTGGCAGTGGCGTCAACTCGACCAATACAATGGGCAACGCCAACACATCAACCAATACGATTCAAGGCACCAGCACGACCATCCAGTCCGGCGGCAACAGCGCCACCGTGGATAACGTCAATGGCCTGACGGTGGTGGGCGTGTCCAACACGGTGACGGGTACGACCCGTTTGCAGGCGTCGGCAGCGGCTGGTGCCAATGCACTGTCGGTCGATGCCGTCAACGGCACGGTGGTCACCGGGCCAACTTCCTTGACTGGCGCACTCGCCGTGAGTGGAAACACCAGCTTGAATAACAACCTTGCCGTGAACGGCAACACCAGCTTGAACGGTGCGGTTAACAGCATCGGCACCACCCAGGCGGGTTCGGCCAACACCATTGGCACCACCGGTTCGACCAACACCATCAATGGTGCGGTCAACAATATTGGCACCAATCAGGCTTCCACCAACACCATCGGCACCGCAGGGTCCAGCAACACCCTCGTCGGCAGCACTAACTTGGTTTCCAGCAATGGCAGCAGCCAAGTCCAAGTGAACGACAATGGCGTTAACGTCATTGGCAATACCGCAAGCTTGCAGGGCCGCGACTCCGCCCAAATCAGTGGCGGCTCCACCAGCCTGACCTTGAACAACAACGGGGCGTCGTTTTCGCAAAATGGCTCACCCGTCCGCGTGACCGGTGTCGCCAACGGCGTCAACCCCTATGACGCGGTGAACAAGTCCCAGCTCGACATGTCCACCAATGGCATCTATTCTCGCATCGGCGATTTGCAGAGCAAGGCTTACTCGGGTATTGCCTCGGTGGCCGCCATGGCATCCATCCCCGAGCCGACCGCAGGCCACAACTACACGGTCGGCATCGGCTATGGCAACTTTGGCAGCCAGAGCGCCGTGGCCTTCGGTGGCAAGGCGAATGTGGGCGACAGTGTCCGCGTCGCCGCCAACCTAGGCTACGCCGGCAGTGAACTCACCGTCGGCCTCGGCACCGGGTTTAGCTGGTAAACGCTTAACGTTCCTTGACAGTTTAAAGTCGTGTGGGCCGGGCGCGTCTTTTTGCGATGCGCCCGACTTTCCAATGGTGGGGCAATGGTAAAGCTGTTGCCTTACCCTGCCACCGTGGGCCATTTATTGCGCTAGTGCTTTGTCATTCATCCCCAACGCCTTCAATATCCCCGGCGTGACCACTTGTTGGCATCCCGTCGTACCGGGGTGCAGCCCGTCGGGAACGTATTTGATATACAGGGTTTTATCTTCTCCCAGAATTCGTTCCCAATTGGGATAATGGTCAATCAGGCCCAGTTTGTATTTTTTGGCAACATCCCGGTACATCTGGTAATAGCCTAAGAATTGGGGTCGGTTTTCGAGGTCTTTGCCAATCGGCGGATTCATAACCATCAGAAATATTTCCACTTGACGATTGGCCTTGTGAATGCGGGAGACCATGTTTTCGATATTGGCGCTGGCTTGTTGAAGGGTGACATGGCTCTCCAAATACGCATCATTAATGGCGAACTCGATAAAGACGGTATCTGGCTTCTTGTCAATGACGCGGGATTCAAGATTGTCCACGCCCCAAGTTGACCACCTGCCGGCTTTTCCGCTGTTGATTACATTGACCAAGCCAGGGTATTGGGTTTTCAGTGCCGTCTGCAATTGGCTTACCCAAACCCCGCCTTCCGTCAGGCTGGTGCCATAGGCGACAATCGTTTGAGGCATGCCGTGGTTGAGATTGTCGACGAGCCGGCTTTGCCCTGCTGCAATTGCATTGAATGTCAGGAGCAGGAGAATCATCGCACAGGCTTTAGTCTTGTAATTCATCTTAGCTGATTCCTGAGAAAGAGCATCCCATGAAGAATCTGATCCGTAGAAAAAAAATAGAGTCCACGAAAGACACGAAAAGCACGAACAAAAGCAAGATTCGTTCGTGCCCCGCCTTAAGTTGGTAGCCAGCTATTGTCACGCCTTTATCCGTTCCTCGGCTTGCTCCCGGATGGCCTTGGCCATCATGCTCGATCCAACGCTCAGGCTCTGGAAGTCCTGGCCGCCCAGCACGGTCAATTCGCAAGGCGTCAGGCAACGCACGGTCGCGGTCCGCTTGCTATCTTGCAATAAGGCGATTTCCCCAAAATAGTCGCCTTCCCCCAATTCTCCCACTTTCCTCTCGTTCTTCAATACTTCCAAGCGGCCCGACTGCACAATATAGGCTGTATCGCCCTGCTCGTCTTGGCGTATGACTTCATCCCCTGGTTCGAAATGCACTCGTTGCAACCGCTCCGTGGCATCGGGCGTAAGCACGGCAATGTCGGCGCGGAATGGGATATCCAAAATCCAGTCGATCAAAATTCGCAGGTTGCGCTCCAGTCCGGGCAAGGCGGCTAGATTGGTGACGCGGGACAGCAGCCAAGCCGGTGTCCCGCCGAAGGACAAGGGCCCGATGCGGCAGAGCGAACGACGGCCCATATTATAGATTTTCAGCAAGCGATCCTTGGATTTATGGGAATGGGTCGGGAAATCTTGGGAAGCCGCCCAGGCGTTTTGCCCCGCCGTTTCACCAAGGTCGACGAAGTCAGCCGTGGTGAGGAATTTCCGCCCCTCATGCTGTTTTTGAATTGCCGTCACCCAGATGTGCGGTCGGTCTTTGAACCTGAGATCGTCCTCCATGTCCAGCGGCCAATGGTAGGTATGACCGTCAATTTTCATGCTGGGCAGCATGAAAGAGGCGTTGACCACCAAGCCCACGTTTTGCCGTTCGCCGTCGCCCAATACGATCGCATCGCGGGTTATCGCGGTGATTTCCTTGTCCCGGCACAGCGTGACCCCTGCTTTTTCCAATGCGCGGTCGCGTTGCGATTGAATGGATTCCTCGAAGTCGCTGAATGGGGCTTTGCTGTCTTCGTATAAACGGACCTGCCAAGCGTGTTCCTTAAGGATGGGATAGGATGTTTCCACGGTATTCAGCATTTCGCAAATTTCCACCGCCGTGGCACAGGAACGCTGGCCGGAGCCGATGACGGCGAAGCTCAACAGTCGTTTTCTTTCGGCGGGGTCGTCGGTCGCTTCGGCCTCTTCCACCAAATCCATGATGCGTTTGCGAATGTGCAGCGCATCACCCACCGAGTTGATTGGGCTTGAGTGAGCCATCATTCCTGGCTTGCCCGTCAAGTTCGGTATCGGGAACAATGCCAGAATCAACTCGTCGTAGGGAAGTTCGGCCAAACGGCCATTTTGCAACAGGCTAACCGTTTTGCTGTTGGTATCCACCTGGGTGGCTTCTCCCAATTTGACCCTAGTGTTGGGGAGGACCCGCCTTATTGGGTTGACCACGTTGCCGGGTTGCATCGTACCGCCTATCACTTCCGGCAACAGCGGGTAGAACAACATATTGGGATGAGTATGGACGAGGGTTAATTTTACCCGCGTATATTGTCCGATCAATCTTTCGATTTTCATTGCGGCATGGATGGCTGCCACCGTTCCGCCAATGATGACAATGTTGGCCGATTTGTCTTTTGCTTCAGGCATGTGAAAATGTCCCGCACCGTTGAATAAAAAGGAAAGCATGACACCGTAGTACAGCGCATGCGCCATCCAACTCTCAGGCAGCAGCGCTGCGAAGAATAGAAAGGCAAATAAAAAGAACAGCGACAAGGGCCGCAACATAATCCCGACGGTGATCAACACGCCGCAGGTGATTTCGACCAAGGCCATGAACAGGGTGAATTCCCCCGGTGCCGAAGACAAAATGGGCACATCAAACAGGGTGAGTATGCCGAGTGTCAAGTTGGGCTGGAAAATCTTGAAGACGACCGCAAGGTAAAAAATATTCAGTCCGGTCAGCACACGCATGATGGCTTGCGCCCTTTGCCTAGGCTGGGCGGCAAGCTGGGTTTGCATGGGCAACAGGCTCGGATCAACCGGCATCTGCACAAAATAACTGCCCGGGCCTTGCAGTAGCAGGTAAATGGCAACGCCCACCAGTGCGCCCGCATAGGCGAACAAGTCTTGTTGGAACAGCGCCAAACCGGGCAAAGCCAGCAGCATCAGGGCAACGGCCAAAATGCGGACGTAAATCCCGAAAAGAAACCCTAGGCCAAGCACAAACTCCACCCAGCGCAAGCCTGTCCAACTCCCACCGTATTGATTCAATTCCAGATCCGGGGCGAACAGGGTAGGGGAAGAAAACGGTTCAACGCCGTAACGGGGTTCAAAGCCAAGGGCCGACGAAATCAGCACCCAGGCCAGGCAGAATCTTAGGATAGGCGCAACGGCATCACCATAGGAACCCAAACGCGCCTGCAAATCGGGGAACAAGTCCCGGGCGGAGGTGAATCCCAACCGAATCCAGACCACCGCAAACAAGAAAAAACCCGCGATTAGGCTGATGTTCAAGACCGAAGGCGATGTATACACCGCAGGCTTCAGTTTTGCGTTCCATTCCTCGGCTTGATCCGGGGTTAATATCCAGCGTTCGTGGGCGAAGCTCGCATCGGCCCACAGCAAACCGATGGCAATCATTACGAAAAGAAAGGCCCCTGCCCGCCAGCGGACGGTCTCGCTTAGGATTAGGAATGGTTTTTGATCAAGCCTAGTTGGCATTATTCTTCACCCATGGTTTTTATTTTTACATGTGACTCTAAATGAAGCCAAGCGTTCACTTGGGATTGGGATGCCAGGGCTTGGAATACCCCCGCCCTTGTAAATTTACATTCATATTTTACTGATGTTACGCGGCAAGGGTTGCTGCCTATTGTAGGGTGGCCTTCAGGCCGCCAAATGTTGTCCGAGCTACCTACGCTTATCGAAGCGGCCTGAAGGCCGCCCTACAAAGGGTCCCACGCGTAACATCAGTTACACAGTCATTTTATCATGCTTTGCACCATTCCAAGGGGGGTATGCCATGCAGGCAGCCATTCTCAATTTGGCCTGAAGCCCCATCATTTTTTTGGCCGTTGGGCTTAAGTCGGCGCAGACGGACGGTGCCAATACTGTTGAATTAAGAATTTTTCCGTTCGCCCTGAGCTTGTCGAAGCCTGTCCTGAGCTTGCCGAATGGGGGTGAACGGAAAATATCAGCCTATTGATAATTAAGCCGTTCATGCTTCGACAGGCTCAGCACGAACGGCTTAATTCAACAGTATTGACGGACGGTACCCCCCTAGAGCCGCGACGGGATTTCTGGCAGACTGTAGGCGGCCATCCCTAATTACCCATGCTTGAAAATAACTTAATCCCCATCCCGTCAACCTCACCCCACCGCCTCTGCCTGGCTCCGATGCTGGAATGGACGGATCGGCATTTCCGCTATTTTTTGCGGCGGGTCTCGAAACGGATTTTCCTCTATACGGAGATGGTCACCACCGGGGCGGTGCTTCATGGCGACCGAGCCCGGTTATTGGAGTTTGATGGTTCAGAGCATCCCCTGGCTTTGCAATTAGGGGGCAGCGATCCGTCGACCTTGGCCGAATGCGCCCGCATCGCGGAGGATTTCGGCTATGATGAAGTCAATCTGAATATAGGTTGCCCTAGCGACCGGGTGCAGAGCGGGCGCTTCGGGGCTTGCCTGATGGCGGAACCGGATCTAGTCGCCGAATGTGTGGCGGCGATGCGCGGGGCGGTTGCCATTCCGGTGACGGTGAAAACCCGCATCGGCATCGACGAGCGGGATTCCTACGCTGAACTGGCCCATTTCGTCCAGACCGTGGGGCATGCGGGTTGCCACACCTTCATCATCCATGCCCGCAAGGCTTGGCTGAAAGGGCTATCGCCTAAAGAAAACCGGGACATCCCGCCGCTGCGCTACGATGTGGTGCGACAACTGAAAGTGGATTATCCCCAGCTTGAAATCGTGCTGAATGGCGGCATCCTGAATCTTCAGGAGGGCTTGGAACATTTGCAGGATTTCGACGGGGTGATGTTGGGGCGGTCCGCCTACCACAACCCCTATCTATTGGCGGAGGCGGATCGGTTGCTGTTCAGCGACCCCCATCCGATCCCGTCCCGGCATGATATTCTGGATGCCTTTCTGCCCTATGTGGAGCGGGAGTTGGCGCGGGGGGTGCGCTTGCAGTCCATCTGCCGCCATATCCTGGGGTTGTACCATGGTGCCACGGGGGGTCGCCTGTGGCGGCGTCATCTGAGCGAGAACGCGGTCAAGCCCGGTGCCGGCGTGGATGTTCTAAGGGCGGCTTGGGAGCTTACACGCTGATGTTACGCGCCGAATCGTGAATGTTTGTCGCCGTACCCACGTCGGCAAAGGGTTGCCGACCTACGACATCGGGGGAACCCCATACCCAAGCCGGTGCTTGGGGTTCCCAAACCGTCTGCGTCCCCACGCCGGGGCGTTGGAACGATGAATAAGCCAGTAGGGCGGCAACCCTTTGCCGCCAACGGTTTCTGTGTCCGTGCATAACTCAGTTTCTTAAGATTAAGCCCCGTAGGAGCGGGCCATGCCCGCGATTGATGCGAGCCGACCTCATAATCTTGGACAATCCATCAAGGGCATGGCCCGCTCCTACGGTATAATAAAAAGCTCAATTTCTCTGGAAAACACGATGGAAGAGCAATTTTCTCAACTCATTCAAGCAATCGGCGAGGATATTACGCGGGAAGGGCTGGTAGACACCCCCAAACGCGCGGCGGCGGCTTTCCGCTTCCTCAATAACGGTTATCACAAAAGCCTTGATAATGTCCTTAACAATGCGATTTTCGAATCGGACACCGAAGACATGGTCATCGTCAAGGAGATCGAATTGTATTCGCTGTGCGAACATCATTTGCTGCCTTTCATAGGCAAATGCCATGTGGCCTATCTGCCTAGGGGCAAAGTGCTGGGACTGTCCAAAGTCGCACGTATCGTCGATATGTACGCCCGCCGTTTGCAAATCCAAGAGCGGCTGACCAAGCAAATCGCCGATGCGATACAGGAAGCGGTCAATCCACGGGGCGTCGCGGTGGTCATCGAGGCCAAGCATTTGTGCATGATGATGCGCGGCGTGGAAAAGCAAAACTCAGTCATGACGACTTCTTGCATGCTCGGCCAGTTCCGCGAGAATATCAGCACCCGTTCAGAATTCCTCAACCTGATCAACCGTTAATCAAACTGGATTGGCCCAATGAACCAAGCTTTCCCGAAGACCGCCGTGTTGCTGGTCAACCTTGGCACGCCCGAGCAACCCACTGCCGCTGCGGTGCGGCGGTATTTGGGCGAGTTCTTGATGGACTCCCGTGTCGTTGAAATTCCCAAGCCCATTTGGTGGCTGATTTTGCATGGCATCGTGTTGCGGGTGCGCCCGGCCAAGTCGGCCAAGGCTTACCAAAGCATCTGGATGGAACGCGGCTCGCCGTTGAAAGTGTATACGGAAGATTTGGCGGCAGCGCTACGCGAAGAATTGCAGCAGCGCGGGGTAGGCGATGTGACGGTGGAAATCGCCATGCGCTACGGCAACCCATCCATCCAAGACCAAGTGACCTGGCTTAAGGAATCAGGCATACAAAAGTTCATTGTCTTGCCGCTCTATCCCCAATATGCCGCCGCCACCACGGCCTCCATATTTGACAAAGTCGCCGAGACATTCAGTCGCTGGCGGCATGTGCCGGAACTTAAATTCATCAGCGACTATCACCTGGACGAAGGCTATGTCGCTGCCGTTGCATCGAGCATCGAGCAATTCTGGTTTGCCAACGGCAAGTCTGAATTGCTGCTGTTCTCCTTGCATGGCCTGCCAGCGGTCAGCCGCAAGCAGGGCGACCCCTATCACGATCAATGCGTCGCAACGACCCAGGCCATCGCCGCCAAACTGGGCCTCGATGACAAGGCTTGGAAGCTGGTGTTCCAATCCCGTTTCGGTGCGCAAGAATGGCTCAAGCCTTATTGTGTTGAAGTGCTGAAGGCGTTACCGGGGCAAGGTGTCAAATCGGTGGATGTCGTTTGCCCCGGTTTCGCCGTCGATTGCTTGGAGACTTTGGAAGAAATCGCCATCGCCAATAAGGAAATATTCATCGAAGCCGGGGGGGAAAGCTACCGTTACATTCCCGCATTGAATGCCAGCGCCGACCATGCGAAGGCGTTGGCGGGTTTGATCCAGTAGTTCTCATTTTGAGCGAAAGCGATGCCAAACATAGTCCGTCATTCCGGCAGGGATGCCGGAATCCAGCGTCCAAGGATGGCAAACTCCGGTCTATGGCGAGTGTCGTAGCCCGGATGGAGCCGCTTGCGGCGAAATCCGGGAGAATGAATGTCATAAAACTTCGATCTTGCCAATGCCATGCATTGCGGCCTTTTTAAACTCCCAAAGTCAACAGTGACAATATAATATGAAACACTCGATTACTAGATGGGCATGGTTGCTTGGGGTTATCATGTCGCTATCATGTGCGGCATCGGTGGCAGAAACCCGAATTTTAATCCTAGATTTTGAGCTGAATGACATTGCTGGAATTACGCCAACACCACAAGAGGAATTGGAACGTACCGCCTCTCTAGGGCCATTGCTGCGGGATGCCATTGCAAAAAATGCAGGGTATAAAATATTGCCCATTAATAAAGTTGAGCAGGCGAAGGCAAATGCGGGCTTCGGTTATCTTCTAGATCACTCCGATGAAGCCGCGAAGCTCGGCCAGCAGTCGGGTGCTGACTTTGTGGTAGTCGGACAGATTCACAAGCCTAGCTTTTTATTCGCTTATTTGAGAGTTCATTTGGTCGATGCCAATAGCGGAAAGCTAGTCGGAAACCATTATGTTGAAATCAAGGGTAGCACAAAAAAGGTGACTGAAAAGGGTGTCGCGAATTTGGCTAATTATATTGATGAAACTTTAAGGAATCGCGAAAAACTCCGCACTTCGGCAGACTCCCGGTAAATCGGTTATTTACAGCGTTTTCAATATCAGATGGTTACTTAAATAATGAATATATGCAAAATGTAGGAGTGGGCCATGCCCACGATAAATAGCCAATTTTTGGAGAATCGGCCCAATCAATCGCGGGCATGGCCCTCTCCTACGTCTTAAATAAAGTAACTAATTGGTATTAAGAACGCTGTACAAACTATCAAGTAACTATCAGATGTTGAAAACGCTGTAACTGTAAAATGCAGAAAAAAAGGATCAGAACTCCCGCCAAATCCAAGCAAAAGCCAATCAGGCCCAGTTTGTCCAGAAAACTGAAAAAATGGGTGTTTTTTCTGGCCATTGCGATGATTGTTGTCTTGATCCCCTATGTGTATTACTTGGATTATACCGTCCGCGCACAATTCGAGGGCAAGCGATGGGCATTGCCAGCCAGGGTTTATGCCGCCCCGGTGGAATTGTATGCCGGCCTTGCCATGGATGATGCCAGGCTGTCGAAAATCCTCAGCGAATTAAAATACCGGCCCGACCCCGACCTGTCCACCCAAGGCAGCTATGTCAGGCTGGGCAGTGAAATCACCCTCAATACCCGCCAATTCAAATTTTGGGACAAATCCGAACCGGCCCGTCATGTGCGCATTGTTTTTTCGGGTGGCAGCATTGAAACCATCGAAGATGTGGATGAAAGTAAAGAACTCTCCCTGTTGCGTTTGGAGCCGATCCAAATTGGCAGTTTCTACCCGGCACTCAAGGAAGACCGGATTCTCATCAAGCTGGACCAAGCCCCCAAACCCTTGGTGAATGCGCTGCTGGCGGTGGAAGATAGGGATTTTTACGACCATTTCGGCATTTCGCCCAAGGGTATCTTGCGGGCGGCTTGGGCCAATATCCGTGCGGGCGGATTGGTGCAGGGCGGCAGCACATTGACCCAGCAGTTGGTGAAGAATTTTTATCTCAACTCCGAGCGCACGTTGGTGCGCAAGCTTAACGAAGTCATCATGGCGTTGATTTTGGAGGCGCGTTACTCCAAGGACGCGATTCTCGAAGCCTACATGAACGAAATTTACCTAGGCCAGGACGGGGCGCGGGCGGTTCATGGCTTTGGCTTGGCCAGCCAGTTTTATTTCAGCCGCTCGCCGGACGAACTGGAACTGCAACATAGCGCCTTGTTAGTGGCCTTGGTGCGGGGTCCGTCATTCTATGACCCCATCAAAACACCAGACAAGGCAAAAAAGCGCCGCGACATGGTGCTGGATGAAATGGCGGATTTGGGTTACATCACCAAGGCACAGGCAGACCAGGCCAAGGTCAAACCGTTGGACATAGTCAAGGACCCCCACCAAGCCATTAGCCGTTATCCCGCCTTTCTCGATTTGGTCAGGCGACAGTTGCAACAGGAATACCGCAATGAGGATTTGACTTCCGAAGGCTTGGGCATATTCACCACCTTGGACGTGGAAGCCCAGGACAATCTGGAGGCGGCCATAGAGTCGACTTTGAAGAAGCTGGACAAGCAAACCAAGACTGAGGTTCCGTTGGAAACGGCGGCCATCTTCACCCGCAGAACCACTGGCGAAATCATCGCATTTGCCGGTGCCCGCGACCCCACCGCCGCCGGTTTCAACCGCGCTTTGGATTCGGTGCGGCAGATTGGCTCGCTGTATAAGCCGGTCGTCTACCTGACCGCCTTGGTCAATTCGCAAAAATACACCGTCATCACCCCGGTGCAAGACACTGCCTACCGCTTCGCCAGTCCCGGCAGCGAGCCCTGGGTGCCGAAGAATTACGACAACCGGGAGCATGGCACAGTGCCTTTGCACAAGGCTTTGGCCAACTCGTATAACTTGGCGACCGTGCGGGTGGGCATGGGCGTGGGTGTCGCCCATACCGTGAAGACTTTGCACAACCTCGGCGTGGATCGATCCATGCCGGTGTTCCCGTCCACGTTGCTGGGGGTGGGGGAACTCAGCCCGATGGATGTGACGCAGATGTACCAAACCCTCGCCAACGATGGTTTTGTCACCCCGCCCCACGCCATCCGGTCGGTGGTGGCGCTGGACGGCAAACCGCTGCAACGCTATGGCTTGAATGTGAAGCAAGCGATGGACCCGTCTGCCGTCTATCTAGTCAACACCATTTTGCAAGAAGTGGCGAGGGAAGGCACCGCCAAGCCGGTCTATTCCTTCCTGCCGAAAGAGTTCAACGTCGCCGGCAAGACCGGCACCACCAACGACATGCGCGACAGTTGGTTTTCCGGGTTCACCGGCGATTATCTCGGCATCGTCTGGGTCGGGCGGGATGACAACCAACCGGCCAAGCTGACCGGTGCGCAAGGCGCGTTGCAGGTGTGGGGCGCGGCCATGCGCAAGATCAGCCGTGAGCCTTTAACCTTGGACCCGCCCGAGGATGTCTCCTTGGTTTGGATAGACCGCAGCAATGGGCTCCGCGCCAGTGAAGCCTGCCCTACGGCAAAGCAATATCCGTTTATTAAAGGTTCGGCCCCCGGTGGATTTTCCGCCTGTACGCAAGCCGGGGAAAGCCCCCCCGACAGCCCGCCTGAAAGTGGGGAAAAGCCAGGCGACAAGCAAGGCGAAAAAGGGGGGTCTTGGTTGAAGGAGTTGTTTTAAAGGATTAAACTTTTGAACAATCATTTTTAATCAAGGCATCAAAATGACCGACGAAGAATTGAAAAAACTGGTCGCAAGCTTGGCTGTCTCTCAACAGGAAACCGCCCGGCAAATGCAAGAAACGGATAAGCAATTAAAAGAACTGGGCAAGCAAATTGGCGGCTTGGGGGAAAAATTCGGCAGTTTCACCGAAGGTTTGGCCTTGCCGTCAATGACCAAAATTTTAACCGGGCGTTTCGGCATGGAGGTGGTCAGCCCCAGCGTCCGCGTGAACAAGCAAGGCGAACACATGGAGATCGACGTATTGGCCTATGCCAACAGCGAAGTGAATGAAGCCTATGTGGTGGAAGTGAAGAGCCATGCGCGAGAGGAATCCATCGACCAAATGCGGTCTATTCTGGAACGCTTCCGCCGATTTTTCCCCGAACACAAAGACAAAACCGTTTATGGCATTTTAGCGGCGGTCGATTTGTCCGAAGAATTAAGATCGCGAATTTTAAAGGCCGGTTTTTATGTGGCACGCATTCACGACGAAGTGTTTGAATTGGACGTGCCAGCAAATTTCAGGCCGAAGGCTTATTAACCGGTGGGTTGGTAGGGGTGGGCTCACTGCCATTAAGTTAAGGATTTTTCCGTTCGCCCTGAGCTTGTCGAAGGGTGAACGGAAAAATCCAACTCATTGGAAGCTGCATGAAGAAAAAAATCTATTTGTCCTCCACCTTCATTGACCTTGAAGAACACCGTGCGGCGGTGAAAACCGCACTGGAACGCGCCCAGTTTGACATCGAATGCATGGAGAAATACCCGGCCTTCGATGAACGCCCCAAGGATAAATGCCTACTTGATGTAGCCGAATGCGATTACTATGTGTTGGCATTGGCATTGCGCTATGGATTTCAGCCAAAGGAGGAAAATCCCAAAAAGCTATCCATCACCCAAATGGAATACCTGGAGGCGATTCGATTAAAAAAGCCTTGCCTTGCTTTCCTGTTTGATGAAAAACATCCGTGGTCGGCACTCCATATCGACTCAAACGCCTTGACTACCCGTTCCAAAATCGGCAAGTTTCGCCAGCTTGTTGGGGATAAGCAGGGTATCCGCAAATTCACCACACCCGACAGCCTAGCCAAAGCGGTACTCGAAGCGCTCAGCAAAGAAGCGCTACAAGGCAAACCCAAAGCAGCCTTGGCGAATACTCAAGTTCGCCAAGCTTATCTGGATTGGTTGCGAAAATCCTGCGAAAGCGTCGAACTGCTCGGGCTGGACTTGAGGGAAAGCCAGAATGTCCGTTTGGGGCAGGTTTATGTCCCCGCCGTCACCACCCCGAAAGCCGAAAAATCCGAAAAAGCCAAGCCGGAAGCGTTGCGTGAGGAACGCCACGCACTTCTATTGCACCGCCTGGGCGAAGAGTCTTTGTATTTACCCGGTGCGCCGGGTGCGGGGAAGACCACGTTTTGCCGCTGGCTGGCCTTGGTGGTGGCGACGGGCGCGGTGCCTGACCACACCATAGGCGTAGCCGGGGAATTCGAGGAAAAACTACCGGGCGAACTGCGCGGGCGGTTTCCGCTGCTATGCCGGTTGCGCGAATGGGCCGGTCACGAAGACTGCTTGCGCGGCAACGGCCACTGGACCCGTGCCGAGTTGGAGCAGAGCCTGGCCGCCTGGATAACCAAAGCCCAACCGGGTGGTTTGACTTGGGCCGCTTTCCATGAAGAACTTCAAGCGGGCCGCGCTTTGTTGATTCTGGATGGCGTGGACAAAGTGGCGGAGTCCTCGCCACTAGGCCATCTGCCCCGCCGTAATTTGGTGACTGGCTTGGCCGACGCGCTGCCCGAGTGGCTCAAACTCGGCAACCGGGTGTTGCTGACCAGCCGGCCCTATGGCCTGTGTAATGACGACCGCCGCAAAATCAATTTGAGCGTGGCGGAACTGCTGGAACTGCCCAAGCCTTTGCAAGATACTTTCGTCCGCCGTTACTACTCAGGTATCCAAAAGCCGCGCCCACCGATCATGGCGAATGCGGCTTTTTATTGAGGGGCGCAGGACGGGATGAAGGGTTTGCCGCAGAACGCGTCCCGGATGGCATCGAACACATTCAC
>Ga0194062_1000537_pt1 | contig 16100 bp, 14 predicted proteins | sample SepL2225m_MetaG_FD_155481 | JGI IMG/M metagenome (GOLD analysis project Ga0194062, IMG submission 155481) | Anoxic zone freshwater microbial communities from boreal shield lake in IISD Experimental Lakes Area, Ontario, Canada - Sep2016-L224-25m | ecosystem: Environmental > Aquatic > Freshwater >... | reverse complement strand
CTTGCTCATGATACTGGAGACAATCAAGGGAATGGACGGCACCGTGGCGGTAACATCACGCAGGGCATAGAGTTTGAGATCTGCGGGCACGATTCGGTCGGTCTGGCCGATCATGGAGCATCCACACTCCTGGAGCACCCGGATAAATTCCGGAACGCTCAGGCCGGTTCGGTAGCCGGAAATGGATTCCAGTTTATCGAGCGTTCCACCCGTGATTCCCAGTCCGCGCCCGGAAATCATGGGGACAGCGACGCCGCAACACGCCACGAGCGGGGCGAGCGGAATGGACAGTTTATCACCAATCCCGCCCGTGGAATGCTTGTCCACCTTGGGAAGCCCGATGGAGGAGGTATCCACAAGGTCACCCGACTGCATCATGACCCGGGTCAGCGTGGCGGTTTCCCCGGAAGACATCCCCTTGAAATAAATGGCCATGGCCAGGGCCGACATCTGATAGTCGGGGATCTCCCCGCGCACATAGCCATTGATGAAGAGTCCCACCTCTTCATCGGAAAGGGCTTCCCCGTTCCGCTTCTTTTCAATGATCCATTGAGGAAGCATAAATAAAAAGTCTAGCAGTCAGAATAACCGAGCCGTCTGCGGAGGCCTCGGAGAGGCCTCCCTACCCTCATCAATTCTGGATTCTGGATTCTGAATTCTGGATTCTGAATTTCATTATTCTGCGGATTCCATCGCCTTCTTCATCATATTCCCGAAATCAATCTGGGGGGCAGACTTATGCTTCGCGCGGCTTGGACTGGCACCCTTTTCAGATTCCTGACCGGCCGCTTGGAGCAAATCCATTTCCTTGTAATCGGAGGGAATCTCAACCGAGACCTCGCTGGCGCCGATCTTCTTGATTTCCGTCACCGCCATGGAAGACCGGGTGACCGAGGCTTTGCCCTGACTATCCGTGGTCGTCTGCACCGAAAGCATTTTGAGCGGCATTCCAGTCATTTTCCCCTTTTCCGCCTGAACCAGTTTGTCCAATTCCTCGTTCTGGGTTTTGGGCATCTTATTGAACCAGGCGCCCAGCATGGAGATATCCAACTGGGTCGTAGTCCACGTCTCATCTTCCTTGGCGATATCCATTTCGTTCTTGAATCCCATCACATTCATGGACATGTGGTAAGCGGTGCGGGTTTTGTAGTGGCGGGTGGGATAGCCAAGGAGTGGCTCACCCGGCTCGTCCAGAAGCTTCTCCACCTTGGGGTTTGAGACCTGCATTTTCATCATGGAACCCATGGCGCCGGCCATTCCCATCATGGCGTCCATATCCCACTTCATATAGGTCTTTTCCTTGGGTGAGACCATGGTGAAGGTCTTGCCGGCATCCTGGGTGACCAGATAACCATCCTTGCCGCCTCCCGGGGCGTGGCCTTCCGTAAAATCAATGCGGGCCTTATCGGAATCTGCGGCGAAGACCATGGTATTGTTACCGCCCTGAGCCTGGGCGTGCCGCCCCTTCTTATCACCCTCTGAAGCCGATTTAATGGTGATCTGATAGCCCGCCTGCGCCTGCGCCGCCACCACGCCCGTCATCACTGCCACTGCCAACCACGTTTTCATTACCGTCATAATTCACCTTTTCGAATGAGTTTCGTTTGTTTACCTATCGAAGGACTTCTTTTATCACCCACGCTTGATGAAGAATAGCGAAAATAAATCATTGACGCTCACCCCGGCGTATCGTACAAGGAACACACTTTTCCCGAATCCTAACCCGATTCCCAAGTTGTTACGCGACGTGCTCCATTTTAATCCATACTCGATTGACCCCATGTTGTTTCAGCGTTACTGATGCTATTCGGCACCCTTTCACCCTTAATGTCCCCATCATGATCAAAATTGCAGTAACGGGCGGTATTGCCTGCGGAAAAACTCTGGTGGGGGAGTTCATGAGTGAGGCAGGAATCCCTGTCTGCGAAGCTGACACAATCGGACATCGCGTCTTGGAAGAGGACGAATCAGTCCGGAACGGAGTCGTCCGCGAGTTTGGAACGGGTATCATCGGGCCCAACGGGCGGATTGACCGCACGGCCCTGGGTCGGTTGGTTTTTGGTGATTCCGGAAAACGGGAGGCGTTGAACGCCCTCACGCATCCGGTCATCATGAAGCGGATTGCCGACTGGCTTACAAATCAGCCTGCGGCCACCCCCCTCGTGGCGGTTATTATTCCGCTGCTCTATGAAATCGGGGCGGAACGGGACTGGGACAAGGTGGTCTGTGTGGCGGCGCCGAAAGCGGATCAGCTCCGCAGGCTGACCGACAGGGGGCTGACCCCTGAAGAAGCCCGTGCACGGGTCGCCGCCCAGATGAGCCTGGCCATGAAAATGGAACGGGCGGATTTTATGATCTACAATTGCGGCAGCAAGGCGTTGCTGGAAGAGCAGACGAAACAAGTAATGCGGACACTCCGCGGAGAATAACTATGGAAGAAAGACGCGAACATCCTCATGCAGGCCGACCGGAACATCGGGGGAATAATAACCGACGTGGCCGCGGGGGACGTCCCCAGCAACGCCCCCGGGTATCACAGCCCGATATGGACAGGCCGCCCCAGCATCTGCCCCATTATGAACCCGGCACCCAGGGGCTTCCTCAGGATGGTCAATCCCAGGGCAATGTGCAGCCCCCCGCCGCCCCCGTCCTGGGCCCGGATGGCCAGCCTCTTCCTCCCTCCGAGGTTAATGGCGGATTTCCGCCGCACGCCCAGCGCCCGCAGGGAACGCCGCGATCGCTAAACCTCTCTGATTTGCAACTCATGCCTGTCCCGGACCTGAATGCCATGGCCGACAGCTATGGCCTGGTGGATCTCGGCGCCCTGCGTAAACATGAACTCATCTTCGAGGTCATGCGTGCCAATGGCCGTCTGAACGGCTCCCTGCACGGCAAGGGCGTTCTGGAAATCCTGCCCGACGGCTTCGGATTCCTCCGCTCACCCTATTACAACTACCTCCCCTGCCCCGAGGACATCTATGTGTCCCCGTCGCAGATCCGCCGTTTCGCGCTACGCACCGGCGACTCTGTCGAGGGAGAAATCCGCGCCCCAAAGGATAAGGAACGCTTCTTCGCCGTCATCAAGGTGGACAAAATCAACTCCACCGACCCGGAGAAGGCCAAGAGCAAGATCCCGTTTGAAAACCTGACCCCGCTCTTCCCCGACCGTCGCTTCATGCTGGAGCGCGAGCCCGCAGAAGTGTCGATGCGCGTCATGGATCTCTTTACCCCGATCGGTATGGGACAGCGCGGATTGATCGTGGCCCCGCCCCGCACCGGGAAAACGGTGCTCCTCCAGAAGATCGCCAACAGCATCTCCGCCAATCATCCGGACGCCTACCTGATCGTTCTGCTGATCGACGAGCGACCCGAGGAAGTGACCGATATGGAGCGAACGACCAAGGCGCATGTGCTCAGCTCAACCTTCGATGAGCCGCCAGAGCGGCATGTCCAGGTCGCCGAGATGGTGATCGAGATGGCCAAGCGCATGGTAGAATGCGGGAAAGACGTGTGCATCCTGCTCGACAGCATCACCCGTCTGGCCCGCGCCTACAACACCCTGCAACCGCACAGCGGCAAGATCCTCTCGGGTGGTGTGGACGCCAATGCCCTGCACAAGCCCAAACGGTTCTTCGGCGCTGCCCGAAACATCGAACATGGCGGCAGCCTGACGATTATCGCCACGGCCCTGGTGGATACCGGAAGCCGGATGGACGAGGTGATCTTCGAGGAATTCAAGGGCACCGGCAACATGGAGCTCTGCCTGGACCGCACCCTGGTGGACAAGCGGATCTTCCCGGCGATCAACATTGAAAAATCGGGTACGCGCAAAGAGGAACTCTTGCTCCATCCCGACGAGCTTAGTAAGATCTGGATTTTACGTCGCGCGATCAACGGCGTTCCGGCGGTCGAGGCGATGGAACTGATTGTGAACAGGCTGAAAAAAACCAAGAGTAATGTTGAATTTCTGATGGCGATGAAAGAATAGTGGGAGAAATACCGGTTTATGAAAGTTACAGTTGAAAATGTGGGGCCCTGCCGCAAGGCATTGCGTATCGAAGTTCCGGCCGAGCAGGTGATGGCCGAATACCAGAAGGTAATCAAGGAAATCTCAGGCGGCGCCCGTATCCCGGGATTCCGTCAGGGCAAGGCTCCACTGGCCGTCATCGAACGGCAGTACTCAAAAAACGCCCTTGAGGAAACACGCGAGCGGCTCGTGCCGATGGGGTATCATACCGCGCTGAAGCAGGAAAACCTCACGCCGGTCTCCGTCGTGGACGTCACCGATGTCCAGATCACCAAGCAGCTCCCGTTGTCCTTCAAGGTCACCGTGGACGTGGCGCCAGACTTCACCCTGCCGTCCTTCAAGGGGATTCCGGTCACCAGCAAAAAAATCGAAGTGACGGATGAGGATGTCGAGAAGATCCTTTCCAACATGCGCGACCGCAGCGCCCACTTTGAGCCGGTAACCGACCGTGCGGCCCGCAAAGAGGATGTCGTGGAAATTGACTATTCCGGCGCCTTCGAGAGCAAGCCGCTCAGCGAAATCGCGCCCGATCACCCGGAACTGGCACAGGGCAAGGCCTTCTGGGTGCTGTTGTCGGACGCCATGCCGGAATTCCTGCCGGGCATCAAGGCCCAACTGGAAGGCATTGAAATCGGCCAGACCCGCGAGGTGACCATTGTGTTTCCGGAGGGGTACCGGGCCAAATCCATCGCTGGGAAAACCGCCATCTATACCGTGACCGCCACGGGGATCCGCGAAAAGAAAGCGCCGGAACTGAATGATGATTTCGCGAAAACCGTCGGGGCGGATTCCGTCGGGGATCTCCGCAAGGTCGTTCGCGAAAACCTTGTCAAAACCGCTGAGTCCACCGAAAAGGGCCGACAGAGTGACGAGATTGTGAAATGGATGATCGACCACACGCCGATCAACGACCTGCCGCAATCCCTCGTGGAGGAGGAAGCCCGCCACATTATCCAGGACGTGGTCCAGGAGAATGTTCGTAAAGGCGTCCCCAAGGATGATATCGAGTCGAACCGCGAGGACATCTTCAGCCGCGCCGCCCAGTCTGCTTCGGATCGCGTCAAGGTCAACTACATCCTCAACCGCATCGCCGACGAGGAGAAGATTACCGTGACCCAGGCGGACGTGGAACAACGCCTGGCTGACATGGCCGTGCGTTACGGCATTACGCCGGAGCGCATGAAAGAGGAAATGACCAAGCGGGACAACGCGCTGGAAGGCCTAAGCCGGAACCTGCGCCTTGAAAAGGCGGTCGACAGTCTCCATGCCGCAGCCCACATCACACCGGAAGGATGACCATGAAAACTCAAAACCAGATGCTTGTGCCGATGGTGGTCGAACAGACCGGCCGGGGCGAACGCGCTTATGATATTTACTCACGCCTGCTGAAGGATCGAATCATCTTCATCGGCAGTGGCATTGACGACGATGTCTCAAGCCTGATCATCGCCCAACTGCTGTTCCTCCAGAGCGAGGATGCCGAAAAAGACATCAGCCTGTATATCAACTCGCCGGGTGGGTCTGTGACGGCCGGAATGGCTATCTACGATACCATCCAGTTCCTGAAGTGCGATGTGGCAACCTACTGCGTGGGCCAGGCGGCCAGCATGGGCGCCATCTTGCTGACAGCGGGAGCCAAGGGCAAGCGCTTCGCCCTGCCCAACGCCCGCATCATGATCCATCAGCCCTGGGGCGGTGCCCAGGGTCAGGCGACCGACATCAGTATTCAGGCTCAGGAAATCCTGCGCCTGCGCGACCGGTTGAACGGCATACTCGCCTTCCATACCGGCAGGACGCTGGAGGCCATCGCCAAGGACTCCGACCGCGATTTCTTCATGTCTGCCGACGAAGCCTGCAAATACGGCTTGGTGGATAGTGTTCTGGCAAGCCGCAAAGTTGTCATTCCGAAAGTGTAATCCCCATGGCTAAACCAAGGAATACCATTCCCAACTGTTCGTTTTGCGGCCGCTCGCCGGAAGTGGCGGGACAACTGCTTGCGGGACCGCCCGGCACCTACATCTGCAAGGAGTGCTCCAAGATCTGCCAGGACATGTTCGTCAAGCCGGACAGCAAGCCCACTCCGGCGACCCCGCCTCCGAAGAAGGCGGAGGGACTCTCGAAGGTGCCCAAGCCCCACGAGATCTACGACTTCCTGAACCAGTATGTCATCGGCCAGGATCAGTCGAAGAAGGTGCTCGCTGTCGCCGTCCACAACCATTACAAGCGCCTCCAACAGGGTGAGCCAGGCGAGGCGATGGCGGCGTTCAAGGATGTGGAGATCGAAAAAAGCAACATCCTGCTCATCGGTCCGACGGGTACCGGCAAGACGCTTCTGGCAAGGACCCTTGCCCGCTGCCTGGATGTTCCCTTCAGCATCTCTGACGCCACCACCCTGACGGAAGCCGGCTATGTCGGAGAGGACGTCGAGAATGTCCTGCTCCGCCTGATTCAGGCGGCCGATGGCGATGTGGCGCGTGCCCAGCGGGGTATCGTCTACATTGACGAGATCGATAAAATCGCACGCAAGACCGAAAATGTCTCCATCACACGTGACGTCTCCGGTGAGGGCGTTCAGCAGGCGCTTCTGAAAATCATCGAGGGCACCACGGCGAGCGTGCCCCCCGGTGGAGGACGGAAGCACCCCCAGCAGGAATATCTCAAGATCAATACCGAGCACATCCTCTTCATCTGCGGCGGCGCATTTGTCGGACTGGATGACATCCTGAACCGGCGCGTGAGCAAACAAACGCTCGGCTTCGGGGAGCCGGCCAAGAAAACCATCGTCGAGGATCTCAAGCGCCGGGTCGAGCCGGAAGACCTGATGAAATACGGGATGATTCCCGAGTTTGTCGGACGCCTACCGGTCGTCACCACTCTGGAACCCCTCCGCGAGGAGGATCTGATCCGGGTGCTGACCGAACCGAAAAACGCCATGATTCGACAGTATCAGAAGCTGATGGCTATGGAGAACGTGAAGTTGACCTTCACGGATACAGCATTACGCGAAATGGCGCGTCTGGCGGCCAAAAAGGGAACCGGCGCGCGCGGCCTGCGTGCCATCCTCGAGCACCTGATGCTTGAAGTGATGTTCGAAGTGCCAAAACGCGGCAATATCCGCGAGTTTCACGTCACCAAACCCATGGTCACCTCACAACGGGTGAGCCTGGATCCGGTCACTGAATCAGCGGCGTGAATAATATTGTAGATTGTGGATTTTAGATTGTGGATTTGTCCGCAGGACTCGTATTTCAATCTAAAATCTAAAATCCACAATCTACAATTCTTCAGACTGGGCACAGGCCGCCGATAATCCTGTTCTTCTCGTCGAGACGAACGACACGGGGGCGGATTTGAGTGGCCTGGTCTGTGGGAACGAGACCGAATGTAAAAATGGTCAACCGGTCGCCGGCTTTGCCGAGATGGGCCGTGGCACCGTTCAAGCAGATCTCGCCCTTGCCGCGTTCGCCCGAAATGGCATAGGTCTCAAACCGGTTCCCGTTTTCCAGATTGGAAACCAGAATTTTCTCATAGGGCAGGATTTTGACATAGTCCATCAAATCCCGGTCAATCGTCAGACTGCCTTCATAATCCAAATTGGATCCGCTCACCCGGGCTCCATGCAATTTCGCCTTCAACATCGTTGAGAACATAAATTCGCCTACCTGTCTTTAAATTCGACCAAAACAATAGCTTTCCCACCGTTCAATCGCAAGAATATTGACACCGGGCACACGGCAACAGAATGGCACTTACTTAAGGCAAGCGTTCGAGGTTCCTACTGCTGGTGTACCGGCTTCAGCCGGCCTTCTCTGGGCCGCCTGAAGGCGGTACACCAGCCGTCACCCATCCCAAACAGTACTTAAGTAACCGCCATTCCACACACCAGCATCCTCTTCAATGCCTGGTAGTCGATTTTACCGGTGCCGAGGACGGGGATCCTCTCTATTTTCCGGATAAGGCGGATATTGTGAAGGGACGATAGACCCGCCTCCTTGAGGCGGTTGTTAACCTCCTCGCGATCCAGATCGCGAAGGGTAAACAACACAAGCTCGGGATTCAGCTCGGCCGGCGTGGCCTCCACAGCGATGACCGGCTCATCGTCTGTAGGCTTCGTATAAACCTTCGCCAGTGCCTCTTCAATGGCAGGCAGGGAAATCATTTCGCCTCCCAGTTTGACAAAGCGCTTAAGCCGCCCGGAAAAAACCAGCATCCCATCCATCCGCTGCAGAACCAAATCTCCAGTCCGATACCAGGATTTTCCCTCGAACTCCACAAAAGGTGATGCCCCCTCATACTTCAGGTACCCCCCGAAAATACTGGGCCCGCGAACCAGCAGCATACCGGGGCGACCCGGCTCGACACGACGGCCGCTCTCCACATCCACCAGCACCATTTCGACAGATGGCAGGGGCTTTCCAATCGTTCCCGGTTGCAGGTTCGTTTCATCGTTGGCCGACACCACCGGTGAACATTCGGTGATGCCGTAGCCTTCAATCACTTTAAGATTCGGCCACTGGCGCTTGATCAGGTCAAAGAGCGCTTCGGGACATTTCTCCGCCCCGGTAATCACGGTACGAAGGGAACTGAGCGCTGTAGGGGCCGCCGTGTCGGCGGCATCTTCAACGCCCGGTACCGGCGAGACGCCGGTTACTACAGAAGAAGGAACATTCCTGAGTATTCCTCCCAGAAATGTAGGCGTTCCCACCAGCAGGCTGATTCGATAGGCCTCGATGAGTCGCGCCAGCATGGCACCCTCGGTGGGATTGGGGTGATAGGCCACCGGAATGCCACTACACAAGGGCAGCAGCAGGGTGCAGGTTAACCCAAAGGAATGAAATGGCGGGAGAATCCCGATCAACCGGTCTTCGGGCTTAAACCGGAACACGCTGCAGAAGTCACGCAGGTTTGCCAGGAGATTGGCATGGGTCAACGGAACGGCCTTGGGCAGATTCTCGGAGCCGCTGGTGAAAAGCACCACCGCCGTTTCCGTCACCTTCACCGCGGCCAGACGTCGGCACCAGAATGTGCGGGCCCCGAGCCACGCCTGAAGTTTTGCGACGGCGCGGATCTTTTTCCCCAAGTCCTCCGCCAGCACAAACCGCTCCTTGAGTGCGCCCAGGCTGCCGGATTGGGACTCGATTTTCTGCACGACGCGCCCGGCGGTGAGCACGGCCTTGACGCCCAGCAAATCCAGGGAGTGGGTCATGTTGCGGACCCCCACCGTCCAGTTCACCATCACGGGCGTCTTCCCGGCGAAAAGGGTGGCGAGGTAAAGCACCCCGGCCCCGGCGGAGGCCGGAAGCATGATGCCAATGCACTCGCCCGGCAGCCGTTCAATCTGCGGCTTGAGCGCCAGAATCCCGGTGATGATGTCCCGATAGGTCTTCACCCCGCCCGTCTGGTCGGCCAACACAACGCGATCCGGTCCACGGCCCGCCTGGGCGATGAAGACGGAGGCCAGGGTGTCTCCCGGGGGAATCAAGACATCGGCATGGTCCGAGGGAAACCACGTCTCCGGGATCGGTTTGAGTTCCAGTTTCACGGATGTGGCCGAAAGGCCGCGGGCGGCGAGCAGGACATCGCCCACCGTCTCCATCCCGGCGCCATCGCTGACGGGGAAGCCGAACTCGGACTGCACCCAGAGCCCCAAATCAACCAGCGCCAGGCTGTCGAGGTTCAAATCCCGGGCCAGTGAATCGGCGTCACTGATAGAGGATTTGCCCGTCAGCTCCCGCAAATGCCTGATCACCAGGGCGCGGGTGGCCTCAGGCACCTCGGAGAGATCCCCGGCGTTCGCCGCGCGCGCCGGTTCGGGCAACTCATGGGCGCCACCCCGCTCCCAGAGGGTATAAGGGACATACCGGGCAGGCGGGGCATCCTGGTTGTAGAACCCCTCCAAGTACCGGTTGAGTCGGGCGCGCCCCTCCTGCTTGGGAAAATCCACCGGCTCGTGCAATTCAATTTCAACCTGGCGACGCGGCGAAAAGAAAATACCGTTTGCCAGCACGGAAAGAATTCCTTTTCTAATCACCTTACCCACCGCCGGGGCACTCCCGGCCGCACGACTGAAGCCGCTTCCCCACACTCCGCGGGTTCTCACAAGAATCACACGGACCTCCGGGAGGCGAGCCAGAATGGTTTCCACCGCGCTGGATCCCGCCAGATCCTCCGTGCGCTGACGCATGATATGACCGGACGGATAAAGCAGAATATTACTGCCCGCCCTGAGCGCCCGGACACAGGACTCAACCCCCTCCTCCACGACCTGTCGGCTGGCTTCGCCATAGCGCGCGGGATCAGGAATGGCAATCACCCCCAGTCGCGCCGCCAGCCACCGGATCCCCGGCCGGTCCATCTGGTCCTGATCCGCCAGCGGCCGCAACTGGAAACGGGGATAGAATTGCGACATCAGGATGACGGGATCAATCAGGCCGGGATGGTTGGGAAGGAACAAGGCTCCTGAACACCCCTCCTTCCCGACCGACTCCGGTCCACTTATCCGAACCCGATACCGGAGCCGGAGAATCGACCGGACTAAAGCACAAAGCAAAAGGTTAACCACGTGAGCCGTTACCCCCCAATGACTTCATTCCTCCGCCGGAACAAAAGATACAAGACCCCCGTCACGCCTAATGAAAATACACCCATGACTCCAAAAGCCTCGGTCGGCTTCCAGTGGGTATTCAGGTAATTAGAGAACAAGCCCGAGGACAGTATTCCGATGAACACGATAAAATTAACCGCCGACAACACCGCCCCCTTGCGCGCGACCGGCGGGCGGATTTGCAGAAAACTTTCCATGGGAATCAGGATGCCGCCCCCGAAACAACCCAGCAGAAAAGTCAGCGCATACAGCGCCCCCAGATACAGAGCCGGGGGCAGATAAGGAACAGCCGGCATCGTCAGCATGGTCAGGGACAACGCCAGACACAACGGCCAAACCACCCGGTACCACCGCGTGATCGGAACCAGGCGGCTGCTGATGACCCCGCCCACGGCGATCCCGACCAACTGGCTCACAATCAGACAACTGGTCAGCGTCTTGCTCAGGTGGAACTGCTGGATACCCAGCGGATTGATGATCAGGATCCCGAGCGACCCGATCAACCAGACAAACACATTGGTGAAGATGGTGGTCGCCAGCAACGGATCCTGACGAATCGTCCAGAGTTCCTGCAGGGTATGCCACGGCCCGCTCCAGGGAAACTTCGCCGCAGGATTGGCGGCCGGCCGCTTCGGCACTCCATAACTCACCACCAACCCGATCAGAGCCACCCCGACCACCGTCCCGGCCACCAGGACGCGACCCTTCTCAATTCCCCAGAACCAGACTTCCTGGTAATCCAGCATCATCCCGGCCACCGCCACGCCTCCCAGGATGGCGAGCGTTACCAGCATGCGAAGAATCCCGTTAGCATGGGTTATAAATCGTTCCGGATAGAGATCGGGAAGTGAGCCGTTCATGGCGGGGCTGAACAGGGTGGCCTGAAAACCCATGATAAACAACATGGCAAAGATCAGAGGGGAATACCCGCTGCAAATTCCCACGGCCCCGCACAGCATGGCGACCAACTCCATCCATTTTGCGGAAACCACCACATGGCTTTTCATAAACCGGTCGGCACACCAGCCAGCCGGAGCAGAAAACAGGATGAAGGGTGCCGTAAACACCGCCATGGCATAGCCCTGCATGTCATTCAGGCCTGCCGCGACAAACAACACCAGCGCCGCCTGCTTGAAAAAATTATCATTGAACACCCCCAGCCCGTAGGAGGTGGCAATACAGGCAAATTTTCCTCGGGCCTGGCGGAGAATTTCGGCATCAGTGGCATTGTTTGTCATCATAAGAAACAGTAGTATTCAGTATTCAGTGTTCAGTATCCAGAATAATTGGTGACCGATGTACCTTTTTGATGCCCATTGCCATTTGCAAGACGAGCGGCTCACCCCGCATCTCGACGCCGCCATGGAGCGCGCCGCCCAGGCCGGTGTGACCGGCCTGATGTGTTGCGGAACGAGCGAGTCAGACTGGCCGCTCCTGCCGGGGATCGCCAAACGGTTCGCCGGGGTTCATCTTTCCTTCGGCCTGCATCCCTGGTTTGTTGGCGATAGAAGTGAGAGGTGGCTGGATTCCCTGAAGACCTTCCTGACAGGAACCCCTTCAGCGGTCGGGGAAATCGGATTGGACCACGCCCTGGATCAGGCGACCTTCGCCGATCAGGAAACCGTTTTACTCGCCCAGATTCATCTGGCCAATGAACTGCAGCGACCCGTTACCCTTCACTGTCGCCGCGCCTGGGGACGACTGCTGGAATTGCTGGATGAAAAAGGCTGGCCGGCCCACGGATTTGCGCTTCACTCCTATTCAGGCTCCGCAGAGCTGGTTCAACCGCTCACCCGGCGCGGGGCGTTTTTTTCTTTTTCCGGCGCTATTTCGTTCGAGCAAAACCGAAAGGGACGGGAAGCCGTGTGCGCCGCTCCTCTGGAACGTCTTCTTATTGAGACAGATGCCCCGAACTTATCGCCCGCCCACTTAACCGAGGTCTTGAAAGCGGTGGCAAAAATTAGAGGAATTCAGGAGCAGGAACTGGCGGAAACAACAACTAAGAATGCCCGCTTGCTTTGGGCTTAACGAGTGGGCTTGTCGCGCACAGCGTAATGCGTCTCGCCCATCCGGGTGGTGAAAACATAGGATCGCATTTCGCGCATCTCGTCGGTCATCTGATCCATCCGTCGATCCAGAAGATCCATCCGCTTATCGAGCTGGTCCATCCGCTTGTCAATCTGATCCATCCGCCTCTCGAGTTGATCAAATCGGCCATAAACAACCTTGAATTCAGCCTGGGTTTGAACACGAAACGCATCTAAATCCTTGCGGATCTCACCGATTTCGGGAAGCAAACGCTGCTTGAGGAAATCGAGAACTTCGTTTTGGAGTGGCGCTTTCATGAAGGGAATTATTGCAAATTTAGCCCCTGAATCAAGCTAAATTAGAATTACCATTTTTTTCTTATAGGAATCCCGGCTGAAATTAGCTCCTGCTTGATTTGCGGGATGGTGTATTCGCCGGTATGAATCATGCCGGCAATGATGGCGGCATCGGCCTTGCCCACAGTAAAGGCCTCAGCCAGATGGGACGGCTTGCCCGCGCCGCCGGAGGCCACAACGGGAATCCGGACGGCCTCGGCAATCAGCCGGGTCAGCGCAATTTCATAACCCGTCCTCATGCCATCGGCATCCACCGAGTTCACCACAATCTCGCCTGCGCCCATAGCCTCCGCCTGCCGCGCCCAGGCCAGGGCATCCAAGCCGGTGCGTTCACGGAAGCCCCGGGTGGTGATCTCGTAGCCACTCGGGAACCGTGGATCGTTGTCAACCCGCACCGGATCCATGCCGAGCACAATGCACTGGGATCCGAACGCCTTCGCGCCATCGGCGATGATCTGCGGATTCACCACAGCCAGAGAGTTCACCGAGATTTTCTCGGCGCCGGCGAGCAGCACGCGGGACATGTCGTTCAGGTTGGAGATCCCGCCGCCGACGGCGAAGGGGATGTGAATGGCGCGGGCCACGGCCCGAACCATCTCAATGTCGATCGGACGCCGTTCCGCAGAGGCGGTGATATCATAGAACACCAACTCGTCGCAGCCTTCGTCATAATACTTGGACGCCAGTTCCACGGCATCGCCCAGAACCACGTTGTTCTGGAATTTGACACCCTTGGTGACCTTCTTGTCGCGAACATCCAGGCAGGGAATAATTCGTTTTGTCAGCATTGTCCATCCCACCGGCTGAAGTTTTCAAACACCTTTAACCCGATCCGGCCTGATTTCTCGATATGGAACTGGGTGGCCACCAGGTTGCCGCGGCCGACAATCGAGGTGAATTCCACCCCCGCATAGCCTGTCAACCCCACGCTATCGCAGGGATTGGTCGTGGTCGGGTAGTAACTGTGCACAAAATAAAATTCCGTCTCATTTTCAACTCCCGCAAAGACGGGGTGAGCCCGCTGGAACCGCACGGTATTCCACCCAATCTGGGGAACCTTGTCGGCCGAAGTTACCGGATGGAACAGTCTGACCTCGCCGGGAATAAAGCCCAGAGTCGGCGTGCCACCATCTTCCTCGGACCGGTCGAAGAGAATCTGCATTCCAACGCAAATTCCAAGAAACGGGGTTCCCCGCGCCACCACGGTGCGTAGCACTTCAGTCAATTTCAAGTCCGACAGGTGGCGCATGGAGGCGCCCGCCGCACCCACCCCGGGGAACACCACACGATCCGCCTTGAGAATATCAGCCGGGCGATCGGTAATGACCGCCTCGACCCCAATCGCCTCAAATGCCAGTTTGACGCTGGTCAAATTCCCGGCCTTGTAGTCTACAATCGCTATCACAACTTACTCCCTGCCTTGCATTTCGCGGCCACTAGTCTTATCTTACGGCCTTCGCTTGTCGAGAAAGAGTTTTTTAAAAAGGAATGGGGAGATGACCATGACACGAACGCTCACTCTGGCCGCCGTTATTCTTCTGGCTGGACTGTCGGCCGGAAGCCTGGCGGCGCCGCTCCATGACGCCATCAAAAGCAACATCCTGTCGGATGTCCAGCGCCTTGTGAAGGGAGCGGGCCCCGACATCCTTAACGCCCGTGATCAGGATGGCTCCACCCCGCTGATTCTGTCCACCGTACGGGGCCAGCAGGAGATCACCGAAGTCCTGATCCAGGCCGGTGCTGACGTGAATCTTGCGACTGAGGGCGGCCTGACCCCGTTGCACTGCGCGGTGAACAAAAACTTCACCGACGTGGCCCAATACCTGGTATCCAAGGGTGCCAATGTCAATGCCGTAACCACCAAAGGATCCACATCGCTTCACTGGGCGGCGTATAATAAAAATCTGGAGCTCTGCAAGCTGCTGATCAAACACGGGGCCGTTGTCAACGCCAAGGCCGTCAACGGGTTTACGCCCCTTCATTGGGCCGCCTACACGGATACCGCTGATATCGCCGAGCTGCTTTTGAAAAATGGCGCCGACACCTCCATGACCGACAGCAACCAGCAAACCCCCGCCGCCGTGGCGGAGGAGCGCAACTCCATCACCGTCCTGGCTGCATTGAAACCTAAGCCGCCCTCCTTCTCAAAACGCCTCTTCGGTCACGCGGAGTCCGAGCCCTCCCCGAAACCGAAACCCGCGCCGGTTCCTTCCGTAGCACCCGTCAAACCTGCTCCCCTGCCGCCCGCCACGATAACCCCGCTGGTGGGGTCCGACGGCAAACTCATCAAACCCATTCACTATTTAAATGGAGCCCGCTATGAGGGTGTCCCCCCCTCCCCGACGGAGCCTTATGAGGGTCAACTCTTGTTCGCGGACGGCTCACACTATTCAGGGCATTTCCTCAAAGGTCAGCGCCAGGGATCGGGCAAGTTGACGCTCCCCAACGGCGCCACCTATGAGGGTGACTGGAAAGCCGATCGCCGCGAGGGACAAGGCACCGAACTCTTCGCCAACGGCGACAAGTATGAAGGAGGCTGGAAGGCGGATCTCATGGAAGGAACAGGCACCTATACCTTTTCCAACGGCGGCCGGCTCACCGGCACCTGGGGAAATGGCCGCCTCGTCTCAGGACAGGGCCTGTTCAAATTCGGCGAGGGCGACTCCTATGACGGAACCTGGCAGAACGACATGATGCACGGGAATGGCATCTATATAACCTCAGACGGCACCCGCCTGACCGGCCCCTGGGAAAAGAACGAGTTCGCCGGGTCGAAATAAGTCTGGATATCCTCCAAGGTGGACCGCGACCTCCGGGCGCGGTCAGGGTTCAGGGGGTCAGGGTTCAGAGAAGAATAAACGATTCGCCCCGTGGCACGAGCCGAAAGTGTCATTCCGTAGGCGACAGTAGCTGTTTCGGGAAATCCGACCTGAACCCCGAACCCTGAACCCTCCCCTCCTGAGTTGTTATAAAATATGTTATAAAATAATGTAATGGGTCACTCATGAGGGCATCGCTGTAGTAGCCGCCGTGTCGGCGGCACTCTTTGCACACTACCGGCGAGGACGCCGGTTACTACAAGTCC
>Ga0194062_1000535_pt1 | contig 16127 bp, 19 predicted proteins | sample SepL2225m_MetaG_FD_155481 | JGI IMG/M metagenome (GOLD analysis project Ga0194062, IMG submission 155481) | Anoxic zone freshwater microbial communities from boreal shield lake in IISD Experimental Lakes Area, Ontario, Canada - Sep2016-L224-25m | ecosystem: Environmental > Aquatic > Freshwater >... | reverse complement strand
GCCCAAGATATTGGCAATTATAAATTACGTAATCAACTGGTCGAAATGTTTTTAGTTTACGATTTATATAAGTTCTTGCGGCATAATCCGTATGAGTCATTAAACTTAAACGAACACTACGCTCGAACTAGGGATATATTAGTGAAATCTGGTGTGTTATTATATAAATAACTTAATGATAGTGAGGTCAAGGTTGTTATGGCAAGTTGGAAGAAACGGCTTATTTCGCAGAGCGACTTAATGGTTTTGGGTGAAAAGTTAAGAGAAAAGAATAAAAAAATCGTCTTTACCGCTGGATCATGGGATCTAATCCATGCTGGTCAATGCCGATATCTGGAAAAAGCCCGAGAATATGGCGATGTTTTAGTAGTCGGCGTTAGTAGTAATAATGCTATAAAACAAGTCAAAGGACCAAACAAACCAATTCTTGACGAAAAAATTCGTGCTGAAATGCTAACTTATTTAAAATCAGTCGATTTCGTGACTGTTCTGCCTGAACCTAGCTGCCAACCTTCGCTTGGGCTACTTAAACCTGATGTTTATATAACCGTCAAAGAGGACTGGACTGATAATTACAAAGAATCTCGTGAATATAAAACCGTCGTTAAATATGGTGGCGAAGTTGTGGTTGTCGACCGTCAATCAACGGCTATTTCGACAACTCAGATCTTGCAACGTGCTATTGGCGGACATCTAAGCGAAGTTTTAAAAGATTTCATGCAATATCGTAAAGAACCACTAAAAGAAAAGTAATGGACACGGCGGATTACGAAAAACAGATAATATATCGTGATGCCAGGACAACTGGCGCTTACGACAAAATCTGGCAATCTGTCGGTGAATGTGCGTTTTGTAATTTAAATGACAAATACGTGGTTTACGAGGAAAACGGTGTTGTTTTAACGGTTGCTTTGTATGCGTATATTGATGGGCACTGTATGATTATCCCCCGTCGCCATATCCATTCCGTCAAAGAACTAACCAAAATCGAGTGGGAAACTATGCGTAAATTAATGTATGTTGCCAAGAAAATGATTCGTGATATTTACGGAATCAAGGGCATACAAATCATTCAAAAAGACGGTGAAGGTTCACAAAGCACTGTTGATCACCTACATTTTCATTGCATACCGTTTGATGCGCCAGACTTAGCGCAGTGGAATTATCGCCAGCTAAAAAACACTCCGATTGAAAACGCCGATTTATATAAACATAAAAAAATCGATATGGAAAAACTAGCCAAACGATTCGAGCGGAAATATCAGAATGAATAATTATCAGATAAATTGGTCTGATATTGTGTTTGGTAGTAAAAAACCACTACGTGATTTAAACGCTATTTTTATACCAGCTCCGCGCGAAATGTCGGCTAAACGATTCACTCAAATTATAAAACAGTATTTGCCGAGCGGTAATATTGTAATTGGTTGTAATGACGAGGTGTATGTTGATGGTTTTGATGGCCAACCCCAATTTAAATTACTGCAAATCGAAACTATTAGTGATGTAATATCCAAAGTCAACAAATCTAATAGCCCACATAAAATAATAGTATTTCATTATCGTCAGTCGGATATATTAAATATTTATGAAAAGGTAAAGTTTAAACGCATCTTGCTAGTCAACGGTTCGTGGCAATATTCGTTTCATTTGCGACCAGAATATAATGCGCTAGTTTCTAAAAATATTCCTTTCGAATTTATCTCGCCATTTGTCGATGAAAATGAAGCCATAGCTTATGCTGCTAAATTTCAATCAGTAATGCCGTTAAAAACTAACCCCGTAAACGAGCTAGATGTATTATTATTGGCTGGTGATTTTGCCAAACAATCATTTGCTAACGAACAACAAACTGGCGTGGTAATTGCCGAAAAAGTTGGTGGTAAATACAGACCATTAGTTGCGGCATATAATAAAACTGAACCATATTTAACCTTTGCTTGGCATTTTGGGGCATTACGCGAACGTCATCTGTCACCTCCTGGTGATTTGAATTATTATGACACGGTACATGCCGAGATAATGTTATTAATCCAGTCTCAGAAATTAGGTTTGAAACTCACTAATACTTCCCTATTTATTAATCTATTACCATGCCCGACTTGTGCCCGCATGCTATGTGAAACTGATATCGACGAAGTCGTATATTCTCTTGATCATTCCGAGGGTTATGCGGTAGCCCTGCTGGAAAAGGCTGGCAAAAAAGTTCGTCGTCTAATTGATTCTGACAAAATATTAAAAACGGAGGGTTAAAAAATGCATCCAGAATACCAATATCTGAAATTGATGGCGACTATTTTAAGAGACGGTAAAACCAAGCCAACGCGTGGTGTTTGTCCTGTTAAAACTATCTTTGGCTATCAGATGAAATTTGATCTACGCTATGGTTTTCCGTTACTTACTACTAAAAAAATGCCTTTCAAGATGCTAACTAACGAATTATTATGGTTTGTTTCTGGGTCATCTAATATCAAGGTTCTACAGTATAACAATATTCATTATTGGGACGAATTTACAGACAAGAATCTAAATTTAGGCCCAGTATATGGTGTTCAGTGGCGCCATTGGAAGGATACTCATGGTGGCGAAATTGATCAATTAGCTTGGGCGATCGATCAAATAAAAAATAATCCTGATTCCAAAGCGATTATCGTCAGTGCCTGGAACCCAGCCGACTTAACTGAAATGCGTTTACCACCTTGTCACACAATGTTCCATTTGGATGTTACTAAGGGTAAATTGCGTATGTTATTATATCAACGATCATCAGATGTATTTTTGGGATTACCGTTTAATATTGCACAATATGCATTACTACTGGAAATGATTGCCAAAGTTACTGGTCTAGAAGCACGTGAATTAGTTGTATCGATTGGTAATGCGCATCTATACACCAACCAGGTCGAACAAGCCAAAGAGCAGTTAAAACGCAAACCTATGCACTTCCCTAAACTATCTATTAGGGATGATATTAAGAATATTGATGATTTTACGATTGATAGCTTTGAATTATCCGATTACGAATCTCATCCACATATCAAAGCACCGCTAGTTATTTTATAAGTCGCCCGTAAACTTCGGCATGGTCGCGGCACATTCGCTCTAATGTGAATCGTTGCTCGAAATCGTCACGGCAATTCTGACGTTCGATATTATCGATCATTTTTATAGCTTGGCTTAGGTCTTCTGCAGTTATCTCTTCGGATTCGTTTTTAACAACGACAATACCGGTTTTGTCAGTTACTACTTCGGGAATAGCGCCACTGTTTAGGCCGATTATGGGGGTACCGCTAGCCAGGGCTTCGATCATTACCATACCGAATGGTTCTTCGAAAGTCGAAGGTATAATTAGTGCCTTAGCATTGCCCAAGAAATCATTTTTTTGTTTTGTGTCCTTAATAAAACCGACATATTCGATCATATCGTTAATTTCTGGCAAGATTTCATCGTTCCAGTAATTATCCTTGCCAGTGTCTGAATAGTGCTTACCTGCTATTTTCAGTTTGAGTGGTTTGTCGGTTGTCTGATTATATTTTTTTAGGGCTTTTATAGCCAAATCTACGCCTTTTGGCTTAACGATTCTACCTAAATAAGCAATGTAATCACTGGTCGGGTTTTTTATCGGCTGAAAATCATCTGGATTTAACCCATGATAAATATTACCAACCCAGTTGGTGTTAGGTGGCATACTACTACGTTGTGATATTGAAAGTGACAACCAATTAAGTTCGGGATATTTAGGAAAAACACTTTTGTATCTAATTAGAAAATTAAATGGATCATGATGTGTGAATATAACTGGTTTATTGCATAGTTTTGTAAACGGTAGTGCGATGTCCTCTTCGTTAGTATAAATATGTACTAAATCAAACTCGTTATTATTGGCAGCCACGTAAGCCTTGGCGATTATTTCTGATTGAACTTGGCGAGCAAGGGACACGAATAATGACGGATGTTTTTTGAGTAGATCAATGTAGGTGTCATTTCTACCGGCTAATTCTGCCTCGAAATAGCTCATGTCGGCGTTTATATTCGGTACGGTCGTATTGACTGGGCCCGGTGTGAATAATGTCGCGTCGACATTGTAATTACCTAAGCCCTTAGCTAATTCAAGCGCCAGGATACCTGGCGAAAAAATGACATTAGGCAGGATGTCGCGATGCAAGAATATATGAGGAACGACTAGCGCGACTCTAATTTTATTCTTTTTCGGATTCATCTTCGTCTAGAAAACTAAGGTCGAAATCCTCGTTAGAAGTATTTGCATCCTCGTCGTAATAACCATCGGCTTGAGTGTTGTTGTCTGTCATAAGATTTAATCTCCCTTTTATAACAACTGATTATGACAATCGTACTAGTTTTTGTAAAGGCTACGCTGATTTGATCTGTTTTTTATGATATCATAAGGTCAAATGAAGGCGATTATTGTAGCTTATGACAAAAAAAATGGCATTGGAGCTGATAATGATTTGTTGTGGCAACGAAACCTGCCAGCGGATTTGCAACACTTCAAGAAAATAACTAGCGGTAACACTATAATTATGGGTAGTAAAACCTATCAATCGATTGGTCGACCGCTACCTGGACGTCAAAACATAGTAATTAGTCGTAGCCTTAAACCGACTAACGATGGCATATATATCGCCAGCAACCTGCAACTAGCCTATGATTTAGCGGATGCTGACAAGGATAAATTCGTAATTGGCGGTGGACAGATATATGCCCTGGCCATAGATACAGTTGATCGTATTTATGCTACGGAAGTAAATGAGATATTCGATAATGCAACCGTGTATTTTCCTGAAGTCGATCATACTAAATGGCGTGAAATCTCTCGCGAAAAGCACACAGCTGATGGACGTAATTTATATGATTACGATTTTGTTATCTACGAGCGAATTTAACCTAAACTTCGCCGATAACGATTTGATTGGCTTTTAACCAACCTTCGACTGTACCGCTATCTAAATAGTCACCTTCGGCTCTAACTACAACCATGCGACCACCTTTGGACACATATTTATTGATTGGCTCGGTAATATAATATTCGCCTTTTACATTGTCTTTTTCAGCGTATTTTTCGATCATTTTTAAGGCTTTGTAGTTAAATACGTATTTACTAACATTGACGACATCACTGGGGGCTTTTTCGGGGCTAGGTTTTTCAACTATGCTCACGAACTCACCTTTTTTATTAGATTCGATTACGCCGTATTTCGAAACATCCTTGTGCGGTACTGGTACGGCTAATATAGCTGAATCTTCGCCGGCTGCTTGGATTAATCTGGCTACTTCCGAGCCGTCATCACGTCGATATATACAGTCATCGCCCATTAGAACTACGGCTGATTCACCAACTTCTAGTAATGGTACGACTAGGCTGACTGGTATGGCGGTACCATATTTGCTATAGCTGGATTGTGTGATGTAATGCATATGTACTTTTGGCGGTTTTATTAGTGGCAATAAATCCTCTTTGCCGTTATGTCGCAAATAGTCGTTTAGGTCGATATTCGAGCGGTAGTAATCGCGTAGTTGCGTACTTTGTTCGCTAATAATGAAATAAATATCAGTTATTCCTGCACGAATGCAGTCTTGGACTACGTAATCGACGACTGGTCGGTTGCCGATCGGTAACATACATTTTTCAATAGCTTTAGTGATTGGTAAGCGGCGTGTGCCCCAGCCGGCTACGGGTATAATGGCTTTGGTTATATTCATAATTATATAATTATGCGCTAATATCTATTAATTTAAAACCTTGCAAAATTAAAGAAACCGAGGTATATGCCTCGGTTTCTATATCTTGAGTTTATTACCTAGTTGGTAATATTTTCTACTTTGATTCCAGGACCTTGGGTGGTGCTGATCGAAGTTGATTTTACGTAAACACCTTTTAGGCTAGTAGGTTTGTGTGATTTTAAGCTGTCAAAGAAAGCCGTAGCATTCTCTTCTAGTTTCTTAGCACCAAATGATACTTTACCAATACTTAGGTGAACGATAGCTTGCTTGTCGACACGGTATTCAACTTTACCGGCTTTGGCTTCAGAAACAGCCTTGGCGACATTAGCAGCGACTGAACCGCTCTTTGGGTTTGGCATTAAACCTTTTGGCCCAAGTAGACGAGCGTATTTACCTAGTTTTGGCATGTATTGAGGTGTTGTAATCAAAACATCAAAGTTGATTTCTTGTTTTTCTAATTGCTTCAAGAAATCGTCGTCACCAATAATATCAGCACCGGCAGTTTTAGCTGCGGCGTGATCACCCTCTGGAGCAAATACGGCGACACGGATTGTCTTGCCTGTACCATTTGGTAGACTGACGGTTGCGCGAACGTTTTGGTCGGCCTGGCGTGGGTCAACACCTAATCGAACATGAATTTCAACACTAGCATCAAATTTGCTTGGACTGGTTTTAGCAGCTAGTTCCAAAGCGTTTGTTAGTGAGTAGACTGTTGCTTTTTCGACTAATTCAGCTGCTTTACGATAGTTTTTACCACGTCGAGCTAGTTTTGGACGAGTAACTGGCTTTGGGCCTTTTTTAGAGTGAGCTTCGGCCTCTTCGGATTGTGGAGTTGTATCACCAGTAGCTTTACGAGCTTCTTTTTCAACCTTGGCTTTAGCTTCGGTCAGGGCTTTTTCGCTTCGCTTGCCGGCTTTGGCTAATTTTACTTCGGGTGTTTTTTCTATGACGATTTCTTCTGTTGCTGCTTTTGGTGAGTCAACACCAGCAATAGCTGTCTCGATCTCGGCGATAGTGTTTTTATCTGTTAATTCTAGTCCAAGTTTAGTGGCTTGTTCTAGCAAATCGGCTTTTTTAGCCATAATTTTAGTGAACCCTTTCTGTGGTAATAGCGGTGTCGGTTTGACCGATCACCTCCCAACATTGATTGTTATGCATCTAATTATAACAGATACAACGAGTTAATTCAATATATAGATTGGACATTATAGCAAAAGGTGATAAAATAATTTTAATTATGACTAATTCAATTGACGTAATCAAACCGTTTATTGAGGTGATGGCAAGAGATGAACTAGCCCCTGATATACAAATTATTGGCGGGGTTGGTTCGGCTGCTCTGGAGCATCCTGATACAGTTATAGATACTCGCAACAAGGAAGTGATTGCGCCTGATTCGCTATATTTAGATACCTATCGTCCTAACGGTAGCTTGCGTGATTTGGATGTATTAGTTTTATCTAGTGATCGAAAAGATATCGACTTAGTTAACAGATATATGACCGAAACGGTTGGTGATAATCTAGAACGATCGGCATTTGGTATTAAACCTGCTGAATTACTAAGAAAACAGATGTGTAGCCCGCTCGGATTTATGGCTCTCAAAACCTTTTTATCAGATCGTTACGATATGCCTGCCGGTATGGTTAAATCGCTATTTCCGTTTTCAGTACCGATCAAGCCCGAGAGTTTAGAGCCATGGACTTTATCGATCGGCAATAGTCATATTCCAATCCCCAACCCAGCCATGTCGGTTATAAATTATACCAATCGTTCAATCGGTGGTATTAGACCTAAGGATTTAACTAAAGTTAGCAATATGGCTAATTCTGTGTTTTCCAAGGCTCCAGAGCTTCGTGATTGGGCTGTAGAAGGACCTGGAGCTAGTCAGGTTAATTTAGGATTACTACTACGTTCCTTGACCCCAGGTAGGAAACATACGGATGTTTTTAATATAAACAGACCAATTCTGACCGCTAATGACTTAATCGAACACGAATCGTTTATTTTGCCAGAGTTAACTACTAGGGAAAAGCAATTAATGGTCGGAATGGCCACCATAAAGGCCACTCTATTATCATCAGTTGAATCAAATAGCACTATAGTTAAATTATGGCAAAAATTAGGTGGCGAGCAGCGAGCTAGCTCGATTATTAATAACGATTAAAAATATCGCGGTTTTATCCGCGATATTTTTAATATTAAATAGCTGTAATTATTCAGCTATTTCAACGCCCATAGAACGAGCAGCACCAGCGACAACTTTGACACGACCTTCTAGGTCGATTGCGTTTAGTTGGTCTTTTTTGATCTCGGCGATCTCTTCGAGTTGTGCGCGAGTGATCTTGCCAACTTTATCGATATGAGATTTGCCGCTACCTTTTTGGATACCAGCGCGCTCTTTGATCATGTCGGTCATCGGCTGACCTAGTGATTTAAAAGTAAAGGTTCGGTCTTCAAAAACTTGAATATGAACGATTACGTTTTTACCCATTAAATCTTTGGTGGCTTCGTTGAATGGATTAATAAAATCCATCATATTTAGACCCCATTGACCAAGGGTTGAACCAACTGGAGGACCTGCGGTCGCACGACCAGCTGGAATTCGTAATTTTAGATTTCCAATAACTTTCTTTGCCATTTACTACCTTTGGGTATGAGATAAACCTACGGTTTTTCTCATCGCTCCGGGTGCGGAATGAATCCGCCGCTCGGGCTGCTCTTTTCCCTATAGAGCTAAATTATTATTTACAAAAATATTTTAGAAGCGATTTTTGCGTAACTGGGGTATTATACCTTACGAACTTGTAGGGCGTCAAGTTCGACCGATGTATCACGTCCGAACATACTAACCATAACTTTGACTTTACCTTTTTGGTTGTCAATTTCTGAAATTGCGCCATCAAAACCTTTGAATGGACCGTCGGTGATGCTAATAACCTCACCAAGGTTGAAATCGATGTTGTGTTTAGGATCTTCGACACCCATGCGGCGTTTGATTTTAGTAATTTCACTATCTGAAACTGGTGTTGGTTCAGTGCCGGTACCGACGAAGCCAGTAACACCAGGAGTGTTACGTATGATATACCAAGTTTCATCAGTTAGTTTCATTTCGACCAAAGCATAACCCTGGAATATTCGCTTTTCGACGACTTTACGTTTGCCGTTTTTGATTTCGATCTGTTTTTCCTTTGGTACCATGACATCAAAGATCTTGTCGGCCATGTCGACGGCATTAATTCGCTGGCGAATACTATCAGCTACTTTTTCTTCGTAACCGCTATAGGTATGGATGGCGTACCATTGGCGAGTTGAGTCATATCGGTTTTTGGACATATTGTTCCTTATTTTATAATTAAGTTAAATAATTGGCTGAATGCGAAATCTAGTAGCACGATTAGGCCAACGAAAAATGCAGTGAAAACTATAACTGCAGCTGTCATACCCCAGGTTGATCGACGATTAGGCCAACGAACTTGTTTCAATTCAGTCCATGAACCTTTAAAATAACCGCCAATTGCTTTGAATGCTTTTACGATTCGCTTTTTTTTGGTTTTTGCCACCTTTGGTTCCTTAGGGGCTAAAACTTTGCTGGTTTTTTTGTCGCTTTTGGCTGACATTTTTACTCCTAAATTTAAATAGCCTGCTCGTAGCAGACTGTCAATACGTAATATAACCGACAGCCTGTGATTAGTCAAGTATTACTACTGTTTTGCCTCTGGTAATATAAAGCTGAATGTCGATCCAAAATTCAAACGACTAGTTAATATAATTTTAGTGCCCATTTTATGAGCTAGCTTAGCGGCAATATATAGCCCAAGCCCCGTACCGCTAGTTTCGCGTGTTCGGTAGTCTTCGCTGCGATAGAATTTATTGAATAGCTTTGGCTGATCACTTTTACTAATGCCTATACCCGTATCTTTGACGGCAAAGTTAATTAGGTCGCCTTTTTGTTCGACGATTATATCTATCTTGCCTTCTTTGGTGTATTTAATGGCATTAGTGATTAGGTTCTGCAGTAATTCCTCGATATATAATCGGCTAACATTTACCTTGCCTAATTTAGGTGACAAGTCTAAATTTAAGTGTAGCTTTTTGGCTTTGGCTTCGTCGACATATTTGTTATGTAATTGATGTGCTAATTCACGGACGTCAATAAATTCAACATCATCATAAACGCCACGTTCAGCTCGTGATAGAGTGCTCAGATCGTTCACCATGCTAGCCAGGAAGATTATTTGTTCATGGGCTACTTCGACAGTGTCCTGTAACATTTTAGGTGTGACATCAGGGTGTGACATCATTACTTGGACGTTAGATATAGTTCCCTCGGCGATAGCAATTGGAGTACGTAATTCATGGCTAACGACACTAATGAATTCATCACGTTCACTTTCCAGGCTCTTGACCTTGGTAACATCACGCATAATAACGATATAACCATCATGAGTGCTGGTTTTTTTGGAACGGCTGTAGCTACTGCGAATTGGCGAATATGTTATTTCTAAACGAATTTTGTCATCATCGCTAAAATTATAATCAAGGTCATCACGCTTGGCGACGGTTTTTGAGTTTTGAATTTCTTGGAATATATCAATTTTGTTACCATCCTGATCATTTAGCGGCAGAATGTCATTGATATGGTGACCGTTTAACGGATTATTTGTGTCCAATAGATTCAAACTGGCGGCATTATATATACGAATCACACCATCCATATCGGTGCTAATTACGGCATCGGCTAAGTTATTTATAATAGTTAGGAAACGGTCGCGTTGTAATGATTCCTGTATTTTGCTTTGGGCGAGTTCTAATTTAGATACTTCTTGGGTCTTGGAAATATTAATAGTTACTACACTAACGATGAGTGTTAATATAAATGCAATTAAATCTTGGATGATTATAGTATTGTCGTATTCATACCAAAGTGCGATATCGAGTGTTATAAATGCGATAAGCCCTAAAATACTTAATTTAAATCCAAATTTCGAGTCATGTACATAGGCGAACATGGTTAATATAGACCAGCAGGCTACTAGCGGTGTAACGGTACCTGATATAAATACTAGATAAGACCCAGCCAACAGATGATAAGCTACTAAAAACCAACCGAAAACTTTATCGTTTCTAGTTGGAGCGATAAATTGCAGGAAACTTACAATAACCCACCAGGCCATTAGCACTATGAAACTAACATTATCAATAGTCCTGAAGGTATGTATAATATCGAGTTTGACTAGTACGGCGTACAAAATTACAAAAATGGGTATAAACACCCCAGCCCAACGGATAATCTGTCCAGATTTTGGCGTGTAAATAGTTTCCTGCCTATGCATACTAAGTTTCATTATACATTAGCATAAGGGTTTTTATATAGATGGGTTTTGTGTCTTGAGGGCGCGACGATGGATTTTGTAATGTGGATCACCGATAGCTACTAGCGCCCAAAAATCCTTGCCGTGATTCATCTGTTTAGTGTGTGATAATTCATGAACGATAACGTAATCGATTAGTTCGAAGGGTAATTTCATAAGTGCGATATTTAGGCTGATCGTGCCGCTACTACTGCAACTGCCCCATCTACCACTGGCATGTGAGAATCTAATTTTAACGTAATCGTATCCGTATTTATGGGCTAAAAATGATAGGCGTTTAGGCAAATAACTCTTAGCTTCAATTCTTAGGGCGGCGATTACGACATCGCGTATCTTGCGGCTTATATCTGGGCTATTTAATAATTCTAAGGATGGTATTTTGATAATAATTTGCAAGCCATGGCGAGCGACACTAAATGGCTGGTTGTCTGTGGGTTGGATCACTAACGTGTGACTCTTGCCTATTTGCATGCCGTTTTTATATTGGTATTCAGGTTTGGCGGTAGCTATTATTTTTCTAAGTTCTTGCCTGGAGGTTTTAAGTAGGTGTTTAACTAGAAACATTGGGGCGTGTAATGGCAGCGAGGCGCGCAAAGTGCCGTCAGGAGCAACCCTGACTCTTACTTGAGTGGCTGCAGCGCTGCGACGGATAGTTATTTTGCCAAATTCTTCATCTTGAATTATAGGCATGCTTTCTCGTTTCTCAGCTAATTAAAATACTGCGGCTTTTAGGTGGTGGTGTTTGACTGGTGTTTTTATTTATTTCCGCAGGTTTGTTGACTAGATGTTTTAATACTATTTTTAATTGACTGGCGTAAGTGTATTTACCGCTGATAACGATTGTTTTTTCATTTTGGCTAGGGGCGTTAAATCGTTTCAAACTGGCATCGAATTGGTCATTAGTTAAGGCTGGTCTGTTATTTGTGGGTTTAGTAGCTCTTTTTCTGGCGGTAGTTGGTTCGGTTTGTATCCAAATGAATAATGGTTCATAGCCAGCACTACGAGCTAGTTTGGAAATATCAGTTCGATAGGTTTTTAGATCAGTCGGACCTTCGTAAATAATAGTTTGCTTGGTTTTTAATATCTCGCCCAACATATAATTAGCGACTTTTTGGATATCTTTCCAACCTATATTAGATGATAATTCCTGATATAGACGATCAAAACTGACGATCGGAGCCTTGAATGTATCAGCAAAATGTTCGGCAAAAAAGCTTTTACCTGAACCAGGGATACCCACAGTAACGATTAAGTGAGGCTTGTTAGTGCCGGATGGTTTCATAATATGACATTATAGCAAAAATATGTCTGTATAAACATATAAATAGCTAATTTTACACTATTGTTCTATAAACATCGCCTAAAAACACTAGGATTCCGCACTGTTATATAGTATGCTAAACACATTAACCATAAGCGTGGTCTAAGAATTAAAATGGTGAAAAAGCTCAACCGATTCACAAAGGGTACACGAAAAATAAAACGCAATATCGTGAGGACACAACGTCGCGCTAAAAACATCGCCAAAAACATGGTCGAGCGTAAACGTTTCAGTCGCTTTTTACGTATTTTGGGGCCTGGTATCGTGACTGGTGCAGCAGATGATGATCCGTCTGGTATTGTGACTTATTCTCAGGCTGGTGCAAAATACGGATTTAGTTTCTTGTGGGTTTTTCCGTTAATGTATCCCCTATTGATTGCAGTTCAGGAATCCTGTTCTCGAATCGGTGCTGTGACGGGTAAAGGTTTGGCGACGGTCATCAAAGAAAATTATAGTAAAAAACTACTCTACGTAGCGGTTCTGTTGGTTGTCGTAGCTAACGTAATTAACATCGGCGCTGATTTAGGGGCTATGGCATCGACTACGCAATTGTTTGTTAACTTACCATTTTCAGTATTAGCAATACTGTATGCAGCGTTAATTATTATTTTAGTTGTGTTCATAAGCTATAGGCGTTACGCCAAAATATTGAAGTGGCTAGCTATTGCCTTGTTTGCGTATCCCTTAACGGCGTTAATGGTGGGTACAGATTGGCCTGCGGCTCTACATAGTACATTTGCTGTTTTACCAACAATTAATGCTCAAACAATTTACATTCTGGTTGGAGTTTTGGGTACGACGATTTCGCCTTATTGTTTTTTCTGGGATACATCCGAGGTTGTCGAGGAAGAAATTTCTCATCATAGGTTAAGTGAAACCGGCAAAGACCCTCGCATTAGTAGGAAATTCCTAAAGAGCGTTCGTTTGGATAATTTCTGGGGCATGACCCTATCTATTGTGACTGCTTGGTTCATCGTCGTGGCTTGTGCGGCGGTTCTATTCAAAAATGGCGTACATGATATCAATACAGCAGCCGATGCTGCTCGTGCCCTTGAACCATTAGTGCACGGCTTTCCATATGCTGGGTTGATTGCTAAATTAATATTTTCAGTTGGGGTTATTGGTATAGGCTTGCTGGCGGTTCCAGTTTTAGCTGGTTCATCAGCGTATGCTATTAGTGAAACATTAGGATGGCGAGAAGGTCTGTATCGTAAATTTAAACATGCCAGCGGTTTTTATGTAGTAATTATTTTTGCAACGGTCGTTGGGCTGCTTATGAACTTTTTGGGGATTGACCCAATTCAGGCTTTGATATTCTCGGCAGTATTTAATGGTATTGCAGCTGTTCCGTTGATCTGGATTGTAGCTAGGATTGGTAATAATTCAAAAATTATGGGCGAATATAAAAATGGAGTTTTATCGAATATATTTGTCCGCGTAGCTATGGTTGTGATGGCCTTGGCTGTAGCTGCATTATTCTTTTTCATGACAATCGGCAAAGGTTAATCTTCTTATAGAAAAACGGCTAGCACTCATATTGTGCTAGCCGTTGATTATCTACCTTTTTTATGATGGTTGCGATTTTATACTCGTGCTGCAATTAAACCATTAGATCTATTATCGCTGCGCGGAGTGAATGGTGGCCATTTGCAGGTAACTTTGCCATTAGGGTCTATTCTATGATGGCCATGTCCCAAGCCATTTGGTTTACCTATGCCGCCAAAAAATATATTAATACTGCCATCAGGTTTACTTTTGACGACCAGATTATCGTGATATTTTTCAGGTACACCAGCACGTCTGGCGATTGCTATCTTGCTATTTCGCCCATACTTTTTACTAGGGGCGTTTTTAGCAACAGATTTAAACATCTGCCTAAGTTTTTCGTACTCGGCTTTGACTGCGCGGTATTCATTACATGCGCGTTTATGATCGTCTATAGCTTTTTCAACTATAGCAATTAAACGACGACGTTCTTTGACTAGCGCGGCCATTTGTATCCTATAGCTCTTGCCTTGGTTTGAATATTTTTTGGCGCTAATATGATCACCTGACTTGTAAGCTTCGGTGGCTTTTTTACTTGCATCGTTCATATTAGCGAATATCCGATCATGATCTAGCTTTAACCGATTAATTTGTGGGTTAAGTCTGGATTGTACTGATTTTAAATATCGCCAAGCCTCATCTTGTTGTTCCCAGGACCGTTGTTTGCGGCTAAAGGACTTGTTTAGATCTTCCTTTAGCTTGTTAAACACGAAGTCTCTTGCCAATATAATCACAACCTTTCATTGTAAAGGGACAAAACATACACGCATAAAGATTTACGTGATATGGATAGTTTAGATGCCTCTAATTATATTCGCAAGCGTAACCGTGTAATAATCTAACTAACGATTTTAATTTCAGCCTCTGGGGCTTCGTTTTTGATCTTTTCGAGTGCCTTTTTAAAATAATTCGCATCTATTTCACAAGCAGTTAGGTTAAAATCTGAATTATGACAAGCGATAGCTATCGTCCCGCTCCCCATATGGGTATCGAGGATTTTATCACCAGGTTTGGCGAACATCTTTAGGATCCATGTATATAGTTCTACTGGTTTTTGCGTTGGATGTATTTTGTTGCGATTTTTTCTAACACTATATCTAAAAATTTTAGAAGGACGATCTAATGAGGTCCAAGCCATCTCGGCCATAGAAAAATTATTCAAACTCTCTGGTTGGTTTTTATCCCAAATTATAAAGCATTTATTATATTCACAGCGGCTCCATAGATATCCAAAATAATTACCACCCCAAATGATTTGGTTTTTGGATACCCTGAATAGTTCATCGAAATATTCTTGATTAGGTTTTATGTCCCATTTGGAATATTCTTTCATATTAAATTTTTTATCACCACCACGTTTGGTTTTATTGAGTATACCGTATGGTGGATCGACGATAGCCAGGTCGAAATAGTTGTCCTCATATCGGGACATTAGGTCTATATTATCTTCGTTACTAAGTATTATCATATATAAATGCCTAACTTATTTCCGCAAATTTCTTGATAGTTAGGTCTGATATATGCGAACTTATATCCTTGCCTAGATTATCAGCAATGATATTATCGAAGTCAGAATAGTTAATTTCTCTTATGTCATTATTTATATGGTTATATAAATATTCCGAGAATGTGTTAGATCTGATAATCACGATTGGTGAATTTTTAATATCCTGCAATACGGCTGGAACGTATCGTGGTGTTACGACGATAGTATACTTTGCGCCAATTCTATTTCTATGTTCGGCTAATCGACCGGCGTTTATAGCTGATAACTTATTTTTTGTTGACTTGGCATCGACTGCGAATTTCTCGGTTTTTGTTATATATAAACATTCGATGTCGGTTTCGCCAGCGCCACCAATTTTTTTAGCATCTACGTCGATAAACAAATTAAAACCATCAACTAGTACATCCTCAAACAGATACGCCTCATCGCCGTTATTGTTATTTGAATATTTTTCTATTAATTTTGATAGATTTAGTAGCTCGTAACTAATAGGTTTGGTTGTCTCGTCTATTTCTAGTAATAATGTTTGTGGATAGAAATTATAAATTTCCTTAATGACATCTATTTTTAGCCTTTCGGGATCATCTAGCGGCAACGGAGTTTCGTCAAATGGATATTCTAGTTCTAATTTTGAATA
>Ga0194062_1000529_pt1 | contig 16222 bp, 14 predicted proteins | sample SepL2225m_MetaG_FD_155481 | JGI IMG/M metagenome (GOLD analysis project Ga0194062, IMG submission 155481) | Anoxic zone freshwater microbial communities from boreal shield lake in IISD Experimental Lakes Area, Ontario, Canada - Sep2016-L224-25m | ecosystem: Environmental > Aquatic > Freshwater >... | reverse complement strand
AAGAAGAAGAAGGCGGAATCGCTTCGGGAGGAGCTCGTAAAAGGGGCTGATTTTGCGGCGGTTGCAAAGGCCAGTTCAGATTGCCCCAGCAAAGCAAAGGGCGGCGACCTTGGCCGGCTGCCCAAGGATAAGACGGTGCCGGAATTTGAGAAAGCGGCTTTTTCTCAGGAAATCAATGCAATCGGCCCTGTTGTTGAAACACAGTTCGGCTATCACATCATTCAGGTATTAAGCAAGGGTCAGGCCGGTCAACTGCCGCTGAAGGAAGTTGAAGTGGAGTTGTCTGACTATCTGTTGGCCGAGAAGCGCAGGCAGGTTGTAATGAGCTTTGTTGAGAAGCTGAAGGCCTCGGCAAAGGTTGAATACGCGAAATGACGGTAGTTTTCCCTTGCGTGGAACGGGGATTGTGATAGTTTCCACGGTTTGTTGTCGGTCGCCGCAAAGCGTCCAGTCGGATTCGCTGTATCGACGGGATGTTTTCGGCAAAAAGAAGCGAGTGTCTTCCCGACCTCCGGGAAGATCAAAGCGGATTGCTTTCGACGGTTGCAGCCAATGCTGCTAAGTTGTCGGAGCTAGAAATAAAGGGAGGGTATTGTGTCGTCAGATAAACCTGTAGTCTTGTCAGAACTCACCGTTAACGACCTGCTGGATGCCGGCATCCATTTCGGACATCAAACCAAGCGCTGGAACCCGAAGATGAAGCGTTATATCTTCGATAAGCGCAACGGGATCCACATCATCGATCTCTACAAGAGTCTGGCGCTTTTGAAGAGCGCCTCTGAAGTTGTCAATCAACTCGTATTGAGCGGCAAGAAGATTCTGTTTGTCGGGACAAAGAAACAGGCACAGAAGGTTGTGCAGGAAGCTGCAGTAAGAGCCGGCCAGTATTATGTCAGTAACCGCTGGCTCGGCGGAACGTTGACCAACAATGTCACCCTCCGGAACAGTGTCAGACGCATGCGTGACCTGGAGAAGATGGAAAAGGATAAGGTTTTCGACACGCTCTCGAAGAAAGAAGTATCCAGACTTCGCCATGAGATGGAAAAACTGCAGAAGAATCTGAGTGGAACTGCGGATATGGCAACGATGCCCGGTGCAGTTTTTGTTGCAGATGTCTGCCGTGACGCCATTGCGGTCAAGGAGGCCAACAGGCTCAGTATTCCGGTTATTGGTGTGGTGGACACAAATTCAGATCCGGATCCGATCGACTACCCGATTCCCGGGAACGACGATGCAATTCGTGCAATTAAGCTGATCGCGGATGCACTGGCTGATGCGGCCGGCCGGGCGAACGAGGAATACACCAAGCGTGCTTTGGAACAGGCGAGAAAGAAGCAGGAGGCAGCCGCCGCTGCGGCCGCCGCAGACATTGCACGGAAAGCGCTGGAGACGGAGCGCAAAGCCAAGGAGCGGTCTGCTGCTACCACAGCTGAAGCGGCCAAGGAAAAGAAAGACACTGCCAGTCCCAGGAAGGCGGGAGTATCGGCCGATGCCAAGGTTGAGAAGCCGCACAAGAAGAAGACAGAAGGCAAGCACGATAGTGCACCGGATAAGACTGAATCAGCAGCTCACGCCGGTGCGGCGGACGCTCACGGCGGAAAGGCCAGTGCTGCACAGGTGAAGGATGAAGGCGCAAAACCCGGGACCACAGCAAAGAAGGACTGACCGGATTAGAGTTTTCGGGAATCGGAGGATTTCAGATGGGCGAGATTAGTGCTGAATTAGTCAGAGAGCTTCGGGAAGAGACCGGCCTTGGAATGATGGAATGTAAGAAGGCGCTGGTTGATGCTGATGGCGACAAGAAGAAGGCAGTTCGCCTCCTTCGTGAACGTGGATCATTGACGGCTCAGAAGAAATCCACCCGTGCAGCAAACCAGGGTCTGGTTGTTTCTTTCAGTAAACCGGATGGTAAGGCTGGTTCGCTTGTCGAGGTGAATTGCGAAACAGACTTTGTCGCGCGAAATGAAACCTTTGTGGGGTTTGTGAACGGATTGGCTGAAAAAGCCTGCGATTCCGATGCGAGTCTGGCCGAAACCGAGAGGGAGGGTCTTGTTGCCCTTGTGGCCAAGCTCGGCGAGAATATGTTGATACGAAGAAATGCGCGGTTCGTGATCTCTGGCGCCGGAATGGTTATGTCTTACATTCACCTGGGTGCCAAGATCGGAGTCCTTGTTGACGCGGGGTGCGGGACTGAGGCCGCTGCTCAGAGCGATGCATTCAAGGACGCGGTGAAAGATGTAGCAATGCACATTGCGGCCACAAATCCGTTGTGTCTCAACAGGGAAGCTGTTCCGGCAAGTATCGCTGCGTCTGAGCGGGAGATCTTCGCCAAGCAGGTGCAGGACAAGCCGGCAAACATTGTCGACAAGATTGTTGACGGTAAAATGAAGAAGTTCTATGCGGAGTCATGTCTTCTGGAGCAGGGTTTTGTAAAGGATCCCAAACAGAGTGTTACTCAGTATCTGGAAGCCAAAGGCAAAGGGATCGGCGATACGATAACTATTCGCCGTTATCTCCGTTTCCAGGTCGGCCAGAAGGACTGATCGGAACTTTTCTGTTTGAGAGGTACGGCATAGAAGACCACCTGCAGAGTCACTATGGCAAGAATACTTCTAGTTGATGACGAGGATTGCATACTTCGGACCACTGCCATTCTGCTTGAGGTCGAGGGTCATAACACTGTTTGTGTACTCAACGGAAGCGAGGCATTGAATCAGCTTGATTCCGCTCATTTCGACTTGATGCTGACCGACATTCGCATGGGCCCCATTGACGGCATGGAATTGATCAAGCGGGCCAAGTCCATGAAGCCAATGATGCCTGTTATCGTAGTTTCGGCCTATTGCACGGATAAAACCACAAAAGAAGCTCAGGACCTCGGCGCATTCAAGTTTATTAAGAAGCCATTCAAGGCTGATGATATTGTTAAGTCGGTCAGGGATGCGCTTGCCTCGTGCAAAAGTGGCTGATTCGGTTCGACCTTCGCAGATCGCAGTTCTGAGTTTGCCTTCTTCAACTGGAACGAACTTGTTGAAGAGAAGCGTAATCAAGACCAGTGAGACAGGTGGATCTGGTTCCGGATTCTTTAATGCTTGGGCCTTCAGGGAGGAATAATGAAGAAGAGAATTCTTTGCATCGGAGCGGGCTATGTGGGCGGTCCCACAATGGCGATGATCGCATCCAAGAGTCCTGGCGATGTGGTCACAGTTGTTGATGTCAATGAAGAACGGATCAAGGCCTGGCTTTCCGGCAAACCGCCTATCTATGAACCCGGCCTGGCGGATCTGGTGCGGAAGAGTCTCGGTAAGAATCTTTTCTTTTCGTCGGATGTTGCTGGAAATATTGAAAAAGCCGATATCATATTTGTAAGCGTCAATACTCCCACGAAGACGTTTGGACATGGTGCGGGACGTGCCGCGGACCTTCAATATTGGGAGAAGACGGCACGGATCATTCTGGCTAACGCTAAAACAGACAAGATTGTGGTGGAAAAGAGCACTCTGCCGGTAAGGACCGCAAGTGCGATGGAACGAATCCTCCATTCCGGTCCCGGATCGGTCCACTTCGAGGTTCTGTCCAATCCGGAGTTCCTGTCCGAGGGCACTGCTGTGAGAGATTTGGAATCTCCTGACAGGGTTCTGATTGGTGGTGCGAGTTCTCTTGCCGGACAGGCTGCGGTCAAGGCGCTGGTAGCCATCTATGCACACTGGGTTCCAAAGGACAGAATAATCACCACAAACGTCTGGTCAAGTGAGCTGTCCAAGCTGGCGGCGAATGCGATGCTTGCCCAGAGGGTGAGCTCAATTAACAGCCTTTCGGCTCTGTGCGAGGCGACTGAGGCCGATATCGGAGAGGTTGCAAGGGCAATTGGAATGGATAGCCGCATCGGTTCCAAGTTCTTGAACGCCGGCATTGGCTTCGGGGGTTCTTGTTTCAAAAAAGATATCCTCAACCTTGTCTATCTGTGCGAGCACTACAGTTTGCACCAGGTTGCTGAATATTGGCGGCAGGTCGTGGTGATAAACGACTATCAGCAGGAGCGTTTCGTAAACAGCATCCTCCGTGCAATGTTCAACACAGTGGCTGGCAAGAGGATTGCTCTCCTGGGATTTGCATTCAAGGCAAATACCGGTGACACGCGGGAGAGTCCGGCTATTTCGGTATCAAGACGGCTTGTGGAAGAGCGTGCAGACGTTGTGGTGAGCGATCCTGAGGCGCTTGACAATGCGAAGCATGATCTGGCGGATCTAGGCGGGAAGGTGAGTTTTGAACCCGATCCGTACAAAGCAGCCAAAGGCGCCCATGCTCTGGTGGTTCTGACCGATTGGCAGTGCTATGAGACCCTTGACTACGCGAAGATTCTCAAGTCCATGGCCAAGCCGGCGTTTCTGTTCGACGGTCGCCGTATGCTTGATCATGGCAAACTGTCCGGAATGGGGTTCAATGTGCACTCCATCGGACACTCTTCGATGATTCAGACGTAGAGACGGTGAATTCTCATTCCTCTTCAGCTGCGGACTTTTCACCCATGGCAGAGCGCTTGCGGGTCACGGCATTGAGAATCCGTTTACGGAGCCGGATGAATTTCGGCGTAGCCTCCACAAACTCGTCGGAAGCGATATATTCTATCGCGCGTTCAAGCGACATGCGGATTGGCGGCGTCAGCATGATTCCCTTGCCTTCGCCCTGACACCGGAAATTTGTAAGGTGCTTCTTTCGTGTCGGGTTGACCGGCATGTCTTCGGCGCGTGGATTCTCGCCCACTATCATGCCTTCGTAAACCTGGTCAGCCGCCGCGATGAAGAGCTTGCCCCGCGCCTGTATTGTATCCAGTGCATAAGATGTCGCCACGCCGGTTTCCATTGATACGAGCGTTCCTGTCAGCCGTGTGCGAATCGGACCACAGTGCGGGGCGTACTCCTTGAACATGTGGCTCATAACGGTCTGGCCGCTTGTGGCGTTTACGAGATCGGTCTCAAGCCCGATCAGGCCCCGTGTAGGGATGACCGCTTCGAGGCCCACGTGCTTCTGGTGGTGTTCAAGATTGGTCACAAGCGCCTTGCGTGATGCGAGGTTCTGCATGACGTCACCAATGAATTCTCCCGGAAGCTCAATCCAGAGTGTTTCGAACGGTTCCATTACCTTGTCGTTTTCTCTGCGTACGATCACTTCCGGCCTTGATACCAGCAGCTCGAAGCCCTCACGCCGCATCTGCTCGACAAGAATTGCGATTTGTAATTCGCCGCGGGCGCTGACGAGGAAGACGTTCGGCACGTCCGTGTCGGCCACGCCGAGCGAGACGTTCATGCGAGTCTCCCTGTATAACCGTTCGCGGACTTGTCGTGAAGTCAGATACTTGCCGTCGCGGCCTGCCAGCGGCCCGTCGTTGACACAGAACTGCATCTGTATCGTCGGCGGATCAAACTCAACGAACGGCAGAGGCTCACGCCCTTCGGTGTCGCACAATGTCGCACCGATCTCGAGATCCTCAAAACCAGCAATGCCAACGATGTTTCCGGCTTCGCCCTCGATGGTAGAGTCGGATGTGCGCATTCCGCTGAATTCCATCAACTTGGTTACGACGGCCCGTTCACGCCGGCCGTTCTTGTGGATGCAGACAATGGAGTCGCCGAGCGTTACATGCCCGCCGATGATCTTGCCTATTCCGATGCGGCCAACATAGTCGCTCCAGTCGAGATTGCTCACCAGCATCTGAAACGGCGCGGACGGATCGACCTTGGGTGGCGGGATATGCTTGAGTATTGCGTCGAACAGCGGCTTCATGCCGTCATGCGGGTCGTCGACGTTCAGCAGGGCGTATCCATCCCTTGCACTTGCATAGATAAATGGTGCATTGAACTGCTCTTCCGTAGCATGCAGTTCCAATAGTAGTTCCAGAATCTGGTCGTGAACGCGATGGGGATTGGAGTTCTCGCGGTCTATCTTATTAATTACAATGATGGGTTTAAGGTGGTTCTGGAAGGCTTTCCGGAGGACAAAACGGGTCTGTGCCTGAGGACCGTCGAACGCATCGACCAGCACAAGGACGCCATCGACCATCTTCAGGATCCGTTCAACTTCACCGCCGAAGTCGGCATGGCCGGGCGTGTCGACGATGTTGATGGTGTGATTCTTCCAGTGAATAGAGGCATTCTTGGCTTTTATCGTGATGCCCTTTTCACGCTCGAGATCCATGGAATCCATGGCACGCTCTTCCACAACCTCGTTGGTGTGGTAGGCGCCGCCTTCGCGCAATAATTTGTCCACGAGCGTTGTTTTGCCGTGATCAACATGCGCAATAATACCGATATTTCTGAACTTGGACTTCATCGTGGGGCCTCGAGTGGCGATATAGTTACCCTGACGGCAAGACCTTCAAAAGCGTTTAGCGGCGGGAATGATGGGCAAAGATCGCCTGTAAGTCAAGTACAGAGACGTAATAAACAGCGATTATTATCGGCTCGTCAATTGGCAAACTAAGCGTGCCTCCGGCGGAGCCTGGTAGGCGCGCTTAGTCTGCCAGGGAGAGGGGCGCAGTTTGACTCATGTTGAATGTCGCTGAAGTTCAGGACTATTGCAGGTTCGAAACGAGTGCTAAGGTTGACACGCCTTTGCATTGGTGGCCATGATTGCCTTGCGAAGGGCCTTGACGGTTGTACGGATAAGGTCGGGAGTGACAGTCAGGGGTAGCATAAGATAGACGGTGTTGCCCAGTGGGCGGATCAGGATCCGGTCATGCACGAGAAGTCTGTCGCGGATCTGCCGGGCATTCTGCGCCTCAAATGCGCCTATCATGCCGAGGCACCTGATGCCCGAGACTCCGGGCAGTCCGGTCAATTGGTTCATCTCGTCTGCCAGCGTTTCACCCAGCCTTGCCGCATTTTCGACAATGTTTTCTTTTTCGTATACCGCCAGAGTCTCGATGGCGGCGGCGCAGGCGATGGGATTTCCTGAAAAAGTGTGGCCATGGTAGAACGTGTTGTCAACCGGCAGATCTGAGAACGTGTCGTGAATCGCTTTCTTCACTATGGTTGCGCTGATCGGCAGATAACCCGCTGAAAGCGCCTTGCCGATGCATACAATGTCGGGATCAATCCCGGCGTGTTGGAATGCAAACATCCTGCCCGTTCGCCCCATGCCGACGGCAATTTCGTCCGCGATCAGCAGGATGTCGTGCTTGCGGCAGAGTGCGGCCAGTTTTCGCAGGTACTTTGGAGAATATATCCGCATTCCGGCGGCACCCTGGCAAAGCGGCTCCACAATTACCGCTGCAAGTTCCCTTCGATGTTGAGTGATTATGCTTTGCATTGAATCAAAGCATTCAACTGAACAGGTCTTGGTATTGCTGGCGAGGTGACACGAGGCGCAGCAGGGCGAGTCTGCCTGAAAAACCTCGAACAAGGAGCGCTTGAAAGGCTTGTGAAATTCAGGAAGATAACCGACTGATACGGCTCCAAGTGTGTCGCCGTGGTATGCATCCCGCAGGGATGCGAATTTGCAGCGTTCTGACCGGCCGATGTTGTGCCAGTATTGGAGCGCAATTTTCAAGGCAGCTTCGACTGCGCTTGAGCCATCGCTTGCGAACAATACGTGCCGTGGTCCGCCGGTAAAGAGTGTGACAATCTTTGACGCAAGTTCAACGGCGCATGGATGAGACAGGTTTCCAAGTATGCTGTGCTGAAGCATGCCGGCTTGCTTCCGTATGGCCTCTACAACGCGCGCATTGCCGTGCCCGAGGCTGCATGCCCACCACGATGACACGGCATCAAGGTAGCGGTGTCCATCCATGTCATACAGGTACGGTCCTGCACCCCTGACGATTACCGGCAGGCCGGCTGAAGCGCTTGAGTGCTTTGTGTATGGATGCCATACACTGTTGCGATCGAGCAGCTGATACTTGCTCAGCAGATGCGCCATGGTCCTGGAGTCGTCTTGTTTCACAACAGATTCTCAGCTGTTTGACTGTAAATGGATAGATTGTTATTCAAATGTGTCTTTGCCCATTTGGTGAAAGCTGCCGGTTCACGGTGGAGTTTCTCCAGATGTGGCACGAAGGGTAGGGATCCCAGAACGCGTACTGCACCGTATCTGGCGACTGTGGTAAGGTTGTCGGATTCAATATAACCCGGTTGCCCGGATTGCGTCTGGTTGAAAATGATGCCGAGGACTTCGATCTTTGATTGACGAAGTCTTTGCAGGGAAAGCAGGGAATGATTGATTGTCCCCAGGCCGGATCGCGCGACCAGTATTACCGGAGAGGAAAGCCTGATAATGAGATCCAGCATGGTTCTCCCGGCCCCGATCGGAGCCAGCAGGCCACCGGCGCCCTCAATGACCACAAAATCGTGCCTGGCTTTGAGGTCTGAGCATTTCTTGACGATTGTGGCCGGGTGTATGGTTGTGCGTGCCAACCGGGCGGCAAGGTGAGGTGAGCATGCCGGGCGGAACTTGTAAGGTGTCATCATGTTTTTCTCTGTATTGTCAGGCCTCAAACCCGAAGTCGAGAGGCAGAATTCAAGATCGGGTGCCACAAGTGTGCCTTTCCGGATTGTGCAGCCGGTCTGAATTGGTTTCATGGGAACGGCATCAGTGCCATTGGCGCGCAGGATTGAGAGCAGAGCTGCTGTCGCCAGAGTCTTTCCAACCCCGGTATCGGTGCCGGCGACAAATACAGTAGTTCTCTTTGCCGGTATCTCTGGCGATATGTCTAGGCCTTGCATTTTCTCAAGTCAGGTCTTTTCTCGAGGTATGGCGACTCCATAGAGGACTCGATAGGTGGCGAAAACGCCGCCATCTTTTGAGGCATAGCATTCAGCGTAGTCGGTGAGCAGTTTTGCCATCTCCATGCGTGATAAAGGCTGGCCAGAGGATGAGATGCCGCCGCCTGTTACTCCAACGTTGTGGAGCGAGTAAAGAAGATCCGTTGCAGTAGGATAGCCGACTTGTATCGTCTCCTCCTGCCTGTCTTTCAGCATCAGCCCAGCCTTATTGAGTGCCTCCAGTACCTGGTCAGTATCGGGCATCATGGAAAGCACGGGTTTATCATGGGCGACGCGTTTTCGGGCCTCGTGCAGTTCGATCAATGTTCCTTTGATCATCATGCTGAAAACCAGGCGTCCATCGCGGCTTAACATTCGGGAGACGTTCAGAAACAGTTCGTCAAGCGGCGATATCCAGTGGATTGTGGACGTGCTGACAACAAGCGGAACCGGCGCAGCAGGCCGGAAGGTCAAGGCATCTGTTATTTGAAAGGAGATTTTATGATTACCGGCGAATCTCCGACGGGCAATTTCCACAAGATCCGTGGCGATGTCTATGCCTTCAATATTTGAATCTGGAAAATGGTCTGAGACAAGCTGAGTCAGCAGTCCGGTGCCACATCCTATCTCGATAATCCGGTCAGGTTTTGGTATGTCATTAAGGAATCTCATCAACTTGAGCGCAACGTCCTGCTGGACTTTTGCAAACTGATCATACGTTGATGCTGCCGCCGAAAAGCGTGCCGCCACTGAGCGGGAATGAAAGTCCGATTTCATCTATTGAGTCTTATCGTGCGCTGGTCTTAGTCTGCAGTTTTTTGAGGGCAATCTTCAGCTTGTCTATTCCATCACCGGTTGTAGCTGAAATACAAATTGGTCGCTTGCGGAACTTCTTTGTGAATCGTGTCAGATTCTTGGCAGCTTGCTTGACATCCATCTTGTTCGCCACGATCAGTGATGGCCGCTCAAGGAGTTCCTCCTTGTGGAGTTTCAGCTCATTTTGCAGATTCATGTAGTCGTCTAACGGATCGCGCCCGTCGATTCCGGCCATATCCAGCACGTACACGAGGCATCGTGCCCGCTCCATGTGTCGCAAAAACGCATGGCCCAAACCGATGCCTTCATGAGCTCCCTTGATTAAACCCGGCAGATCGGCCACTGTCAGATGGGAATAGTCATCGAACACAACGGTTCCCACGATTGGATTGAGCGTGGTAAAAGGATAGGCGCCTACTTTAGGATGAGCTGAACTTATGGCTGTAAGCAGAGATGATTTGCCGGCATTCGGAAAGCCAGCCAGGCTGGCGTCTGCGACAAGCTTGAGCTCAAGCTTCAAAGTCTTCAATTCACCGGGCTCCCCGTCAGAGTGAGCAGTGAGCGCCTCAAATGTGCGTGTCCGCCAGCGGTAGTTGCCCATTCCGCCATTGCCGCCATGTGTGGCAATGAATTCATCGCCGTTAGTAATGAGGTCGGCAAGCATCTCACCACCGGAGGAATCCCAGACCTCGGTCCCGCACGGGACTTTAATCAGCATGTCCTTGCCGGTCTTGCCACGGAGTGTATTGCCGCCGCCGGATCCGCCGTCTTGAGCATTCCGGTGGGGTGCAAAGTAGATATCTACGAGGGAATCGGTATTATTGTCGGCCTTGAGAATGATGTGTCCGCCGCGTGCGCCATCGCCGCCGTCCGGTCCGCCCATTTCGACGAACTTCTCGCGGCGCCAACTGACACAACCATCACCGCCCTTGCCTGCTTTGGCATGGAGAGTGGCGGTATCTACAAAGCGTCTGGATTTCATCCTGCTGTGTCAGCCGTTGCTGTCGGCACGACATGGACGCGTCTTGAGTGCCGGGCAAACTTGACTACGCCGGCTTTGAGGGCAAACAGTGTATCGTCCCGACCAATACTGACGTTGTTGCCGGGATGAATGCTCGTGCCGCGCTGACGAAAAAGTATCGCCCCGGCGGTTACGGTCTGTCCATCCCCTGCCTTGGCTCCGAGTTTCTTGGGATTGCTGTCCCGCCCATTTGTAGCGGAACCGCCGCTTTTCTTAGTGGCCATGTTCGTCTCCTGCTGAAATATTATGCAATGCTCACGATTTTGAGCATGGTCTGCTCCTGCCGATGTCCGATCTTACGTGAATATCCCTTGCGGCGCTTCTTCTTGAAGGATACCAGTTTCGGACTCCGGTAATCACGTATTACATCCGCTGTTACTTTTGCACCTTTAATCACAGGTGCGCCGATTTTGAGTTCTTTGCCGTCTGAGAGCGCCAGAACCCGGTCAAGAGTGACCTGTTTTGCGTCCCCCTGGGCGAGAAGTTCGACCGACACCTGCTCGCCGACCTTGACAAGATACTGTTTTCCACCGGTATCAACTACTGCATAGGCTTCCATTCGAGTTACTCCAAGGCGAGGAAACAGTGGAACGGATTGTCCCGAATCCATCGCGAAAAGCAAGAGAACATACACTTCCGCAGGCGGGCTGTCAACTAATCGTATAAGAAAAAAATTGGTGTAAGATCACTGCGTTAAAGCTCTGGTTTAGTGATAGGCAAATATGATACTGGTAGAACTCGGCGCCGGACAGCCGTGCTGGTTGAAATGAATGCCTGCACGGAGTTGGCTGCGGTCAGGGATGCGGTGGTGCTTGCGGAGAAGTGAGAAAGGACAGATATGCTCACGGGTGCTCAAGCGATAGATAATCTGCTCAGGAAGAAGGCGGTGGATCATGTGCCGCTGGAAGACAGTCCATGGGGCGATACGCTGGCTAAGTGGATTACTCAGGGTATGCCGAAGGACGAGCAGGGGAATGCAGTTGATCCTGTTGAGCATTTCGGTTTCGATATTGCTTGCTGCGGCGGTTGGTTTGAGTGGCAGCCCAGACGGGGGGTCAATGAGATCATTGAGGAGACCGACGAGTGGCGCGTTGTGCGCAACGGTGCCGGAGCGGCCCTGAAGTGGTGGAAGAATAAGTCGGGCACGCCGGAACACATCGACTTCCACATGGCCAGCCGGGAAATTTGGGAGAAGGACTACCGCCCGTTGGTTGTGCAATTCGACAAACAACGTGCGGGCAACCCCCGTGACATTGCCGATTCCATCGCAAAGTGGCGTTCGAAAGGGCGCTGGACGCATTTCGGGGCTCAGTTCATCTGGGAAGATATGAGGGCGAGCCTGGGCGACCAGGGGATGTATATGGCGTTGTCCGACGATCCCGGCTGGATTCATGACTTCAACCGGGTTTACACCGATCTGTACAAAAAGTGTTTCACCATCATGATTGAGGAAGGTGCCAAACCCGACGGAATCTGGTTGTACGAGGACCTCGGGTGCAAGGGTCGGCTGGGATGCAGTCCGGCGATGCTGGAAGATATGATTTTTCCCTATTACAAAGAGATGGTCGACTTTTTTCACGGTTACGACCTGCCAGTGGTCCTGCATACATGCGGATTTCAGGAGCCAGCCATACCACTGATTGTTCAAGCTGGCTTCGACGGGCTCAATCCGATGGAAGTGAAGGCTGGTAACGACATCTTTAAGTTTGCGGAAAAGTACGGTGACAGGCTTGTTTTCTTCGGAGGATTGGATGCGCTCATTCTGGAGAGTCATGACCGGGGGTTGATTCGAAAGGGCGTAACGGACCTCATCAAGGGTATGAAGCAGCGCGGTGCCCGCTTCGTGTATGGATCCGATCATTCCCTTTCGACCAATATAGATTATGACGATTTTATGTTCTCCCTGCAAATATACCGCGAGAACATGATGTATTGACCTTGAATGAATGAGCAGTAGTATGGACTGATCATGGAAACAGGACGTGGCTTCAAATATCCGGTGCGGGTGCCGTATGCGCACATTGATCAGATGGGCGTGGTGTATTACGCCCACTATCTGGTCTACTTTGAGATGGCCAGAGGCGAGCTGCTTCGAAAAGCCGGTATGCCGTACGGCGAGATGGAACGGGCCGGCGTGATGCTTCCCGTCGTCGAATCGCACTGCGTCTACCGGAAGCCTGCAAAATTTGACGATCTTCTGGACGTCCGGATAACTATGGTTGAAACCCGTGGCATTCGTGTTCATCTGGAATACGAGGTGACGAGAGGTGATGAACTGATCGCCACTGGTTATACGGATCACGTCTGTATGTCGTGCGAGGGCAAGGTCATGCGGCCGGTGCCAGAGTTAAAGAAGCTTTCAGTGTTGTGTTCATCGTTGGCGTCGTAAGATTCAATGAAACATGGGAGATATTCAATGGCCAAGTCTGCGAAGAAGAACTCATGGGTCCTGACCGATACATCAAAGCGCATCTGGGTTGAAAGCATCGAACTGAATGCATCCGACCTTGGTGTGAGCGGTGCAGCAGGCATCGGTATCCGGAAGTATACGCTCCGTGGAGGGCTGTCTGACGGGGTGGATATCATAGAGGTGAATAACGGCGTCATGTCCTTCACGATCATGCCTACGCGCGGGATGGGCATGCTCGAAGGCTTCTACAAGGGCAACAGGCTTGGGTGGACCTCGCCTGTGAAGGATCCGGTTCATCCCAAGTTTGTGCATCTTGCCGACCGCGGTGGACTGGGCTGGCTCGAGGGGTACAATGAAGTGATTGTGCGCTGCGGCCTGGAATCGAATGGCGCGCCGGGAACTGACATGGTTCCGAACAATAACGGCGTTCCTTCGCCGATCGCCCTCGGTCTGCATGGAAGGATCGCTAACATCCCGGCGCATTATGTCGAGGTGCGGGTAACAGGCGGCAAGGAACCGGAGCTGTGCGTGACCGGCATTATTGACGAGTCCATGCTGTTCTGCCCGCAAATGCGGCTCATGGCCAGTATTTCGACAAAGATCGGTTCCAACGCTTTCACCATCAGGGATGAAGTCACGAACATGAAGGCGACAGCCGGCGAACTGGAACTGCTGTACCACTGCAACTTCGGCGAACCATTCCTGGACAAAGGCGCACGGTTGCTGGTGCCGGCCTCGGACACGGCGCCGCGCGATGCGCGGGCCGCGGAGGATATGGATACGTGGGCTGTGTACAAGGCGCCGACCCCCGGCTACGTTGAGCAGTGCTACTGGCACGTGCCGCTGGCCGATGCAAAGGGGAATACTGTGGCCATGCTTGAGAACGCGGCCCGGAACAAGGGTGTTGCCATCCGGTTCAATGTGAAGCAGCTGCCCTGCTTCACTCAGTGGAAGAACACGGCCTCAGAGAGTGAAGGCTATGTCACGGGGCTTGAACCGGCTACTAACTACCCGAACGATAAGATGTTTGAGCGCGAGAACGGCCGGGTTGTGAAGCTGCCGCCGTTCGGTAAGTATCTTTCGGAGTTTGTAACGGACGTGTACGACACGACATCCGGCGTGCGCAAGGTGGAGCAGGAGATTGCGGCGCTTCAGAAGGCCAAGCCACATAAGGTACACAGCAATCCGAAGAGAGGCCTGTCAAGAGGGGCGTGAGACTGGTAGCGGTTGGCAGGTATTCAGCTGGGATTGCGTGGATCCGCGCCTTGATGCGCCCAACGGGCATGGGTACGTGGATGATGCAATATGAAACACAGCTTGAACTTGCATAACAATGTCTGCCTGATGCTTGGACTGGCGGTGTATGCGGGAATTGGCGGCGTCACGGGTCGCGCGGATGAAGCGATCGTGATGCGTAAGGGGCCAGAAATGTCTTTTATGCTTCATCCGGATCCCAAAACCGGATTCATCACCAGTCTCAGGCGCGCGGGGGACACCGATCGAGTGGAATTTGTGCGTCCCGGCTTCGCGATTGGGCCTGTGACGCTGCGCGTCCGTACCGCAAGAGAGCCGTGGCGAGAGATGAAGCCCGGCGTTGCCGGTCTCGAACTTCAATCCCGATTCCTTCCGGTCGGTGATGTCTTGCGCTGGGATATTACCGTCAGAAACACCAGTGAGCTGAATGTGGAGGTCGGAGACCTGGTATTGCCGCTGCCGATGAATACGGACTACGTCTGGGACCATGAGGAAACGTTTGTCCGGCGGGTCTTCAAGCATGCCTTCATCGCCGGGCACGGGTCCTTCCTGTATTGGTTGCCGGTGAAAGGCACCGGCTCGTTTCTTGTCATGCAGCCGATGGCAGGAACCAGCCTCGAGTTCTTCACGGCCACAGACATGGATTATGCGATCGGTCAAGAGCAGTATTCCGTGTTTGTGCATTCCAAGGCCACGTCGGAGTTGGAGAAGCGGGGTACGTGGCGCCAGTCACGAAGCAGCCGGCAGCTCGGACCCGGCGAGGCCTTTACCAACAGCTTCCGCTTTTGCTGGACGGACAGTTATGACGGAGTGCGAAATCTGCTTTTGCAAAATAACGGCGTTGATGTGTACGTGGCACCGGGCATGGTTGTGCCGCGTGATCTGGTGGCGATGGTCGCGCTGCGAACCCTGCGAAAGATCGAGCAGCTTGAGCCCGAGTTTCCTGCAGACACTAAGGTCGAGTATGTTGGCCAGCGTGCCGGAAATACTCACGTATACAGGCTCCGGTTCAACAGGCTGGGCGAGAACGTTCTTACGGTCCGTGGTGCCGGCGGGTGGACTATGCCGCTTGAATTCTTTGTAACCGAACCACTGGAAACACTTGTCAGGAAGCGTGCTGCATTCATCGCTCGAAACCAGCAGCACCGTGATCCGGCGAAATGGTATGACGGTCTCTTCAGCCTTTGGGAACGTCGCCTGCCAGCGGGACAGAATCTGCTGGGCCCTGACAATCACGGTGGACAGGCGACATATGCCGTCAGTGGTTCGGATGACCCGGCAAACAGCAAGTGTCTGTTGCTGGCCGAGAAGAACGTTGCCTTTCCGGAAGCCGCAGAGGTGGCGGCGCTGGAATACTTTGTAAAACATTTCGTCTGGGGCAGGCATCAGCGCACGGACAAGGAGACTCCGTACCCCTATGGAATATACGGTTCCGACTCGTGGAAGGAGAATCGTTTTGCCGATCGTGATCCGCTTGATAAGAGTATCAGCCGTCCCGGCGGACCCAGCGCCTGCCGGATGTGGCGCACCTTCGACTATACGACCTACTTTGCCATGTATTTCGACCTCTACCGGATTGCGAAACAGCGGCCGGATCTTGTCAGAGAGCTTGATGCAGCCGCTTATCTCGAGCGTGCTTACGGAACGGCTCGCGCATTCTTTGAGGTGCCGGCGAACATCCACATGGAAGGTGGATGGGCTTTCACCGGGTGGGTGACCTGGCAATATACGCAGGGCAACTTTCATGAGAAATACCTGCTTCCGCTCATTGCCGCCCTGGAGTCAGAAGGGCAGAAGGCCAAGGCCGACTGGCTCAGGGCCGAGTGGGAGAAGAAGGTCAAGTACTTCATCTACGATTCGCCCTGGCCTTTTGCCTCCGAGATGCCCATCGACTCCACGGCTTATGAGTCCACGTATGTCGCAGCAAAGTACGCTTTTGAACACGGCCCGAGGCCGGACACA
>Ga0194062_1000528_pt1 | contig 16273 bp, 10 predicted proteins | sample SepL2225m_MetaG_FD_155481 | JGI IMG/M metagenome (GOLD analysis project Ga0194062, IMG submission 155481) | Anoxic zone freshwater microbial communities from boreal shield lake in IISD Experimental Lakes Area, Ontario, Canada - Sep2016-L224-25m | ecosystem: Environmental > Aquatic > Freshwater >... | reverse complement strand
GCCCCGAGCATCCCTGCGAACAGCACATTGCGCATCGAGGTGTTCGATGTCGTCCCGCCAAACGAGGGCGGCACCTTCAAGCTGAAACTCGGCTATTCGGCAGAGACCACCGGTGCGGTGCCTGTGACGGCACAGCGCACCGGTGAGACCGCATCGTTCTCGTACAAGACGCCCCCGTCCTACGAGGTTGTCTCCCGTTGGCTCGACCAGCAGCCTGCGGTGACGAGCTTCAATAGCGTCAAAGCGTTCGGGATGTTCTTCAAGCCGCAGCTGATTGTTCGCTCGATTCCTTTCCTGTTCATGGGATGGTTGCTGGCGATGTCGCTCGTGCTCTTCGGCTTCCCACTGGCGATCGCTGGCGGCCTCGGACTCGCGTTCATGAAGATGTCCAAGATCGCACCGGTGCGCTGGATCGCGGCTCTCTACGTAAACGTCATCCGCGGTACGCCGCTGTTCCTGCAGATATTCGTCGCGTTCATCGGTCTGCGCATCGCGGGTCTGAGGACGAGTGACTACATCACGGCGGTGTTCGTTCTCGCGATCAACAGCTCGGCATACTTGGCCGAAATCTTCCGTGCCGGTATCCAGTCGATTCATAAGGGTCAGTTCGAAGCGGCATCATCGCTGGGCATGACGTACCGGCAGTCGATGCAGTACGTGATCATCCCGCAGACAGTCAAGCGCGTGCTGCCGACGATGACCTCGGAGTTCATCTTGCTGTTCAAGGACACGGCGCTCTTCGCCGCAGTCGGCATCGGCGAGCTCATGTACGGTGCGCAAAACATCGTCGCAAACACCGGCAACCTGACGGCATTCGTCGTCGCTGCCGTCTACTACCTGATAGTCACCATCCCGCTCATCTACTTCGTGGGCAACCTCGAGGCCAAGCTCGCCGTCTCAGAGCATGGTCACACGCCGCCAGAGAACAAGAAGCGTCGTCGCGGTGCGTTCTTCGACGCGGTCGAGCACAGGGATGACTCGCACGTCTCCACCGCGCCCGGCACCCTTCACGACGACAACGAAGTCGGGAGATGATCGTGATGACCAAACCGATTGTTCGTCTCGTCGGTCTAACAAAGGCGTTTGGTGATCTGGAGGTTCTCAAGGGCGTAGACCTCGACGTGAACAAGGGCGAAGTCGTCGTCATCCTCGGGCCGTCGGGCTCGGGCAAGTCGACCATGCTGCGCTGCATCAACCGCCTCGAGGAGCCCACCGGAGGCAAGATCTTCTTTGAGGACAAGGAGATTACCGACCCCAAGACCAATATCAACGAGATCCGTGAGCGGATCGGGATGGTGTTTCAGTCCTTCAATCTGTTCCCGCATCTGACCGCCAAGGGCAACGTGATGCTCGCGCAGCAGAAGGTGCTCAAGCGCTCGAAGGCGGAAGCCGAGAAGGCCGCTCTCGAGAACCTCGACAAGGTCGGTCTCGGTGACAAGATCGACTTCTTTCCCGCTCAATTGTCCGGTGGTCAGCAGCAGCGCGTCGCGATTGCTCGCGCGCTTGCCATGGACCCCCACGTGATGCTGTTTGACGAGGCCACCTCGGCGCTCGACCCCGAGCTGGTGCGAGGCGTGCTCGATGTCATGAAGGAACTCGCCAAGGGCGGCATGACCATGATCGTCGTAACGCACGAGATGGGTTTCGCTCGTGACGTCGCCGACAGGGTCGTCTTCATGGACGAGGGCATCGTCCATGAACAGGGCACGCCCGAAGAGGTCTTCGACCACCCCAAGAGCGAGCGCACGAGGGACTTCTTGGGCCACATTTCCTAGGCATCATGGGCATGGGCCCATTTGATACCCCCTGCTGCGTCAGCTCACGCGGCGAGGGGTATCTTCTCTGTACAGACCGGAACGCAAGGGAGGCCAGCGATGCAAGTCAAAGTGGTTGGACGGCACATGTCGGTCACCGACCCCACTCGCGAATACGCTGAGGAGAAGTTCGGAAGGATAGCCAAGATCTACGACGCCGAGCCGATCGTAGCCGAGGTCGTACTGGACGTTCGCAAGAACCGCTCGCATCCGGACAGGTTTACCGCCGAGGTGACCATCCGGCTCAAGGGCCACGTTGTTCGCGCTGAAGAGACGGCGACGGACATGCACGCCGCAATAGATCTGGCCGCCGACAAGGCCGAGGCCCAGATGCGCAAGTACAAGACAAAGGTCATCGATCGGCGCAACCACGGACAGACCAGCGAGAAGACGGCGCCGGGCGTGGTCGAGATCGCTGAAGAGCCTGGTCCGCCCGAGGTCGTTCGTGTCAAGACCATCGATACCAAGCCCATGACAGAGGACGAGGCCATGCTGCAGCTCGAGCTGCTCGGTCATGACTTCTTCGTATTCCGACACGCCGAGACCGATCTTGTGACCGTTCTCTACCGCAGAAACGACGGAGACTACGGGCTGATTCGGCCCCGCGTCTAGATTAGAGGAACGTCTCATACGAATAGGATTGGAGAGGGCGTCCGCGGGCGCCCTCTCCGCATTAGTTGACACCACTCTCGTCCAGTCCCTAGAGTAGGCGGTGTCCCACGTTCGTGTGGGCGCACTTGGTTGAGTCAGTCGTAGCAGTAGTCGTCGTAACAGGGAGCTCCCAAGTGGACCAGAGCGCGTCCCGAATCAAGGTTGAGGAGATTGAGGCCGCGCTCTCCGAAGTCGGGGAAATAAAGGCCGCGCGCATCGTCGCGGCCCCTGACGGAAGCATCGCCGAGATTCACGTCCTCGCGCTTCCAACCAAAGCGCCCAAGCAACTCGTTAGGGACATCGAATCGACGCTCATGGCGCAGTTCGGTATACCCGTCGATCACAAGAAGATATCCATCGCGCTTCTTGGGCGTGATTCCTTGAAGGAAGACGAACCGTCGCCCGAGCGCTCGACTGTGGCCCGCCCACGGATCTGCTCCATCAACGCGACCGTTAGCGGGGTCCAGGCATCGGCCTCGGTGGCCTTGGAGATCGGCGAGGCGAGCTACATCGGCAACGCCAGCGGACCAGCCAGTGAGACGGGAAGAGCTCGCTTGGTCGCGCTGGCCACACTGGATGCCGTGGGCCAATACACGGATGCTACAATTTCATTCGCTTTGGAGGATGTCGCGATCGTGCAGCTGGGCCGACAGAAGGTCGCAGTCTCATGCATCGCCCTCGTAAGCGGGTTTGGTGAACAGCACCTTTCCGGCTCAGCCCTAGTGCGGCAGAACGACAATGATTCCATCGTGCGAGCGACACTCGATGCAATCAACCGCCGCATGGGCTTCCTGACAACCGCATAACCGAAGTTTGGACCGGCGCCGTGAACCACAGCACGAACACTGTCAGCACTGAAATGAGCGGAGCGGACAGCGTTCTTCCATCGCTAGCGGGATGGGAGGAGACCACACCAGTTCCACGAAGGGGGTCTTCTCACCATGAAGCGTATGATGCTGGTTCTCGCAGCCCTCGCCGCCGTTGTTCTTTCCGGTGGCGCTTTCTGGCGCATCTAGTCACCTACAGGCGCCGGCCCACAAAGGAAGAGGGGCGGGTGACGCGAGTTGGGTGAAAAGGCCCGCGTCTCCCGTCCCTTCCTTGTGTACGCGTCATCGGTCGTGATTGCCGCCGTTGCGCTTGCTGTGTTTGGGTGGCGCGCCTACCCGCCTCAGTACTCAGTGCAGTTCGTCATGCTGGCCGCTGCAGTGCTTCTTTCGGAGAACTACGCGTTCTCGATTGAGCCGTACAGCATCTCCTTGGCCTTCCCTCTCGCAATGGCGGGAGCCATTCTGGGCGGACCAGCCTGGGGCTGCATCATTGCGGCGCTGTCTTCAACCAACTACAGGGAAATCAAGGAGCGGAAGCCCCTCGCGCTGATAGCCTTCAACTTCGGGCAGCTGGTTCTCTCGATCGGCATCGCAGCGCTCGTATACAAGGGACTGAGCGGTAGATTCCTTCAAGCTGCCAACGGAGGCTTTTCGGGTTGGGCCCCGCGCGAGTTTCCCGAAACGCTCGTCCCGATGGTTGCGGCAGCAATCATTTGTGTTGTGGCGAACATGTTGCTGACGGCCACTGCGATGGGGATCCTTACGCATTCACCGCTCAGATCGACAGTGGCGACCATGCTTGCGTTTGTGCCCACCCAGCTCGCCATGGCCTTCGTCGGCTACCTAATCGCCGAGACCCTCGCAATTCAGGCGCTTTCGTTGCCGCTCTTTGTAGCCCCACTGATCGTCGCTCGGCAGCTGTACATGAGATACGCAGACATGAAGGTTGCGTTCGTCGACACCGTTCGCTCACTCGTCGGGGCCCTGGAGGCTAAGGATCCGTATACCCGCGGCCATTCAGAACGTGTTTCGAGGTACGCGGCAGCTTTGGGCAAGGCGTCGGGGCTGAGTCCTCGTGAAATTGAGAGACTCGAATACGCGGCTCTCTTGCACGACCTAGGTAAGCTCGCTGTGCCGAGTGCCATTCTGGTGAAGCCGGGACAACTGGAGACCCCGGAGATGGCACTGATTCGGGAGCACCCCGCGAGAGGAAGCGGCATGATTGCGCAGATTCCGCCACTCCGTGATCTCGCTGAGGCGGTCCTGCAGCATCACGAATGGTACGACGGGCGAGGTTACCCTAGCCAGGTCATGGGAGATGACATTGCACTCCCGGCGCGAATCCTCTCCGTTGCCGACGCGTTCGACGCGATGACGACCACCCGCGCCTACAGGCCCGCGTTGTCCACCGAGGCCGCGATTGCCGAGCTTATCGCGCGTGCGGGCAGCCAGTTTGACCCAGAGGTTGTCAGGTTGTTCATCGACGCAGGGGTTGGTCGTGTTCGTGAGCCTGGGATTGAGTCGTCGCCTTCCGAGGTCGCTCCACAGGGTGATGCAATTGGGATCGGGGGCTAGGGCGTGCACGCGATTCTGACTTGGCTCGCCGTTCCGCCAGGCTTCCCTCCGCCGCTGGACTCCACGCCGCTATGGGGTGCGGCGTGCCTGCTCTTGGCGATGCTCGTCTTGGACTTGTTCGATATCTCATTGCCTCGGGGCGATAGCGTGGGTGTGGCCGGAGCGCTTGCAGGTGCTGCGGTGATCGTCGAGGGCCCCGTTCGAGCGAGCGTCATCGTTGCAGCCTCTGCGTGTATTGCTCACATAGTTAGGCGTCGCGCCGAATCTCCTCAGCGGCTTGCGGGGATTCTCATATCACGCGGGGGGGCTCTCCTGATTGCATCAGTTGCGCTCCGCGCGATTCATGGAAGCGGTTGGGAATGGGTAGGGGCAGCGCTTGTCCCGGCGGTGTTTTTGGCCACGGAGATGGCGTTGGCTCAAGTTGTCGTCGCTGCCATGAAGCGACGGCCTCTCGCGCGGCTTCTCCGCGGCAATTTCCGTACACAGGCGCCTGCGCTAGCCGCGCAATGGTCCGCGTCAGTTCTTCTGTTGATCACTTACGGCGAGATGAGATCCTGGAGTCTGATTCCGGTGGTGGCGCTCCTGCTGCTAATGCGGCAGTCGTACGCCCTTTTCCTCGACATCCGCGAGACCTATCGTACGACCGTCGAGGTGCTTGTTGAAGCCGCGGAGAGTCAAGACGATCGCCGGTTCGGGCACGCCCACAGGACCGCGGCGACTGCCAGGGCGATCGCGATGCATATCGGTCTACCTGCACCGGCTGTGGAGCGGATCAGCTACGCGGCGCTTCTCCATGACCTAGGAGAGCTATCCGACGCTATTGGAGCGGAGGGTATCCTTCCGGTTCGAGAGATTCGTTCCGCCGAAGTGGTGGCCGGAGTTGAGTTCTTCAGGTCCGTGGAGCCGATTCTGCAGATCTGTGATGGCGACGCCAGTCGGGTAGACGTAACCGCCGACCTGGCGCTCGCTGCGATGATCGTCGCTCTCGCGAGTGACATAGACTGCGAGCTATCTTGGCAGGCTCGGGCAGCGCATCGTGACAGCACGATGGGGCACGTTGCGCCGTGGGTCTCATCGGGGCTCAAGGCGCGTGCCGTTGGAGCTGCCATCGAACTGGGCTATCCGATTCCTGCGGTGAGCTAGTGTTCGCCATCCTGGCTATTGTGGTCGGGGCGTTGCTTGGGGTTGCCGCGGGGGGCTCCCTTCAGCGGTTGAGCAGTATTCGACTGAGTAATGAGTTGATGGTTCTACTTGTCTTCGGCGTCCAAGCGGTTGCACGGGGCCGGTTGCCCGGCATGAGGCCCACTCAAGTGGGACTCTGGGTCTGGGTGGCCGCGTCAACAGGCCTGGTATTCCTCTTGATGAGAGACTGGCGCTGCCCGGGGTTCTACATCATCTGTGCGGGTTTCACCTTGAATCTGCTGGTGGTGCTCGCCAATGGCGGCATGCCGGTTGTCTTGCCCTCCGGTTCGGCAGAGGTCGGGGTTGCCCAGATGGCGAGTCGGTCGGGAGGTTTCTATCTCCTAGCGGGCCCAGGGACCTTGCTGCGCCCATTTGCGGACATACTCCTGCTTGAGTCTGCGGGCCAGCGACTACTGTTGAGCGTTGGTGACGTCCTTCTGGGAGTCGGTGTTGCGGTCACCGTGTCCTTTGCTTCTCTCGGCGGATTTGGACAATCGTCCAACACGTAGCTCTGCATCGATCCATCATGTTGCCGGTCGCCGTTCGTCGATTACACAAGAGCGTGGCTTGCCTTGGGACGGACTCGGGCTTACATTTTGTGCAACGCTACGTCGGCACCCCTCGCCGCGACTCATGGAGGCAAGCATGAAGTCATCGCTTGGCGCTTGGGGTGTGCCCGACTACGGGTCTACGGTGAGGCGCAATCGGATTCAGGACCAGCTGGTTCGACGGGGCACGGCGCCCCTATTGGTCACTGGCGCCTCCGGCTCCGGCAAGTCAGTTGTGGCCGCTCACCATGCGATGGGTGCCCAGCGGCGGGCAGTTTGGCTCGATGCATGTGGTGAGTTCATGACCGCGGACATCGTCGCGGATTCGTTCTTGCGTGCACTGGGCCGCGAATCTCCGGGTCTTGTCGGACCCAACCCGACCACATCTCAATTGGTGGATGTGCTCCAAGCTATGGCCATGTCCCTGCAGTCTGCGTCGATTGCCAGCGGTTTCACGGTGGTCGTGGATGATCTCGGAGAGCCTCAGCATGCACGCGCGACTTCGGGGCTAGTGCGGTTGGCGAGACTGCTCCGAAGCTGCGCGTCGCAGCTCGTGCTCACCACTCGGTCGGTCAAGTCGTGGCCGGCGGAAGTTCTGTGCGATTGGACAGTCGTCGGCCCAGTGGAACTTGCGCTCACTTCAGATGAGGCAGCGGCGGTTCTGGAAGCCGCTGGGCTCGCGAGCATGGTTCCTGAAGTGTCAGACCTGCGAGACGCGTGTGGCGGGCATATGGCCCTCTTCACGGTTCTAGCTAGTCAGGCCGACACTGCCGGAGTCGATTCCGCCGTCTCGAGAACAGCGTCGCTAGACGCGTGGCTGGACCGACTTGTCTCTCATGACATCGGCGTTGAGGCGCGGCGCGCGTTGTGTCTCGCCAGTCTCCTGAGGTCGGGTCAAGACTCCGAGTTGAAGGAGGTCGGGGTGAACAACGCGCGAGCCGTGATTCGTGAGCTTGCTGAGGCGATTCCGCTCGTGACGACAACCAGACTGGAATCAGGAGCGCTTACCTTCAGGGTGCATGACTCGATTGATGGGTTCTTGGTTGATCTAGGGGTTGGCGAGGCCGATGGAATTGACGAGGTCAGTGTCGATGCGGCGGTGAGGATTCTGACGGAGCGCTCTCAGCTAGTAAGGGCCTCTGAGGTGCTTCAGAGGCACGGGAGTGTGGAACAGCGGACGAATTGGATTGAGCAGACTGGCTCTCGCCTGCTATCGGCAGGCTCGTACAGACAACTCCTGAGACTCGTGGAGACCACCCCGGTTCACGAGCTCATGGCGCGCCCACGTGTACTTATGCTCTGGGCCGAGCTCTGTGGTGAAATGGGCGACGCCGATGAGGCAATAGCGAAAGCTCAGGCGGCTCGCTCGTTGGCCGAGCATACCGGTGACAGCGAGACCATGGTGCGAGCGATATCGCTTGCGATGCAGTGCCTTTGCCGACGTCAGCGGTTCGATGAAGCGGAGAGGATCTCCGAGGAAGTCCTCAGCAGCGGCCGCTGGCAATCGTCGACAGCGCTCCGAGGAGAGGCTTTGGTGTGCTTGGGTAGGTCAAGCATGACTCGTGGCGACGATCTCAACAAGGCGCGGGCTGCCTTGGAGGAGGCGACGAGACTGACTGGGGGTCTGCCGGTCGGCGCACAGACCCGATATGTGGCTGTCGCGCTCTCAGCCCTTCTTGCCGTGCTTGCAGATGGCGACTGGCTCGAGGGCGCCAGAATCACATCACCTCTGGTCAATGCGCCGCATCAGCTAATGAGCGCGCGTGTCACCGCCATGGGGAACATGGGGCTTATGCTTCTTGAGGCCGGCAGAGTTGTCCGGTCCAGCTCGTTGTTGCGTGCCGCAATCGATGAAGCATCTCGCTACGGGCTCGAGACCTATGTGGCAGCCTACCTGCCCTCTCTCGGTCGCGCGGAAGCTGCTGCCGGCGCGGTAGAGGCCGGCGTCGCTCTCGCTCGTCGAGGAGTGGGACTATGTGAAGACGCTGGAGACGAATTGGATGCGGCCGTTGACCGCGTCTACCTCTCGACCGTCCTTCGGGCGGCCGGGCAGCCGGATGAAGCGCTGAGCGAGGCCGAGTACGCGTTCGAGCGCCTGTCGGTTGCCGACAACATGGGATTCCGGCGGTTGGCAGCGCTCGAGGTGGCCGCGTCGCTGCTGGCCCTGGGTGACGTACCCGCCGCCCGCGCCTGGACGGAGTCGGTTGCGGCAGAGGGTCCGCGTCCCAACAGGTACCAGATGCTTCGGTCCGACATGATCCTGGCCGAGGCCGAGCGCCGAGAAGGCCGGCTCGACGACGCCGTCGGCCGTTTGGCGCGCCACGACGACTACATTCGCTCGGAGAATCCCAACTGGCAGATCGCCATGTACTGTCGCACGTTTCCTCAGCTCATGGGCGTATTCGCGTTGGCCGTGGGCCCTATTGCGCTGCCTGCGCACCTCGTGCGCATGGTCACGCCGGAGCACTCGGAGGTCATACTCACGCGCACGAGGGGCTTCGTCGAGCAGCGTACTTGGAGTGAATTGGGCATTCATCTCCTTGGCGACGAGGAGTTCGCCAAGTTCCTGGCACGGGATGGACTGCCGTTGTGTCACGTGCGCATGTTCGGCGGTCTCGAGGTCAGTATCGGCGAGCGCTCGGTTCGCGAACGTGATTGGAAGAAGCGCAAGGCGCGCCTCCTATTCGCCATGTTGATGATCCGCCGCGGCCACGACGTGTCGCGCGACCAGATCTTCGAACACCTGTGGCCCGAGATGGACGAGGATCGCGCCAAGAGCAACCTCTACGTCATCTGGAGCACCATGAAGTCGGTGCTTCTCGGCAAGGACGCCGAGAAGGGCGCGAAGTGCCCGTACGTGGAGAGTGTCGGTGGAGTGTGCCGGTCGGTGAGGGAGAACGTTCGCACCGACGTCGACGCGTTCGAGCGCGCCACTTCGCAGGCGCGAGAGGCCGAGACTCGGGCTGACTCGACTGCAGCGCTGAAGGCCTACCGCGAAATCTCCGATCTATATCGCGGCGATCTGCTGCCGGGGGACTGCTATGAGGACTGGTTTGCGACTCTCAGAGAGCACTACCGGGCCGAGTTCATGGATGCGATGCTCCGCGCTACCGAGCTGCTCCTCGAAGCTGGAGACCCGCACACAGCGCTCATCTTCGCTCGGCGTGCGCTGCAGCACGATCAGTTCCGAGAGGATCTCTACCAGGCGGCCCTGCGCTGTCAGATTGCGGCGGGGCAGCGCTCGTCGGCCATCGACACGTACATGCAGTGCCGGACCAAGCTCTGCGAGGAGCTGGGTCTCGACCCCTCGGCTGAAATGCGTGCGCTCTACGACCAGATAATCGCGATGGAGGCACGACCTGCTCCGGTGGATTTCGACCCGCTCTCCGACTGACTCTCGGAGGTGCAGAACCTTACCGCGTACGGGTTGGTGGCAGGTAAGGAACTGGTAAGGTGCCGCGCGTAGTCTCGCATCAGATCGGCGGGCCGCAACGCCTGGCCGATAGGGACGAGGCTCGTCGGGCTCCCTGAACAACAGGGCATCGCGAGCGGTGGCACGGGTTCGCTGACTGGTGAGGAGCGGGTACTCCTGAGGGGCATCGGAAGAGAACCTCATCGCCACCGGCTGGGCCCGATGGGTCTCGTCCACATAAGCGGAGCGGTAGTGAAGCAAGGTCAACAGCACGCTTGATGGGCGATCGGGCGGCGGCGCGGTCGCCCGTCGGCGCGGGTGCCCTGTGCTAGAATCGTGGCTGTTTTCGCCCCGAGAATCCCACCGTTTGAAGGTGTAGATACACATGGCCAACTTCCTCCAGAAGCTCCTCACCCTCGGTGAGGGTAAGCAGGTTCGCGTCTACGAAGGACGCGCCGTTCGCATCAACGAGATCGAGTCATCGATCAAGGCGCTCAGCGACGGCGAACTCACTGCAAGAACAGCCGAATTCCGCCAGCGTTTCGACAACGGCGAGAGCATCGACGAACTCCAGATCGAGGCGTTCGCGGTCGTGCGTGAGGCGAGCGTTCGCGCACTGGGCATGCGCCACTTCGACGTGCAGCTCATCGGTGGAATGGTTCTCAACGACGGTCAGATCGCCGAGATGAAGACCGGTGAAGGCAAGACGCTCGTATCCACGCTCGCCGGCTATCTCAACGCGATACCCGGCAACGGCGTGCACGTCGTCACGGTCAACGACTACTTGGCCAAGCGCGACTCGGACTGGATGGGCCGCATCTACCGGTTCCTCGGGATGGATGTGGGCTGGATCCAGTCGATGATGGAGCCGTCGCAGCGTATCCCGTCGTATCGGGCAGACGTCACCTACGGGACCAACGCCGAGTTCGGCTTCGACTACCTGCGCGACAACATGGTCACGCGCCCCGATGACCGAGTTCAGCGCGGTCATCACTTCGCGATCGTCGATGAAGTCGACTCAATCCTCATCGACGAGGCCAGAACCCCGCTCATCATCTCGGGTGCCGGCACCAAGTCCGCCGACACCTACAAGCAGTTCGCGCGCGCCGTGCCGCGACTGACGCCCGACGTCGACTTCGAACTCGACGAGGCCAAGAAGACGATCTTCACTTCGGAGGACGGGCTTCGCAGACTCGAAGGCATGCTCGGCATCGACAACATCTACGGCGATCCGTCCGGCCAGCTCGTCAACCACCTGCAGCAGTCGTTGCGCGCTGAGTTCCTCTTCAAGCGCGACGTCGACTACGTGGTCAAGGACGGCGAGGTGCTCATCGTCGACGAGTTCACCGGCCGTCTCATGGAGGGCCGCCGCTACTCGGAGGGACTGCACCAGGCCATCGAGGCCAAGGAACGCGTGCACGTGCGCGAGGAGAACCAGACGCTTGCGACGATTACGCTGCAGAACTACTTCCGCCTCTACGAGAAGCTCTCGGGCATGACCGGTACCGCCGTCACGGAGGACGCCGAGTTCCGCGACATCTACAAGCTGCCGGTCACGGTCGTCCCCACCAACCAGCCCATGGTCCGAGACGATCGCAACGACCTGATCTACCGCACCGTGGAGGCGAAGTTCAATGCCGTTGCCGACGAGATCGTCGAGCGCAACGAGAACGGGCAACCGTGTCTTGTCGGCACGATCTCGATTGAGAACTCCGAGAGGCTCTCGCGTCTGCTCAAGAAGCGCGGCATCAAGCACGAGGTGCTCAACGCCAAGTTCCACGAGAAGGAAGCGCACATCGTGGCGCAGGCAGGACGTGCCGGCGCGGTCACCATCGCGACCAACATGGCCGGCCGAGGTACCGACATCATCCTCGGTGGCAACCCCGAGTTCCTGTGGGAGGACATCCTTCGCCAGCGCGGCATCGACCCCGCCGTCGCCGAGGAGTCCCAGCAGGCCGACGCCCTTGCCGAGGCCAAGCGCGTGTGCGCCGCCGAGCACGTGAACGTTGTTGAGGCCGGTGGTCTGGTCATCCTCGGCACGGAGCGTCACGAGTCACGGCGTATCGATAACCAGCTTCGCGGTCGTGCCGGCCGCCAAGGCGACCCCGGTGCCTCGCAGTTCTACCTCTCGCTCGAAGATGACCTCATGCGCCTGTTCGGCGGCGACCGGATGGACCGCATCAGCGACATGATGCAGCGCACGCAGGTCCCGGACGACATGCCCATTCAGGCCGGACTCGTGAGTAAGGCCATCGAAGGCGCCCAGCGCCAGGTCGAGTCGATGAACTTCGCCGCCAGAAAGCACGTTCTGGAGTACGACGACGTCATGAACAAGCAGCGCGAGGTCATCTACCAGGAGCGCAACCGCATCCTGGACGGCAAAGACATCCACGATCGCGTCGAGGAGATGCTCGGCGAGACGATCCTCGAAGGCGTGTTCGAGTTCTGTCCCGAGAAGACCTACTCCGAGGAGTGGGACTGGGACGGTGTGACCAACTACTACCGCGAGCTGACGGGCATCGATGGGTACGCCGACACACTGCGTGGGGAGGTCGACAGCCCGCACGAGTTCGCGGACCTGCTCGCCACGCGCGCGCTCGAGGTCTATGCGGCCAAGGAGGAGTCGGTCGGGCCGGAGAACCTGCGCGAGCTCGAGCGCATGGTCATGCTGCGCGTCATCGACACGCGCTGGATGGATCACCTCCAGGAGATGGACTACCTCAAGGAGGGAATCGGCCTTCGCTCGGTGGGGCAGCGCGATCCGCTCGTCGAGTACAAGACCGAGGCCTACGACATGTTCGGCGCACTTGTCGGCAGCATCAACGAGGACTTCCTGCGAACGCTCATGCACATCGAGGTTGTCTTCGAGCCCGAGCCGGAGACCGTCTCGCTCGCGGGTGCGAGCTACTCGGCTCCGACCGAGTCATCCATCTTCGGTGGCGCCACGGCTGCCGCCGACGCTTTCGGAGTAGGCGGGCCTTCGCCCGATCAGATCGCGGCCGCATCGGCGGCTGCCGGCGGAAGTGGCAAGGCCGCACAGGTCGTCCACGACAAGGAAGACCCGTGGGAGTCGGTCGGACGCAACGATCCGTGTCCGTGCGGCAGCGGCAAGAAGTTCAAGAAGTGCGACTGCGCCGAGGCCGTCAAGAGACGGTCGGCGTAGCTCCGCGATGGCCGAGAACCGCATCCAGGAAATCACCGCTCTGCGCGAGCGTGTCGAGCATATGTCCGAGTACCTTCACGTCGACACCCGTCGCGTGGAGCTCTCGGCGCTCGAGGCGCTTACCGCCAAACCCGGCTTCTGGGACGATCAGGCGACGGCCCAGGCGACCATGGCCCAGCTCTCGGGCATCCGAGACGAGATCGGTGCGTACGAGGAGATCGTCTCGGCGCTCGATGACGCCGAGGTCGCCAACGAGCTCGGGGTCGCGGAAGACGACGCCGAGCTCGCCGAAGAGGTGCAGGCCGCCCTCAAGCGCACCGCCAAGCTTATCGATGCCCTGGAGATCAGCTCGTGGTTCACCGGCGAGTTCGACCACGGCGATGCGATCGTGACTATCACGCCGGGTCAGGGCGGCCTGGAGGCCCAGGACTGGGCTGACATGCTTCTCAAGATGCTCATGAAGTACTGCGAGAGCAAGAAGTGGAAGACCGACCTGAACGACTACACGCCCGGTGTCGAGATCGGTATCGACCGAGCCGTCTTCACCGTTCACGGTCGCAACGCCTACGGCATGCTCCAGTCCGAGATGGGTGTCCACCGGCTCGTGCGCATCAGCCCCACGGATGAGAAGAAGCGCAGACAGACGACGTTTGCCGGTGTAGAGATCCTGCCGCTTCTGCCCGACGAGGTCGAGGTCGACATACGCGACGATGACCTGCGCATCGATGTGTATCGCTCGAGCGGCCCTGGAGGCCAGAGCGTCAACACCACCGACTCCGCAGTGCGCATCACGCACATCCCTTCCGGCTTGGTGGTCACCTGCCAAAACGAGAAGTCGCAGCACAAGAACAAGGACGCGGCGATGAAGATCTTGCGCGCGCGCCTCTACGAGATCGAGAAGGCCAAGCGCAACGCCGAGATAGACGAGCTGCGCGGACCCAAGCGCGACATCACCTTCGGCAGCCAGATTCGCAGCTACGTCCTCTATCCGTATCAGCTCGTGAAGGACCTGCGCAGCGGTGTGGAGACGGGCAATGTCAATGCGGTTCTCGGCGGGGACATCGACGGGTTCGTCATCGGCTTCCACCGCTGGCGGGTCAAGGGCGAAGGTGCTGCGGTGGACGCAGCATCGGCTGTCGCAGTAGCGGACGAGGAGTAGTAACACCGTGCGCCTTCTCGCCGATCTGCACACCCACACCGTCGCATCCGGCCATGCGTTCTCTACACTGACCGAGAACGCCCACGTAGCCCGCGCTCGTGGTCTGGAGCTCATCGCGATCACCGACCACGCGCCGAGTGTGCCGCAGGGCGCTCACGAGTGGTACTTCTGGAACCTCAAGATCATCCCGAGCGTGCTCGATGGCGTTCGCTTGCTCAAGGGCTGTGAGGCCAACCTCTCTCCCGATTCAGACAACGGGCTCGATCTGCCGGACCTCATCCTCGGGTGGCTCGATTTCGTTGCGGTGGGCTTTCACCCGCACACCGGATGGGACAAGCCCGACCGCGTGCGCAACACAGAGGCGCTCCTGCGCGTGATGGCGCACCCGCTCGTCGACCAGATCACGCACCCCGGCAACGAGGATGAGTTCCCGCTCGACCTCGACGCTGTGGTCGAAGCGGCGGTTCGCCACAACGTCATCCTCGAGCTCAACGACCACAGCTTCGACCCGACGAGTTCGCGCGCCGGTTCCGGCGCCCGCGAGCGGCAGTTCGCGGAGGCCGCGCTTGCCGCGGGGGCGCCGCTGTCCATCGGTTCGGACGCTCACTACGCGCTCTACGTTGGCCGGTTCGAAACCGCTCTGGCCATCGCCGAGGAGATCGGGCTGACCGAGGAGCGCATCGTCAACCGCGATGCACAAAGCGTACTCGCGCACCTGCTCGCGAAGCGGGAACGGCCGCGCCTTGACGTCGGCGGCGTGTGGGAGTGGCCGTCGGCGGGTCACACCACGGCTCCGGACGATTCGGCAGAGGCGGGCGACACGGGGGAGGGGCGCTGGTGGTAGTCGAGCGCGTCCTGAAGAGCCGCCGCGTACGCGACTACGCGCTCATGAGCCTGGGGCTCGTGATGACGGCGTGGGCGCTCGATGTCTTCCTGATCCCGAACAGAATCGCCGCGGGTGGCGTGTCGGGTCTGTCCACAGTCATCTTCTACTGGTCGAAGGCCACATTCGGCGTCACTGTACCGGTCGGCATCCAGATGCTCGTCATGAACGGCGTCCTGCTCGTCATCGCTTGGCAGCGCCGTGGCCTAGGGTACCTCGCAAAGACCGTGTTCGGCGCCATCGCGCTCTCACTTCTCATAGACGCCTTGGCGCCGTTCGTGCCGCATCTCGCTGGCGACGACCTTCTCCTCGCGGCGCTCTACGGTGGCGCCATCGCCGGCATCGGCATGGGCTTCGTGTTCAAGGCGGGGGGCAATACGGGCGGTACCGACATCGTCGCGCAGCTGCTCTCAAGGCGCTTTCCGTTCGGTGTAGGTCAGATCATGCTGGTGGTCGATGCAGGCGTCACGGTGCTCGCGGCACTGCAGTTCGGTCCGCGTCTGGCCATGTACGGCGTCGTTGCGATATTCGTCTCCACCGCCGCGATTGACCTCGTGCTCGAGGGCGTCAGCGTCGAGAAGGCGGTCTGGATCATCAGCGATCATGCCGATCGCATAGGCCAGGCGATCAATGTTGAGCTAGGGCGGGGTGCCACGCGTATCGAAGCGAGTGGTGTCTACACCGGCGAGAAGCGCGGGACGCTCATGGTCGTGCTTTCGCGCAACGAGCTCGATGACCTGAAGGCGATTGTCGCGGCCATCGACAAGCACGCACTCGTGATCATCAGCAATGTGCACGAGGCCATCGGTGAGGGCTTCAAGGAGATGTCGGGCTAGCCGGCTCAGGTTCTTGGCGTCTGGCCCGTGCCGGCTACATCGAGCGGCTGTCGTACGCCCAGTTCATGAGCGCCTGGCGCTGCTTGCGCCGGCACCCGATATCGCCCGGCGAGCAGTGCTTGCGCACCTGGGCGATGTGGCGCGTCATCGCCTTCCATCGGCGGATCTGCCGCTCGTCCTCGCCGGGCAGACGCCGACCCATCCAGTATCGGCAGTACCACTG
>Ga0194062_1000526_pt1 | contig 16285 bp, 17 predicted proteins | sample SepL2225m_MetaG_FD_155481 | JGI IMG/M metagenome (GOLD analysis project Ga0194062, IMG submission 155481) | Anoxic zone freshwater microbial communities from boreal shield lake in IISD Experimental Lakes Area, Ontario, Canada - Sep2016-L224-25m | ecosystem: Environmental > Aquatic > Freshwater >... | reverse complement strand
TGCCCATCGCAGGGAAGTCCGATGCCGAGGTATGTGATGCCATCATGGCGGATGGCATTGATGTATTAATTGATCTCTCTGGACACTCAGCCAATAATCGCTTGGGTGTTTTTGCCCACCGTGCAGCGCCCATACAAGCGAGCTATCTCTATTTCGCCAGCACCGGTTTGAGTGAAATGGATTACTGGATTGGCGATGAATTACTGACGCCGCCTGAAATGGATAATCAGTTCAGTGAAAACGTCTGGCGACTGCCGCGCACCTGGCTGTCATACAAAACCATCGCCGAGGCCCCTGCACCTCAATGGCTGCCAAGTCGTGATGGCAGCGTATGTATCGGTAGCTTTAATAATCTGGGGAAGATCACACCACAAACTTTGCAGCTCTGGACAAAGATTATGCATGCGCTACCCGAAGCCACTTTGCTACTAAAAAATAAAGATCTTGCGGATGAGAGCAATCGTCAGCGCATCTTAAGTGAACTCACAGCGCTCGGCATTCCTGCAAATCGCGTTGATCTACAACCGAGTAGTAGCTGGGCTGACTACATGTCACAACATGACCGCCTCGACATTGCGCTTGACCCCGTAGGCGGGCACGGTGGCGGCACTTCAACCTGCGATGCGCTATGGATGGGCGTACCCGTTATTCATCTTAAGGGTGACCATGTAGGCTCGCGCTTTGCCGCATCGATTTTGCACGCGATCAACCATGATGATTGGATTGCAGAAACAGAATCGGAATACCTTGAAAAAACGATTTCGTTGGCAAAAAATGTAGCGCTACGTAAATCGCTCCGCTTCTTTCAGCGCGAGTTGATGGCCAACAGCCCCCTATGCGATGCGAAAAATTTGGCGCAAACGCTGGAAGCAAGTTACACAAGAATGTTTCAACAGTGGCAAGAAACCAAAATGGAATAATGCTTATGCAAACCATTACCGTCCCCGATTACTACCCGAAGTTTAAATGTAGCGGCCCGCAGTGCGAGGATACTTGTTTCAACGGCTGGTGGAGTATCGATGTCGATTGTGACACCTATCAGCTTTATGAAAGTAGCAAAAACGAAACGCTTACGCCTTTATTCCAAAATGCGCTAAGCCAAAACAGCGCATCTTCCGCTATTAACACCTTCAACTTTGGCTTCCTTAAAATGAAGCCGGATGGCTCATGCCATTTTCTACAACAAGACAAGCTCTGCGCCATTCACTGCCAACTTGGCCCACAAGCACTCAGCGACACCTGCCGCCTCTATCCACGCTACCTCAATCAATTCGGCGCCCTGCGTGAAAACTCGTTAGGGATCTCCTGCCCTGAAGCGGCAAGATTGATTTTGCTTAACCCAGAACCCATGCAGTTTGTTGAGATCCCACCCGATCCAGCGATTGATGAGAAACCTTTCACCTCTTACCGCTTCCCTTTGCAAAGTGAAGGCGATGTGGAACAGATTTCGATTTTGAATGACTTCCGTGCGGTGATTGTTGCGATCTTCCAGTTTAGAGAAATCAGCATCGGCGCGCGCTTAATGCTGCTCGGATTTTTACTTGAAGATGTCAACAAAGTCACCTCCTCCGAAAAGTTTTCTCATGCCATCGAAATACTGCCCGTGCTGCAAGATTTTGTCGGTATGCTTTCCTATCCCGATGAACTCGAAACACAGTTTGCACAAATTGAAGCTAGCCTTCCGCGCAAAATTGAGATGGCAACCAAGCTGATTGCAGAATCTCCCATCGACAGTACATCGCCCCGATTTAAACAGGTACTAAAACTAGCCGCGGACGGGATTGGCGCAACTCAATCAGCCGAACAAATCCTCAGCCAATACTCTGAAAACCAAGCTTTGTATTACCAGCCATATTTTCGAAACAAAGAATATATTTTTGAAAACCATCTCGTGAATCAAGTGATTACCCGCTTGTTTCCCTTTGCGCGTGGTTCGTATATTGATCTGTACCGCGAGCTGGTATGTGGCTACTCAGTGATTCAAGTTTTGCTGGTTGGCATCGGAGCAAAAAATAAGGGATTAGATGACGCGCAAGTGATTCAGCTCTTTCAAACTTTTGCTCGCAACGCGAATCACAATAAAAACTATTTAGGGAAATTGCTTGACTCACTCCACGCACAGCAAGGCGATTCGTTTGTCGATGTGATGTGGCTGTTGAAAGAACAGCCGTAAGCTCAGTATTTCACCATATTGAGTGTGACATCAGTTTCATCCAAGTCCCAAGCACCCGGCATGAATAAACCTATTGCCGGCAACACAAGAATAAAAGAGCCCGCCAAATCGTACATGCCGCTCGTGCTGAGTGACGAAGAAATATATTTCTGCGAAGGGTAGTAGCCCGTCTTAAAACAGGCCGCCGCGACAATCTTATTTCTTCTGGCCTCGATTTGTGTTTTACCCGTGAAGGTTGGGCCACCATTGATTTGCAACGTGGCATCCGGCTCAGAGCAAGCGATTTTCACGGGCTGGGTATTCTTTGCCAGCACCGAGCATCCCGTGGTTAAAACACTCACCCTGTTAACGAGGCAAATTTTTCTAAATAAACTCATCCTCATTTCCTCATTTTTAATTGCCATTACACATCCTAGTTACTAAGCAGCCTCACCGTGTTTATGTAGTGTTTCCCAGCCAACACAAGCCAGCCAAATATGGCGTGGAATTGTCTTTTCGCCATTGCGATAGTAAGCCAGCATTCTGCGACTGATGCCCAAAACACCTGCCGCCGCATCGAGGGTTAACGCATTATCGTGCATCCAATTCCAAATACGTTCATGTCCGATATTGCCGGACTGCTCTATTGCCAGATTACGCAAATTATCTGCCGCCAGATCAATTTCCCCATTGCTAAATTCAACCGAATTGCCCTGCTTACTTAACTTAGCAGAAGCAAATATTTTTTGATCTTGCAGCGGCTTTAAAAAAGCAGAAGTCTTGATCCATTCTGTCAGATCAACCTCAAAATCCGCGCCATCGGCATAGCAAACTTTAAGGCACTGCTTTTGAAGTGCCTTGACTTTCGTTAAACGAAAGTGATCACGATTTTTCATGAATGTAACTCCCAAAAAAGATGCAACAGCTTGACACGGTTGTCCGGCAAAGCCGCCCATTCCAACGCAGCACGAATTGACCGAATACTTCGCGAGCCTTCAAGCACCTCACCATTATCTATTCTGACCAACCACTCACGCCCATCATTTGCTAATACGTGAAAATGCGGTGGCATGTGATCTTTAGCATAAAGATTGATCTGACAAGAATCGAAAGCGTGAATACGTGGCATGAGTGAATCATAGTGCAACTATTGCACTGTGTCTATTTTTGCCAGCACCGAGCAGCCCGAGGTTAAAACACTCAGCGCCACGACAAAAACACCGAAGGCGCAAGAATGAGAGTGCTGAGCCACATAGTCTTTGAGTACGCTATCCATGCGCGACTGCCACCCCTCGCCAGTTGACTTAAAAAAGCTCACCACCTCGGGGCTATACTGAACCATCGCCTTAAGCTGGTCATCCGTCAACGGCTGCATCTGGGTCTGCTTTTGCGGCCGCAATGATGGCGGCATCTTCCTCAGGAGTAGGAAGCACAATTTTTCTTGGCTTAGCTATTTTCGACATCGTATTTCACATAAACGTATTTTGCATTGCCTGAACAAAGTGATATGCCTCAGATACCACCCATGTTGCTGCATCCGTCTCAACGGGGTCACCTTTGTAGTCGGCTATCAATCTCAATTCTTCAGCCTTATTAAGCGTTTTCCCAAGTTCAATCGGCACTCGCCCAGTTTTAACCAAGTGCAGACTGAATGCTGAAATAAGCCCGCTATGTGTTCTCGCAATCTCAGCGGGAACCGGAGCGCCTGATGCCAGCAAAGCAGCCCGAGCTGCATCAAACATTGCGTAATAAGCTCGATTGCAGGCGCCATCTGCATCACCAGCGTATAACAATAATCTGGCAGACGCCGAAGCTTGAATAGCTTTCGCCATTAACTCTTGAGCATTCACAGGCGAATCCCTTCATGCTCGATATTATGCAGCAGGCGTGGGTTTGAATATGTTTCGGGATGCTCCCATTCATTTTTCCAAATGGGGAGTGGTTGAATACGAATGCCCGTTTCGAGAAGAACATCGTAGGCAATATCAGCCATAGCCAGCTTCGTTGCGACAAACTTTCCTGCCTGCTCCGACAGCAACACGGCCACATCTGCATCGCTATCCGAACGATGCGATTTCCGCGCTCGACTACCGAAAAGAATAGCCCCGTCCACTTCATACTGCCGGGATATTTTTCCAATAAAGGCACTAATTGCCACACGCGTTTCGGTATCAATGTTTGCAAGTTCATTCATGCGTATAGGTTAGCATGTAAATTACACAGGGCGGGTATTCAAATTGAATCTGAATTTAATTTGGTGAAAAAATATGGTGATGCCGCCCCCGATGTCATTACTCCGTTGTCCGTTCACCACGGCGAACCGCAGATTAGATGTAATTTGAGCTGAGCATCGCGAAGCACACCCTTGGGCATTCCAAACAAAGTTACTACGTTGGGCTTCATTTCATTCAGCCCAACCTACCGCGCTACGGGAGCGTTCTGGCGACCCGAAAACCGATGAGGCTGTTGCGGTAGTCGGGCGTGTAATTGAGGCGGAAGGCAGCGCGCAGAAAGCTCGCACTGTCGTCCCGCGAACCGCCGCGAAGCACGCGCCTGCCACAGTTACCGTTATAGCAATCACTCATCCACTCCCAGACGTTGCCACTGATGTCATACAGCCCGTAGCCGTTGGCTTGTTTCTGCCCGACCAAGTGCGTTTTACTGCCACTGTTTTCGCTGTGCCAAGCCACTGAGTCCGCATCGTTGCCGCCGCAGTATTCGGTTTTGTTGCCGCCATAACAAGCAAATTCCCATTCGGTTTCAGTCGGCAGGCGATACTGTTTGCCCATTTTTGCATTGAGTTTTTGTAAGTAGGTTTGGATGTCGTCCCAGCTCACTTGTTCAACGGGGCAATTGTCACAGCCTGTGAATCTCGATGGATTATCTCCCATCACCGCACGCCATTGAGACTGTGTAATCTCATACTTGCCCATTTCATAATTCTTGCCGGGGATGCGCACCATCTCAGGACCGGTGCGTTTTTCTTGCTCTCGTTCCTGCTTCATTTTCGGCGTGAGGAAGGCACCACCCAAGTAGATGAAGTGTGAGTTATCGGCATCGTTCGCCAATGCGATTTCGATGGCATCGCTACCGGCTTTGAGTTTGCCTTCTGGACGCACCAATCCTGCCACCCATTGTTGCTTGAAGGGCTTAGCTTCTGCCAGCGGGAGCGGGATGCTGCCGTTCATCGCCAGTTTGATGTTGGGCGTTTTGCTTTTCAGGGTGACGGGAAATTGCTGCGTTTCAAAATTGTATGTCCCCAGCTCAGCGGCAATGCTTTCTGCACCAATGGTGTATTCGCGCTCAGCGAGTTGTTTAATGCTATCTCGTAGTGGTGTTGTTTCACCCGCGGCTAGGTCAACATTGAGGCGACTGAGTTCGGCTTCGCGTTGGTTATTAAGTTCACTGCGCTGACTTGCTAGCTTGGCTTTGATTTCGGCGGGATTTTCAAATTCGTCTGGCTTAGCATTATCCAAGGCGACAAGTTGAGCTTTGTAGCGCTGGCTGATTTTGGCTCGGGTTTGCGTCAGTTCTTTTTCATAGCCTGCCTCAATCGTGTTGATGCGGGCATTCAGGCGTTTAATTTCGGCAATGGCAGATTCAAGAGTTGGAAATTTACCTGCTTGTTCCAGCGGTGCGTTTTTGCGACGAGCATCCGCTTGCGCTTTAAGTTTGGCGAGTTCTTTGTATGCTTCGTCTTTTGCAGCGAGTTGTTTTTTCCGTTCAGCTTCTTCGGATGTGCGCCGCTTTGCTTCGGCAATAAGTTCATCTTGCTTGAGTTGCTCAGCCTTAAGTTTTCCCGCAATGGCATTTTTGGCGATGTCGGCCTCCCGTTTCAGGCGATCTATTTCGGCTTGGTTTCCTGCCAGTTTTGCCGCAGCTTGAGCATCGTTCCATGCCTTTTCTTCAGCTTTTAACTGGGCAATTTCTGCTTGGCTGTCGGCTACTTTTTGTTCGAGACTGGGAATAAATACAAAGTCGCCGCTGCCGTACAACGTGCCGTAGGACGGGGTTTGTTGGTGATTTCTAGCTCTAGCATCACCATTCACTTTTTCTTTGATGATGGCTTGGATTTCATTGGCAGTGATGAAGTCGCCAGTTTTTTCCAGCAGCTCGATCAGGCGTCCGGTAAAAACCGAGTGACCGTTGTTGCCACCGTCTAACACTTCTTGATTCTTGCCTCCTGCGGTGAGCACTTGGCGCACCGTTTCTTTGGTGATGTCTTGCAGGTAAGCTAAATCACGGCGGGGTGTTTTATCCACGGAGCGGGTGTCGGTCAACATGCCGGAGTAGCAGGCGTCCATGACATAGAAAATATGCTTAGCGGGTATCTTTTTAGAAACGGTGTCGCGGATTTCCGTCATGGTGATGTTGGTGCGTAGCTTACTCACCACGCCATCATAAGGAATTAAATAACCAATTTCGTTTCCGGTCTTGCCCTCTTGGTTGCCGTGTCCTGCCCAAAAAATAAACAGGGCGTCTTGTTCGCCGAGTTGATTCGGCAGTTCTTCGGTGAGCAAATCAAGGATACGATCGCGGGTGGCTTCTTTGTTGTAGAGGGTGATGATTTTGTCGAATTTGTATTGACGCTTGAGGACATCGGCTACGCCTTTGGCATCTTTGACGGCGTAGGTGAGTTATTTATCTGCGGGCAGGTTGGCGTATTGGTCGATGCCGATAATCACCGCGACGCTTTTGTTGTAGAGCGCGACTTCGCCGGTTTGTTTAGTAGCGCTATCGGTGGCGATAATTTTAAGCGCGCGCGTTTCAGCGGCGTGGGCGGTGAAGGTGCTGAGTAAAAGTGCGGTGAGTATTAAGCGAGAAAAAGTATGCATAATTTCCTTGAAGAATAAGCGAGGTATCTTACGGAGAAATATGGTTAGCCTAAACGAGAGCTAATTTCAACGCATCCGTGATTTTGCACCGTCAATGCTTGCTCAATCTCAGTGTGGTGTTCGAGCAAAATTTTGAGTACCACCGCCTTAGAACGGTTGGGAATTTTAAGCCAGACAACTTGTGGCGGGTGCCCGGCGACCATTGAGCGCTCCTGAAAATCGGAATCACGACTGACAATGACAAACCCGTTAGATTTTGCGTATTGCCATATTTCGGAATCGCTCGCGGCTTCCAAATTCAGGAGAGTAACTTGCGATGATTCAGGAAAAACCGTTTGCAGAAATGGAACGATGCGCCTCGATAGATTTTCATCGAGCAGTAATTTCATTATCAAACAGCAACGGTGTAAAGGTTGTGTTCGCGATTTGCGGCAAACGCAAGACAAGCGCGTATGTCCGCCGTTTCCAGCTCAGGAAAATCTTCAATGATTTCTGCTTCGCTCGTGCCTTCCGCCAACATATCCAGCACATCGTAAACGCTAATGCGTAAATTACGGATACAGGGGCGCCCGCCACGTTTGGTCGAATCTAGTGTGATACGCGAATTAGTCATTTCATCACCTTGCATTAGAAGGGTTGTGTGCCATCAGTTATTACGACGCACTATAGCGAACTCAATGTCATTACTCAACCGCCTGCGATCTGCGCCACCTGATCCAAAGCCGCCAACGCTCGCTGAATAACCACCTGCTCGTTTTTACCGTTTTCGTGCATCGCCTCAACCACCAAGCGCGAACTAACACACAAACGCAACGCACTGACTGGAACGCCATTGCGATCCCCGCAATCAACCGGCTGCCCTAACTGCACACCTACATTTTGCAAGGTGTGATAAACCTGCAGCGTTTCTTCTCGGTTGAAAAAAGTTTTATCGGTGTGGCGTAATATAAACGAAAAAATGGTTTGTACATTGTCCCAGCTCAACTCATCCACGAAGGGTTCACGCTGCAAGGTTGGCAAGGCCAATAATTCAAAGTGCGGGTCGCTAACTAGCCGCTGCGTCACGGCCTCGGCAAAGGCGAGTAGAAAATGTCGCACCACGGCATTAGAGACCGAATGAAATTCGCGTATCTCTTTTAGCGCGGCTTGCCATCTTAGTAACAAACCAAAATTTGCAGTGTTACTTAACTGCTTCGCCTCGCGCCAATTTACAGGCCACTCGCCTTGATTGGTGAGTGGTAGATTTTTTTGACTCAACACCCCCACACGATATTTTTTTGCGAGTGGCGCTGGAATAATGAGCGCGCCAGAAAAACTCGGCCCGCCTATAAACTTTGAGCCTGTCATCCCCACCATAAATCCGTGCCCCAAGTAGGCACGTAAAGTAGCAGGCGCAATACGAAATTGGCAGGCGTCCACCAGTACGTCGAGCACCTCAGGAAAGCGTTTTGACAGAGCGACGGCGCACGCCACACTCGGTGCAATGATGCCAGTTTTGGACACATCGACCATCGTTAACAGCACGTGCTGGCCTGCACTCGCAGCGGCAACAACCTGTTGCTCAAAATCTGCATCAATATCGGCAATGGCTCGCGGTGTGCCGTCAGCCAAGCGAAGCGGAATGCAAATACGCGCACCCGATAAAGCGTTCGGTACACCACTTCCTGTCTCTGCTTCGTCTACCATTAACATGCGCACTGAGGGGGCATGACTTGCCAAAGCGAGTTGCGCCGCAATCAAATGGCAATCCGTTCCCGATGCCGCAAAAATAATGTCGAGTTCATGCAAATGACTCAGCTCGCAAACCTCAATTAATTCTTTGCGAACACGATGCATTTCATCAGCATAGATCGCCTCGACACTATCCAAAGTGAGTAAATGCACTAAGCGATTACGAAGTTGATCTGCCGCCAAAAAGGCTGGCTCTGAAATAGTGCTGGCTGTCGCCGAGCCAAAGGCTGCAATGTTTTTATTCGGCTGTGGCGCGCAGCCGTATTTGTTTTTTCCTGTAGCTGAATTTAACGCGATACGCACGTCACTGCCTGCTACTAGCCACTGCTCAGTCGTGGAAAAAGCACCGTTCATACGACGCTCGCTTGAGACCGCCCTGCCGCCTTTAACAGCATGGCACGAAACGCCGCAAACACTTTCCGCATCTGCGGTTGCTTGTAGGGATAAACCTCTACTGAGTCCAGCGCATGCACCACCATGTTGCTATCCACTTCAAAAATTAGTAGCTCACCGGTTGCAGTTTCTGCGCAATCAATGCCCAAATAATCGAGCCCCATGCGTTGATAAATTTCTTGCAAGGCAACTGCATGTCTCTTGGCAAACGAAGCATCAAAATTGGCAAAACACGCTGCTTCTTCTTGGCGCTTAGTCGCACTCTCCGCCATGCCCGCATTCAGATAATGAATCATCCAGTGCGATGAAATCGCCAGATGGCAAATGTAAGGCACGCCTTCAATTAGTACGATGCGGTATTTGCGATACTGCCCGTCTGTACTTCGATAATCGACAAAAGGTGAAATATAAAACTCTCGTTCACGCATGCCTTGCAAATACTCGCCAAGCGCAGCGGCATCTTCGATTTTTGATAGGCCGCGCCCCGCATGTGAATCCATCGGGCGAATAATGATGGGGAAGTCACCCCCTGCCAAAATAACATCGAGTGTTTGCTGCCGGGCCGCGACCTGCTCCAAGATCGGCCGCAACATGCGCACTGCAATCGGGATTAGCACTCCAGGAACATCGCTCAAAATTTTGTAGGCACTATCGCGTGACAATAGTGCAATGCGAAGCGGCAAATTGATGACCGGACGCGGCCACACGCTAGCAATGTCTTTGAGGTCATACAGCAGGGGGATGTTTTCTTCCGACTCCGCAATCGCCACGAATAAAACATCGTGCTCGGGCAAATTATCAGGCAATTCGACGGCTTGTGATACGTAAAGCATCTCCATCGCAATGTCGGAATTTTCAATCAAACATTCGACCGGCGTATTGGCGATCAACGCGCCTTCACCCATCATTACCAACAAACGCAACTTTGCTGGTTGCTTAGCGGCGGGGATGCTATACAAGCGCTCAATCTTGAGCGCTTCCGCTTGTACTTGCAGCGCGAGTTCGTAATTGAAACTGAGTTGCAGAATAGTGGATAAATCGAGCAATGCATTTGCATCACGAGGATTGGTTTCAGCTCTAGCAGATAGCTCAGCCGCCAATGGCCTTAAGTCTTCGCCCGCAAAAACACGACGCATCAACGCAGCCAAACCAATCAACGGTGGAGTACTATTTAGTTGATCCGCATTTAAATGCATTGGGTTCATCCGTAGCTAAACGGCTCGGGTTAAGCGTTCACCTTGGCCAATCGTCTCGCGCAACAGCGCATCAATGTTTTCCGCTGTCGTTCGATGATTCACAATCGCCGCGCGAATCGCGATCTTGCCATTCACCGTAGTCACCGAAGGGGCCGCAATGCCCGATTCTTGTAAGGCAACCGCAATGTTGGCATTCACTTTATCTGCATCATTGCAACGGTAACGGAAACACACAATATTTAGGGCAACTGGGGCGAGCAGTTCGAGCTGCGGCATCGCTTCAATTTGTTGCTTCATGTATTCGGCTAAGGCGCAGGTATTGGCGATGCTCGCGCCCAATTTTTCAGCGCCGTATGTTTTGAGAGTGAACCAGGTTTTGAGGGCACGAAAACTCCGGGACAGATCTGGGCCAAAATCACACGGCCAGGGTGAGCCTGCTGCCATGCCACGCGAATCTCGTTTTAAATAGGCGGCTGGCGCAGCAAAGGTGTCATGGTGCAACTCGCCATCGCGCACCAAAATAAATCCGGCGTCATAAGGTACCTGCCCCCATTTATGGAAATCGAAGGCGATGGAATCGGCTCGCTCAATCCCCTTCAGCTTTGGTGCAAGTTGCGGTGACAACATCCCTAGCGCACCATAAGCGCCGTCGATGTGAAACCAAATCTCTTCACGCTGAGCAATATCCGCCAGCGCGCTTAAGTCATCAATCGCGCCCACATCTACCGAACCCGCAGTTCCTGCGATGAAGAATGGGGTGAAGCCGACTAAACGATCTGCCGTAATGGCGTGTTGCAGCGCGATCAAATCAATCTCATGCCTTTGATTAATTTGAATAACCCTCAAATTATCTATGCCAACACCCGCCAAATCCATCGCCTGCGCAACGCAACCATGCGCGCCCGCCGAAGTGTAGGCCGTCAATTTAAGTGGATGAGCTGCTATGCCTGTTTTGCGCACATCAACGCCGAGGAATTTAATGCGCGCAACCCACACCGCAATTAAATTGGCCATTGACGTACCCGTCACAAACAAGCCACTAGCACTTTCTGGGAAAGAAAAAAGTTCGCGCACCCACTGCAAGATTTGGCGCTCGACCTCAATCGGCATTTGATCACGGCCGCCTAAATTTGCATTCAGCCCCGCCGCCAACATTTCCGCCAACATGCCCACAGGCGTGCCGCCGCCCTGCACCCACCCCATAAAACCGGGATGCGCGTTACCCAGCGCATAGGGCAAAACTTCTTGCATAAAGATTTGGTGTGCTGCACTTAAATCAGTGGGTTGCTGCGGTAGCGGCGCTAGAAAGTTAGCCCGCACTTCGGGTGGGATAGGCTGCCACACAGGACGGGAGCGAATATGTTCAAGATAGTCGAACATATCATCCAGCATCTGATGGCCTTGCGTTCTGAGTGCTGTCCAGTCTTCTGGATCAAGTGAGGACGGCTGTTTCATTAATAGTAAAAACCTTGACTGGCCAGAGATTGGCCCGGATAGACACGAACGCAAACAGCACAATAAGCGCTATAAAAAAGAACACCCTTGGACAGGCCAAGGGTGAGAGATTGATTTAATCCGTGTTTATCTGTGTTCATCCGTGGCCGAAAGGTTTTCAACTAAACTTGCATGTTCATGATGTCATTATAAGCCGCCACCACTTTGTTTCGCACTTGTATTGTGGTTTGAAATTCTATATTGGCCTTCTGCATCGAGATCATTGTATCGCTTAAGCTCACCTTGTCATCGCCCATAACAAAGGCTTTTTGCATGTCTACGGCGTGATTTTGCGCCTGCGCCACCCCATCTAGCTGGGTTTTCAACACATTAGCAAAATCAACACTGCTACTAGATGCTGGCGCGGCAACAGGAGCGCCACCTTGTGCAGCGGCCATTGCGGCACGCATCTGCGCAAGTAAACTATCGACATTCGAAACGTTCATGATCAATCTCCTTAAAGCCACACCAATTGGATCGCACAATATCACCCGAGCCTCTTCATTAACTGAAGAAAAGCGCTAGAATCCCCCCGCTTTTCGACATACTAAACTTGCAACAAGTAACGATAATAGGCAACGTGAGGTAAGGCACTTGTTCCCTTGGTAAATAACATGACCGATACACCCGACAATCTGACCGCGACTACTGCCACTGCAAAACCGGCCTCGGTATTCGCGCGCCTAATGCAAGGCATGACTCCCCAACAAATGATGGGCTTAGGTGTGGCCGTTGCCGCCTCAGTCGCCTTGTTGGCTGGGCTATTTATGTGGGGCCAGGCTCCCGACTACCGCGTGCTTTATTCCAATCTATCAGATCAAGACGGTGGCGCCATCATTGAGTCACTGCAACAACAGAATATTCCTTACAAGTTTGCCGAAGGTGGTGGCGCGCTGCTAGTGCCTTCTAACCTCGTGCATGAAACACGTCTGCGTATGGCCTCACAAGGCTTGCCCAAAGGCGGCACTGCCGGCTTCGAAATCATGGAAGCACAAAAATTCGGCACCAGCCAATTTTTAGAACAAGTGAACTACCAACGCTCACTGGAAGGTGAACTCGCTCGCTCCATGCAAACTTTGGGCGCAGTACAAAACGCCCGCGTACATTTAGCCATTCCTAAACCTACCGTATTCGTTAAAGAACAACAAAAACCGAGCGCCTCCGTGGTGCTCGCCCTGCGCCCCGGCCGCACGCTTGATCCAGGCCAAGTGAACGGCATCGTCCATTTGGTGTCTAGTAGCATTCCCAATATGCCTGCCAATAGCGTGACCGTGCTCGATCAGAGCGGCAATTTGCTAAGCGCTACCCGCGAGGGCGGAGAGCAAACCCTAGATGCAACGCAACTTAAATATGTACGTCAAATCGAGCAGGATTACATCAAACGTATCCAAGACATTTTGATCCCGATTGCCGGGCAGCAAAATGTTCGCGCTCAAGTCACGGCTGATGTGGATTTTTCACAGGTTGAACAAACCGCAGAAACCTTCAAACCCAATCAGCGGCCGAACACTGCTGCCGTGCGTAGCACGCAAACCATGGAAGCGCAAAACGGCGCGCCCAATGCGGGTGGAGTTCCTGGTGCACTGTCCAACCAGCCACCTACTGCGGCGACGGCCCCGATTACCAAACCGGCAGCCACCGCACAAGATGCCAATGCGCAAGCTGCTGCCAATGCCGCTCTCGCTGCGAATTCGAGCTCTCGCAAGGAAGCCACCTCAAATTACGAAATTGACCGCACCATTCAGCATTCGAAATTACCGGTAGGCAGCATCCGCCGTATGTCAGTCGCGGTGGTAATGAACAACCGCAACGTGACGGATCCGAAAACCGGCAAAGTTTCTTCCAAACCTTACACCGATGCCGAAAAAGCACAGATGACAGCTTTAGTTAAAGACGCGATGGGCTTTGATCAAAAACGTGGTGATAGCTTGAACTTACTCAATAGCGCGTTTAACAATGAGCAAGAAACCATCCCTGAATTACCGCTTTGGAAAGACCCTGCAATGATCGCCTTAGCTAAGGAGCTGGGCAAATACTTACTGATCGCAGGCGTCGTTGCCTATTTACTGTTCGGCGTGATTCGCCCAACCTTCAGAAATCTCGCTGCACAAGCTGCTGCCCGAGATGAAGCTGAAGCCGCGGCCAAAGCTGCCGCTGCTGAAGCCGCTAAACATGCTCATCATGGCGCGGCACAATACGACGCACAGCAAGCTGAAAATTCCTATGAAGAGAATTTACAGCTCGCCAAAGAGTTGACCAAGAGCGATCCTAAAATTGTCGCATCAGTTGTAAAAGAATGGGTGAATGCAGAATGAGCGATGAAGGCGTAAATAAAAGTGCCATCCTGCTTCTAACCTTAGGTGCAGATGAAGCGGCTGAGGTCATGAAATTTCTCGAGCCGAAAGAAGTACAAAAAATCAGTACCGCAATGGTGGCACTGAAAAATCTGACGCGCGAAGAAATCGCCTTAGTATTTGAGGAGTTTCACGAAATTGCCTCAGAGAAAACCACCTTTGGCATGGACTCCGATTCTTATATTAGAGACATGTTGAAGAAGGCCTTGGGTGACGATAAAGCCGCCGGCCTCATTGATCGCATTCTGCACAACAGCGACACCAGCGGTATCGACAGCTTGAAGTGGATGGAACCTTCTTCCATTGCCGACTTGGTCGCGAATGAGCACCCACAGATTATCGCCACCATCATGGTGCACCTTGACCCCGATATGGCCGCGACAGTTCTCGCCTTACTGACCGAGCGCCTGCGTAACGATGTGCTATTACGCATCGCCACACTCGACAGTGTGCAGCCGGTTGCCTTGCACGAACTGAATGACGTACTGACCAAACTCTTGTCGGGCAATGCAGTTGGCAAGAAATCAATCAAGGGCGGAGTTCGCACTGCTGCTGAGATTTTGAACTTTATCGGCAGCACACAGGAAGCTGTGCTGGAGTCGGTGCGTGGCCATGACCCCGAGTTGGCGCAGAAAATCATGGACGAAATGTTCGTGTTTGAAGACGTCTTGGACATCGAAGATCGTGGCATCCAGCTCATCTTGCGCGAAGTTCAATCCGAATCACTTATCGTTGCGCTCAAGGGTGCCAGCGAAGAATTGCGCGACAAGATTCTCAAGAATATGTCGCAACGTGCTGCTGAAATGTTGCGCGAAGACTTGGAATCTAAAGGCCCAGTCAAACTCAGCGAAGTTGAAGCTGAGCAGAAAGAAATTCTCAAAATCGTACGCAGATTGGCCGACGAGGGTCAGGTTTCAATAGGCTCAGGTGGAGATGAGGCATATGTCTAATGTCATCACACCTAAAGATAAACTTACGGCTTACGAACGCTGGGAGCTCCCTTCGTTTGATCCCGAAGGCAGTGTAAAAGTCACTGGCAACGCCAGCGGCATGAAGCTGCCGACGGCCGCGCAGCTGGAAGAAATTCAGCAGCAAGCGCATGACGAAGCTTTTGAGCAAGGACGCAAAGCTGGTCATGATGCTGGTTATGAGGCCGGTTACGCGCAAGGCGCACAACAGGTTGCCGATGATGCCGCACGTTTAGCCTCTCTGGTGAGCTCAATGGAACAAGCGCTCGCAGAGGTTAATCAACAAATATCACAAAGCCTGCTTGACCTTGCACTTGAACTGACACAAAAAATGGTGCACCAAGCCCTGGAGGTTAAGCCTGAGTTGTTGCTGGATGTCATCAGCAACGCAATAGGCAATCTGCCGCACTTCAACCCGAGTGCCCACTTGGTGCTACATCCCGCCGACGCCGAAATAGTTCGCGAAAGCATGGGCGAGCAACTTGCTCACTCTGGCTGGAAAATATTTGAAGATGTAAAAGTTAGCCGTGGTGGCGTGCGTGTCGAAACTGCCAATAGCCAGATCGATGCCACCGTGGAGACTCGCTGGAAGCGCATCACTGCAAACTTGGGCCAAGAAAGCACTTGGTTAAGGAACCTCTGATTAAGTCCATCATGAACCGCGTTGCTAACAAAAACGGGATGATCGCAAGGCGCGCGACGATGGTCGTAGTTATTCTACGATGCCAAGGAGCGCAACGCCGCGAGCGCTCGTTTTTGTTGCAACCCCTAGGGGCATTGGTTTTACGGGCGGCCTGCTGCGGCAGGCTCCTTGCGAATAGAATGACTATTCGCTTCGTCACCTTTCTTGCATCCCATCCCGCAAAGCCGAATGCGCGGCCATGCGGGACTTAATCAGAGGTTCCCTAATGAACACCGACACTGACACCGTTGAGCTCGACACGCCTCTGCAAGAAATTGCATTAAAGGAAACCGTAGCGCCTCGCACTGTGTCAACTGCAGCACTCAATACCCATCAACAACATTGGCAAGACACCCTGCAAATCAGCCGCAATATGGCCGCTACCAGTGCGCCCTTTTTAGTCAGCGGTCGCCTCACCAAAGTGAATGGTTTGGTGATGGAAGCGGTCGGTCTGCGCGTCGCGGTGGGTAGCACCTGTAT